>Ga0308162_1000278_pt1 | contig 60292 bp, 56 predicted proteins | sample PhySR2_FD_201370 | JGI IMG/M metagenome (GOLD analysis project Ga0308162, IMG submission 201370) | Phyllosphere microbial communities from UC Gill Tract Community Farm, Albany, California, United States - DLSLS.R2 | ecosystem: Host-associated > Plants > Phyllosphere > Unclassified | place: USA... | reverse complement strand
CTGATGACTAGGCAAAGCCAGTGTTTACAGCCTGGCTGCCAAGATCGTAAACGTGGCTCAAAATAATGGCGGCGGATCGTTTCTTCATCAAGCGGATCACTAATAAAAGTCATCACTTGGCGATCGGCCTGTAACGCCAAAAATAAAGGCCAATCAGTATCGCATAAGCTGCGATATTCCAATCTTAAAGAATCAATCTTATCCATCGATAATTCCTTTGCGCGCATATTTACGGGACGGGTGCATGGTTATTACATGATTCAATCTACCTCAATTCTGCGGAATAGAACAGCACCCTAATAGAGAGGTGACTCAACGTAAATTATAAAATTATTTGTGAGCCGATCATCCGTTCACTCTTCTCAACGCTCGGTTAAGACACTTTTTTGAGGAGAGGATCTCCTATTTGAGGATTAACCTTTCCTGCGCTTCACTCTCACCTATACTTTACTATTAGCGAAAAAAGGGGAGTAACTGATGAAAGCGTTCAACTATCAACAAGACTTTTCTACCATTGATTTCCGTAAAGAACCCGAACGCTATCAAGTTGGGCGTGGGGAACAGGGGGTCTTGATGGTCGAACCTTATAAAAGTGAAATTCTTCCCTATTGGCGGTTTAAAGATGTCGCCAGCGCAACCGCCTCCGCTAAGAAAATAATGCAACTGTTCGAGGATTATCGGCAACAAGACGATTTTGTCGGCATGGATATGGCGCGTAAATTTATTCAGATGGGATATACCCGTGCTAGGCGCTACGCCAACCATCCCGGCGGTAAAAAATACGATAAGAATCGTGAAATACTGCCTTATCAACTCGATGAGGAGAAAGCGGCGGCAGCGAAGATCTTCAAACAATCATGGGATAAGCTTAGAGCTGACAACGACTATTTACAGCGTAAAAAGCAGCATCAGCAAAAGTTTGGCTAACCCATTGCCGCATGAATTACTGTCTAAAGCAAAGAGAGTGATAAGAAAATGTAAATGCTAATCACTATCATTTACATTAATATTCATTCAGATACTCTACTGTCACTCTTATCCTGTCTGTCTAGTACACGCACATGTCTATAAAAAAAGTGATACGTCCGCTTGTTATTCCACTGGCTCTGGTTGGGTTACAGGCTACCGCGATGGCCGCGACAGAAGGCAACACTGCCGATACTGTTGAGACCAAAGATACCGACACCAGTTCGTTATCTAGCGACACCAAACCTGAAGGTCGATTAGTCGTTACGGCACGTCAACAAACCCTCCAAGCGCCGGGCGTATCGACCATCACCAGCGAAGCGATAAAGAAACACCCTATCCAGCGAGATCTGTCCGAAATCATTCGTACACAACCGGGTGTCAACCTAACGGGTAACTCTACCAGTGGCCAGCGCGGTAATAACCGGCAGATCGATATTCGGGGAATGGGGCCAGAAAATACGCTGATCTTGATTGATGGTATGCCGGTCACTAGCCGTAACTCTGTTCGTTATGGTTGGAGTGATGAGCGTGATACACGCGGTGATACCAACTGGGTACCGCCGGAAATGATTGAGCGTATTGACGTTATTCGTGGACCTGCCGCGGCGTTATATGGCAACGGCGCAATGGGTGGCGTAGTCAATATTATTACTAAACCGACCAGTAAAGCGTGGCACGGAAGCTTCAACACTTACTTCAACTCTCCTGAACATAAAGCTGAGGGGGCGTCTCAACGCTATAATGCGAGCTTGAGCGGTGAATTGGCCGATAACCTTACTTTCCGATTATACGGTAACTGGAGTAAAACCCAGGCCGATGCGCAAGATATCAATAAGAGCCACACACAAACTCGTACAGGGACCTACGCAGGTACTTATCCTGCAGGGCGCGAAGGCTCGCTAAATCGCGACATTCATTCCGCACTACGTTGGGAATTTGCCCCTAATCAGAATCTAGAGCTCGATACGGGATTTAGTCGTCAAGGGAACATTTATGCGGGGGATACACAAAATACCAATAGTAATGCGTTAGTCAAAGCGAATTACGGTAATGAAACCAACGTTCTCTATCGACAAACGCTGGCGCTTAAATATACCGGTCTATGGGATAATGGTGTCTCCACCAATAACTATGTTCAGTTTGAAAAAACGCGTAATACACGACTGAATGAAGGCCTATCAGGTGGCGCATCCGGCATATTTAGTACCACCAATACCGGGTTTTCGACCATTACTCTGTACGATACTAACATGCACTCGGATGTCAGTATTCCTTTCCAAGCCTGGGTCGATCACGTTTTGACGGTAGGAGCTGAATTTAACCACCAAGCGATGCGAGATCCAACCTCTAATACTGTGACGGCCAGTGCGGGGAGCGTTGACGGTATTTCCAGTACCGAGCGTTCTAAATATAGCTCAGCGGACATCTATGGTATTTTCGCCGAAGACAATATGCAGCTGACCGATAGTACTAAACTGGTTCCAGGCATTCGCTTCAACCATCAAAGCACTTCCGGTGGAGACTGGAGCCCATCATTAAACCTCTCCCAAGAGTTGGGGAGCGATTTTACCTTGAAAATGGGGATTGCTCGTGCGTGGAAAGCGCCGAATCTTTATCAAACCAATCCTAACTATCTGTTGTACAGTAACGGTCAAGGCTGTTACGGCGGTGGCAGTTGTTACTTACAAGGTAATAAGGATCTCAGCGCTGAAACCAGTGTGAATAAAGAAATTGGCATCGAATACCATAATGCTAATGATGTGCAGGCAGGCGTGACCTGGTACCGCAACGATTACCACAATAAAATTGAAGCCGGTTATACCAGTGAATATAACAATGGCACTGCGAATATTTATAAATGGGAGAATGTGCCGAAAGCGGTGGTGGAAGGGATTGAGGGGACGCTTAATTTCCCGATCACCGATAGCCTCACACTGAAAAATAACCTGACTTATATTCTGAAAAATGAAAATAAGACAACCCATGACTATTTATCAGTTATTCCTAAATACACGATAAATTCGACCTTAGATTGGCAGGCAACGAATAAGTTATCCTTCGAGGGCACCTTAACGTGGTACGGTCGCCAAAAGCCGAAGAAGTATAACTACCAAGGTGAGCGAACCTCAGGCAGTGAAACGCGTGAAGTCTCTCCTTATGCGATTGTCGGCATGAGTGGGACTTACACCCTCAATAAGAACATTGATTTAACGGCGGGTATCGATAATCTGTTTGATAAACGCCATTTCCGTGAGGGTAATGCGCAAACTACAGGCAACTCGACCACGGGTGCCTATCTCTGCGGAGCGGGGGCCAATACCTATAATGAGTCCGGTCGGACGTATTATATGGAAGTGGGTATGCACTTTTAATCTTTACGCTGAATAAAAAATGAGGACGTCATGGTAGGTTTTTATCGAAAAGCGGTGGTGATACTGTTGTTAATGTTGGTTAATTCACCGAGTGCCTTTTCAAGGCCGGACATGACGCCTCTAGGCCCCTCTATTGCCGATCAGGGATCGTCGTTCTACTGTTTTAAGACGTATAAAGTCGAGTCGGCGGATACCCAGCGGCATTACAAAATCTGGGTCGCGGTACCGAATAAACCGGCCCCTGCACAGGGGTACCCGATTCTGTATCTGTTGGACGGTAACTCGAGTCTGAGTCGTCTCAATGAGTCGCAGCTTCAGGGCATCAGCGAGAAAAACCCAGCGGTACTGGTGTTTGTTGGCTACGACACGCCACTCCCTTTTGACTTGAAAGCTCGGTCATTCGATTATACTCCTATCAAGCGAGATGCTTCTGAAGGGAGCTCAATGTTAGGCCGAGGACGAATTGGCGGCGGCAGCACCATCTTCCGTTCCTTGCTGGAGCAGAAAATCATTCCACAGAGTGAGGCGGCCTTACCGATAAACCAAGCGCAACGTTCCTTATGGGGACACTCTTTTGGGGGATTATTTGTGTTAGATACTTATCTACACTCCACTCGGTTTAGTCACTACTTCTCCGCAAGTCCGTCGTTAGGCCAAGGGTTTCAATTTTTAGTCGATGACATTCAGGCGCAAACCAAGAACCCGGCAACCCTTAAATTGATGGTTGGATCCTCGCAACAGGCTAGAGCAGGTGTCGCTCCCGCTATCGATTTGTTACCGCGGGTTGCTCAATGGCAAAAGCAAGGTCTGGGGATTTCTGTCGTTAATTATCCTGGATTGAGTCACGGGGCAATGTTCGGCGCTTCGCTGCAGGACACGCTTAAAGACGTGAGTCAGTAATAGTCATCCTGTCACTCTCCGCTCTTTATTGAGCGGGAGTGTCTTACCCCTCTTTTTTGTGAATCCGATCAAATTTTCCGTCCTGTCCTATACTCAATACTATGCTTCACTCTTATTGAAACTAGCTCAGGAGTCATAATGCAAATATCGTTAGCTAAGCAAGTCGCCCTCGTAACCGGTGCCAGTTCGGGTCTAGGCTATGCCTGTGCAAAAGGGCTTGCCGCCGCCGGAGCCAGTGTCGTGATTAATTACAATAGTCAAGCCGAGCCTGCCGAGAAGCTGGCTGAGGAAATTCGCCAACAAGGTGGTCAAGCTATTGCGGTGCAAGGTGACGTCTCCTCGCAAGATGATGTTAACCACTTAATTGCTCAGGCAGTGGAACATTTTGGTGGACTGGATATTCTGGTGGCAAACTCAGGTCTGCAAAAAGACGCAGCAATTGGTGATATGACGCTACAAGATTGGCAAAAGGTCATCGATGTTAACCTGACTGGCCAATTTTTGACGGCGCAATCGGCGTTATTACAGTTCCGTAAACAGAAAGGGCAGCGTCAAGTCAGTCGCGCGAATGGTAAAATTATTCATGTCAGCTCTGTCCACCAACTTATCCCATGGGCGGGTCATGTGAACTATGCCGCATCAAAAGGTGGGGTGGATCTACTGATGCGCAGTATCGCGCAAGAGGTTGGCGAAGAGCAGATTCGAGTGAACTCGATCGCCCCGGGCGCTATCGCAACGGCAATTAATGCCGAGAACACCGAAGGGGACGCGGCGAAGAAGCTGTTGGAGTTAATTCCTTATGGCCGTATCGGTGCCTCAGAGGATGTGGCGAATGCGGTGGTGTGGCTGGCCAGTGATCTGTCTGACTACGTTCACGGTTCGACACTCTTTATCGATGGCGGCATGAGCTTATACCCTGAATTCAGAGGTAACGGCTAGCGCTACCGTTTGAAAGGGGGTAGGGTCGACGCTACCCCCTATTCACTTCGCTATTTAGCGATCTGGTCAAAATAGAGCAAACTGACCCCTAAACTCTGCTGGGCCCCCTCAATATTACTGCGTAACCCCACCTGCTGTGCGCCTTGTAAGGCAACAACAAAGGGAGAGTCTTGCATCACGCTAGTCTGAATCTGCCCATAGAGCCCTCGGCGCTTCGCTGCATCGCTGGTCGCCGCGGCCTGCTGTGTCAATTCACTGAGTTGTGGAATAGACCAGCCTACTCGCCACGCCAAGGTTTTCGGACCATTCGGCACGTTATAGGCAAAGGTGCTGGCATTGGTATTGGGATCGATATAATCCGCGCCCCAGTAAGTGAAAATAGATTGGAACTGGCGACTGCGCATTTTCCCCCAAAGCTCGGCTTCGGGCACCGGCTGGAGCTTTATATGAATATCGGCTTGAGCGAAGCTCGCCTGTAGTGCTTGCGCGATATCGCTATAGGGGGGTTGATTAGTAAAGGAGAGCGTAAAGGTGGTTCCGGGTTTTATCCCGGCCTTGCTCAGGATCTGTTTCGCTTTCGCCACATCCAAGCTAAAAGGGGTTTTCTCTAATGCCCCATCAAACCCTATCGGCAAGAAGGATTGATGGACCTGATACTGTCCTTTCAGTAATTGTTGTGATAGAGAGCCATAATCGACTAACCAGCGTGCCGCTTGCCATAACGCTGGATTGCCTAAAGCCGGTTGTTGGCTATCCTGCGTATTGAAGGCGAGATAATAAATTAGGCTGGAGGGGAAGCTGGCCACTTTAACCCCCGCGGTATGGCGTAGCGCCGCAAACTGATCGGCACCTAATCCGTAGGCGATATCGGCATCCCCTTGCGTCAGTAATAACCGGCGAGCGCTGGCGTCCGGCACCCCTTTTAATAACACATGCGCTATTTTTGGCTGGATAGCGCTATGCGGATTTTTTTCTAACAGTAAAGCTTGCTGCGGAACATAACGTTGAATGCTGTAGGCAGCACTTCCTGCGGAATGATTTTTAAGCCAGTTATTCCCGTAATCACCAGCTTGTTGGTGCTCACTTACTAACTTATGGTCAACAATCGAGGCGACGGGGGCAGACAGTAAACGCAGGGCAAGATCTTGGCCAATATCGCTTTGCCAGGTTATTTCGACGACTGTGTCACTGATCTTATGTAATGAGGCATCGATATTCTCTGGGGTCCACCCGAATTCCCCCAAAATAAAGACCGGTGCTTTATTCAATTTTACGGCTCGGCTTAACGAGTAAATCACGTCATCGGCAGTCAGTGGATTCCCGCTGGCAAAAGCTTGATGAGGTGTTAGGGTAAAGCGCAGACTATGCGGCTGACTGCCGGCCGTCCAACTGGCCGCCGCCGCGGGCACTATTTGTTGCGGATGATTACGATCAGCACTGACTAAACCTTGATACAAATTGACCAAGCTACTGGTACTCACCGTTTCAAAACTCTCTGCCGGATCAAAACTGATGATGCCATCCAGTGGAATGGCGACCACTAAGCTATTTGCTGGTGTTGCCGCATAACTGGCGGAGGAAAAGAGGGTAGCAAAGAACAACGGAAGATAGGGTTTCACTCGTAAAGCCTCCTAATAACGATGCGTTATTAGGAGTATAGGGACGATTTACTGTACTGAATATTCGTTTTAAATGATATCTAAAGTCAGTTTTTAACTAAGGTGAGTAATGCGGCCCGCCTGCATCGTCACCGATCTATCACACATATGATCGATCACATCAGGGTCATGACTCACCAATACCATCGTCAGCTGCTGTTCGGCTTTTAATTGATTGAGTAAATTCAATATTTCCGCCTGCACTGACATATCCAGCGCGGAGGTTGGCTCATCGAGTAGCACAATTTTCGGTTCAAGAAGCAGTGCCCGCACAATAGCGACTCGTTGCCGTTGCCCGCCTGAGAGCTGATGAGGATAGCGGTCAATCAGCGTGCTGGCCAAGCCGACTTGTTGGAATCCTTGGGCTATCCGGTCATCAATATTCTCGACGCCCAGCCGCTTTAAAGGTTCTGCAAGGGTACGACGTAAACGGTGACGAGGATGTAAAGAGGCATAAGGATCTTGGAATACCATTTGGACATCGCGGCGTAGCTGCCCAGTAAACGTCGAACCGGGTTGTACGTGAGTACCCGCTAACACCATATCTCCACTCCAGTGAGGATTAAGACCTGCCATCACCCAAAGTAGCGACGATTTTCCACAGCCGGAAGGCCCGACCAGCCCGAAACACTCGCCTGGTTCGACCCTGAGGCTGACATCTTGGACCACTTGCCGTAACTGATATCCCTGAGGATGCGAAACATTAAGGTTGTCTAACCTGATGGTACTCATGGGTATCCCTCCAACGCTGCACGGTCGAGTGTGGGTAAGCGCTTACCTTTAGTCGCGAGGCTTGGCCGACATGCCCAAAGCGTTTGGGTATAAGGATGGGTTGCTTGCGGAAGGTCCTTGGCCGCTAAGCGGTCAAGAATTTTCCCTTGGTACATCACCATGACCCGTTGGCAGTGATCTGCCACCTGTTGTAAGTCATGACTAATCAGTAACAATCCCATATCGCGCTGTGCCACGAGGTCTTGTATCAACGACAGCACTTGATCACGCATCGCATGGTCTAAGGCCGACGTTGGCTCATCGGCAATCAGAAACTCGGGATCGGTGATCAAGGCGATAGCCAGCATGATGCGCTGTCCCATTCCACCAGAAAGCTGATTGGGGTAGCGCTTAATCAGCTGATGCGGATTCGCTAAACCGACGGCCTCAAGCATCGCTAATACTTTCTCTTGGCGCTGTCGGCGGGAGAGTTTACGGTGCAGAAGTAACGGCTCTTCGACCTGCCAACCGATAGTTTTAGAGGGGTTCAGGGCATATTTGGGATCTTGCATCACCATCGCGACTTTTCCCCCGCGCAGCGACTGCCATTGCGACGGTTTTAGATGACGCAAATCGTTTCCTGCAAGGGAGAGTTGCGAGGCATTAAGGCTTAGCGAAGGAGCAAGAAGCCCCATTAGACTGCGGGCCGTCAGCGATTTTCCCGAGCCGGATTCCCCCACTAACGCTACCCGCTCTTTGCCAATTTCAAACGAGATGCCGTCGACTAAGGGGCGGCCTTCGGGCAGGCCGATAGTGAGCCGATCAGCAATAATAAAAGGGGAGGTATTAGCTGTCATTGCGACTGTCCAAGCGGTCTCGTAGACCGTCACCGATGAAATTAAAGGTTAAGCTTGCCAGAAGAATCGCTCCGCCCGGTGCCGCCGCCACCCACCATTGGTCAAAAATCACTTTACCGCCTTCTGCCACCATCGACCCCCACTCAGCGGTCGGGGGTTGAACGCCCATTCCCAGAAAGCCTAAGCCTGCAGCAGAAAGAATAATCCCACCTAGGCTCAAGGCCGCACGGACCACCGCGCTAGGTAAGCAAAGCGGTAGCAGATGGCCAAACATCAAGGGTAACCCCTTAATTCCTTGCATTTTTGCGGCTGCTAAGTAATCGCTACGTCTTAATTGCTGTGTCTCTGCGCGGGCTTGTCGCGCAAACGGCGGCCAGCTTGTCAGCGCCAAAGCCAGTGCACCATTCAAAATACTGGGTCCTAGCACCGCAACCATTGCCAGCGCGATCACTAAGCTTGGCAGAGAGAGAAAGATATCGGTGATACGCATTAAGATACGTTCGACCCAACCACCTAAATAGCCGGCAGCAATGCCTACTGTCATCCCAACGGGCACGGTCAGAAGTAGAATAAACACCACTAATAGGAGCGTAGGCCGTGTGCCATAAATCACGCGCGACAGTAAGTCGCGGCCAAAGCCATCGGTGCCAAACCAGTGATGACTATCGGGTGGCAGTAACCGGTCAGCCATCACTTGGGCATTGGGATCGTAAGGCGATACCCAAGGGGCAAACAGCGCCATGGCGATAAGTAACCCCAACAGGCTATAGCCGATGATCAGTAACCATCGGCGCTTATCACGTCGGACCGCGCGAAGCGGTAAGGAAGTCTCGGTCATCGTGTTCTCGGATCGGTAAGCCAAACTAACGCATCGGTTAGGGCATTGATGATAATAAAGCAACTTCCTATGACTAAGGTTGCTCCCAAGATGGCAGGCATATCTGATGCAAATAACGCGTTGGTCAGATAGCGGCCCAATCCAGGCCAAGCGAACACGCTCTCAGTTAATACAGCACCTTCCAGTAAGGAAACATAGGAGAGCATGACGACGGTAATCAGGGTTCCACGGGTATTCGGCAGCAAATGATGCCAGACAATTCGCCAGCGGCTGGCCCCTTTGGCCCGTGCGAGGGTGACGTACTCTTTGCTGTTCTCTTCTAATAACGCCGCGCGAAGCAGTCGTGTGATCGAGGCCATCGACAGTAAACCTAGGATGACTACCGGTAACCATAGATGCTGCAACGCATTGATAAACATCTGACGATCACCGGATAACCAACTGTCGATAATGACCAGACCGGTTTTCGGTTCTAACGTATAGACGTAGAGATCGTCGAGCTGCCCCGGCCCTGCTGACCAATGCAGCCCGGCATAGAACAGTAATAATCCAAGTAAACCGATCCAAAAGACGGGAACAGAATAGCCTAATAAGGAGATAACCCGAGCAATATGGTCAATCCAACTTTTAGGGTGCCAGACTGAGGCGAGTGCCAGACCGATACCGCAGGTAGCGCCGAGGATTAGGGCGCAGGTCGCCAGCTCAAAGGTTGCCGGAAAGGTGCGTAACAGATCGTCGGCTACGGGTTGGCCTGTGCTTTGCGATACACCGAGGTGGCCTTGGGCGAGTTGCTGTAGGTAATGCCAGAACTGAACAGGTAGCGAGTGATCAAGCCCAAGTTGGTGGCGAACCTGCGCATAAGTGGAGGCCGTGGCGTGATCTCCCACCAGTTGTAAAACTGGATCGACTGGCGAGAGGTGGGAGAGAGTAAAGGTAAACGCTAACAAACCGAGCAGGGTAATCACCAATGAAAAAAGATTACCCGCCAGGCGCTGTACAAGCCGCCTGATCGGCATGCTGCGACCTGAGGAGGACGCAGACACTGCCATTATTTTGTTACCTGGCTGTAATAAACCATGTCAGGGTTCATCCCTTGTTGATACCCTTTAAGGTTACTGCGCAGGGCGATCAGCTGGTGGGCTTGCAAGCCAATGACATAAGGCGAGCTTTTCTGGACTTGGCGTTGTAATTTCTCATACAGTGCCGCACGCTGAGCGTTATCCGTTAAGGCTACCGCCTTATGTGTTTCGGCGGTCAGCTCAGGGATGTGCCAGCCAGCGCGGTAGGCAAGTGTACTACTGCCATCTTCCGGGTTGGTGGCAAAGGCAGCGGCGTTGGTATTAGGATCGAAATAGTCGGGTCCCCATGAGGTTACGGTCGCATCAAACTGATGGCTCGCCATCTTAGCGGTGACCTCACTGCTTAGGCTTGGTACTAACTCAATTTTTACCCCACCTTTTGCAAAGCTGGCTTGCAGCGCTTGCGCAATATCTAAATATGGCGGTTGGTTATTGACCACGACCTTAAAGGCGATATTGGAGAGGCCAGCTTTCGCTAAAATTGCTTTCGCTTTCTCCGGGTTATAGCTGTAAGGGGTGTCGTTAAGGGCACCTAAATAACCACTGGGGAGGAACGATTGGTGAATAGAAAATTGGCCTTTTAATAAGCCATTGGCAATTCCATCGTAATCAAACAGATAGCGCGATGCTTCCCAGAAGGCCGGGTTGTTAAGCGTTGCGGAAGATTTCGTATTAAACAGCAGGTAGTAAAGCGAGGCGATAGGCACGGAGACTGGCGTGACGCCTGGCTTATGTTGCAATGCACTGAATTGGTCGCTGCCTAAGTTACGTGCAATGTCCGCATCCCCTTGCTCAACTAAGAGACGGCGCGTTGCCGCTTCAGGAACATTTTTAATTAATAGCGTGCTGAGTTTGGGTGCCCCAGCGGGTGAGCGCGGGTTAGCGGTCATCAATAGCACTTCATGAGGAACGTAGCGACGGATTTGATAAGGACCGCTGCCCGCGGAATGACTGGATAGCCACTGGTGCCCGAAGTCATTATTAACTTGATGACTTAACGCTTCTTTCTCATCAACGATAGAGGCCACCGGTGCAGAAAGCAGGCTCAGCACAAAGGCTGGGCTGACTGCGGCATCCCAATGCAGCGTGACTTGATTAGCACTGTTTTTTGTCAGTTGGCTATCGATATTTTTTGCATTCCAGCCAAGTTGCGTCAGAACGAATGAAGGTTCTAAATTCAACTTAATCACACGTGATAATGAGAAGATGACATCTTCAGGACGGATCGGATTGCCGCTGGCGAAAGTCGCCCCGTCGCGTAACGTGAAGGTTAAACTCCGATTATCGCTCCCCGCTTGCCAATGTGTGGCCAGTGTGGGGCGTAAATCGACAGGGTGAGAAGGATCCGATTGCAGCAAGCGTTGGTATAAGTTGGTAAAGGCTTGGACGGTAGAGGTTTCGAAACCCTGGGCCGGGTCAAAACTGATCGCATCATCAAGCGATTGCGCGACCACTAAGGTATTGGGTGGCGTAGCACTGTGTGCCGAGAGCGCGGTAAGCGATGCGGTGAATAAGAGACTTATCAACGTTTTCTTCATTTTTATTCCTTGCTAAACAGGGCGTTTGCCGAGCTGATCGAGTTCTAACCCTCACAGTGGCGCATCTTATTATTCTTTATTGTTATATCTACTCGATTCTTTATCACTTAAGTAATTTATAAGATTTTTTTACGTTCTGCTAGCCAGCGCCGCGATTAATTCTTCGCGGCTGATGCTGCGACGATCGATAGGAATTAATGAATGGGATTGATAACGTCATTCGCTATTTCCCCTCTAGTCTGTGTTCACTATTGTTGCCATCATTAACGGTATGGCGGCTGGTGATTTGCTGAAAGCTTTCAACTCGTGATGCCAGAATGTCGAGAGGCTGGCGGTGATTGTAATTGTTAAAAAACGCGAGATAGCTCATCCGAGTGTGACACCTTAACGCACTACAGTACGTTCTTTTTCCCGCTCACGGCAGTAAATCATACCTATCAAACTAACACTAAGTAACTACTCACTTACTGGGAGAAAACAATGTTTGCAACGATGATGCACGGTGCGGGCGACGTCCGTTACGAAGAGGTCGCGGATCCCAAAATCCTCGCGCCAACAGATGCCATTATTCAACTCGCAGTGTCCAGTATCTGTGGGTCCGATCTCTGGACCTATCGCGGATACGGGGAATTCGATGGACCAAAAGCGATGGGCCACGAGTACTGCGGTGTGGTGGTAGAAATTGGTAGAGATGTCAAAACGGTAAAAAAAGGACAATTTGTGGTCGGGTCTTTCTGTCTATCAGATAATACCTGCCCGCACTGCCAATATGGCTTCCAATCTTCCTGCCAGCAACGTGAGTTTATGACCGGTGCCCAAGCGCCTTATGCCCGCATTCCCTTGGCGGATGGAACATTAGTTGGCCTCGACCACTTGCCTGATCCCTCACTCTATCCCGATCTGCAAGCGGTTTCAGATGTACTAGGCACCGGTTGGTATGCAGCCGATGCAGCGAGAGTGACACCGGGGTCCACCGCAGTAGTGATTGGCGACGGCGCGGTAGGCTTAATGGCGGTGATTGCCGCGAAACATTATGGTGCCGAGCGCATTATTGCGATGAGCCGTCACCCCTCGCGCCAAGCGTTAGCTAAAGAGTTTGGTGCCACCGATATCGTGGCTGAACGCGGTGAGGAAGGGATAGCTCGGGTGATGGAGCTTACGCGAGGGATCGGAGCAGAGTCGGTCTTGGAGTGTGTGGGGATGGAGCAGTCGATGCATCAAGCTACTCGTATCGTCCGGCCTGGCGGGATGATCGGCTATGTCGGCGTACCGCATGGCGTCACCTTCGATGGGCAGAAGATGTTTTTTTGCTCAATCGGGAATGCTAGGCGGTCCTGCGCCGGTAAGACGCTTCCTCCCTGAGTTACTGGAGCTCACCTTAGCGCGTAAGATTCAGCCAGGAAAAGTGTTCGATTTGGTGTTGCCGTTAGCTGAGGTGGCAGAAGGCTATGCCGCCATGGATCAGCGTAAAGCCATCAAAACATTACTCACACTACACGACTAACGAGGTCCTCTTATGTCAGACGTTATTGTTGTCATCGGGAGTGGGTCTATTGCTCAAGCTATCGCACGCCGCGTCAGCGTGGGCAAAAAAATCCTGCTCGCCGATATCGCTATTGAAACGGCTCAAAGGGTCGAAGAGACCCTGAAAAAAGCGGGCTTTGAGGTCAGCACGACCCACGTGGATGTCTCCTCCCGTGAGTCTATCGACGCTCTAGTGGCCACCGCGACGGCGCTGGGCGAGGTAAAAGGTGTTATTCATACGGCGGGATTATCACCGTCTCAATCCGCTGCGCAAAATTTATTACGGGTCGATCTCTACGGTACAGCGGTGGTATTTGAAGCCTTCGGTAAAGTCATCGCGTCGGGTGGATCGGGGATAGTGATTGGCTCTCAATCGAGCCACCGCTTAGCCGTCGATGCCCTCTCCCAAAAAACCGCGGATGATTTAGCACTGCTACCGCCTGAGGAACTGCTCGAGCTGCCGTGGATCAAAGAAATTGATGACAGTCTCTATGCGTACCAAATCTCGAAAAGAGGCAATGCGCTACGTGTCGTCTCTGAGGCCGTTAAGTGGGGTAAACGCGGTGCACGGATCAATTGCATCAGCGCCGGGATTGTTTACACCCCTTTAGCCTATGACGAATTAACCAGTACCGAACGCGGGGAGTATTACCGGACTATGCTGGGTAACTCTCCAGCCGGTCGCGGTGGGACGCCGGACGAGATTGGCGATCTCGCCGAATTTCTATTTGGCCCTAAGGGAACTTATATCAGCGGTAGCGATATTCTGATTGATGGCGGGGTCACTGCCTCAATTAAGTATCCTTAGGCCCCATAAGTCAGATGCTGGATCGGTAGGGCTTAACAACTTCCCCATGTTCAGGTTGACGCTGCTAGATACTTCCCTCTGGCGGCCCCTTGGCACACTGAGAGTTACCCGCTCAACGAACGAGAGCCAATCTGCCTTCCGGCGGATTGGTTCGTTTATAGGGCAAGAGATTACGCCCAAAAAAGGATCTCAAGACGATCGTAATGAGAAAAAACATTTGCTATAACAATGAATGTAATCATTTACGCTCAAGGAGATGAAAAAATGGAACCGAGAGAAGGACTTCTCACGTTTAGAGCTGAAGGCAACAATCTATTAAATAGTCATTTCTATTCACGAAAATTACACTGGCCGGGAATAGCTTCACATTGTAGTAAATATAGATCTGGTGTAACAATAGATCGTGGTTACGATATGAAACACAGATCACCCAACAGAGTAATTAGGGACCTAATATCCTCAGGTATCCCTATTGAGAAAGCAAAGCTGATAGCTGAAGGAGCAAATAAAAGCTATTGTAATGCTCGTGATTTTGTCAAAGAAAAAAGAAATAAAATTGAAGATATAACCGAGATTCAGCAATTAAGACTTTTTTAGTTAACCTATAAAGATTATGTCAGTGATTCAATCAGGTTTTATAATAAATACAGAAAGCAAGATTCAATCGCATGGGAAAATCTACATCCAATATTAAAGGATGTATTTGTCGATATGAAATACCAAGGGGTTTTAAATCAGAATATGGTTCCGATATTCGGAAGGAACCAAAAAAATGATGTAATCGATCTGATAAAGGGAAATATTGTAATACTTAGCTTTGAGCAAGGAAGAGGAAGAATACCCTATATACAAGGAGGTATGCCGTGAAATTATTGAGTGCGCTATCATTTTTCATTATACTAATATCTGCATCTGATAAAGATATAAAAAACGCCAATGAAATAATAAAAAATTGCATGAATATAAAGTACTCACCTGACGTGATCGATTGTATGATGAAAAAAGAAAAAGAAACAAAAAAAGAATACAATAAAGAATTTGAAGAATATTTAAAATCAGAGCTAAATCAGGATGAAATAAGTCATGATAAGGAGTCATTTACGAAGTTAGCTAGGAAAGCCAAAGAAGGGTGGGATTTATATTCAGAAAGTGAATGTTTAGCTGAAGCAGCGAGTTATGAAAAAAACAACGATGGATATAATGCTACCTATAATATCTGTCTTATAGAAAAAAACATACAGAGAATAAAATACTACAAAGAAAATAAACATTAATATATTTTTATAATGGTCTGGTAGTCAATGGTTAGAAATAATTACGCTAGGAACGGCTTTGTAATATTTCAGATTGGGTAAGCGCGTTGAAACAGATAGTGACGGATTTTCTTGATTTAAAAACGAGAAGATTGATAGAACTTTAATAGTTAGAGATCTAAAAATATTCGACTGTCAATTACTTCACCAGATACAAAATTCGCATAGCGAAGAGATCCCTCTTAGCGAGATCTACGCTAAGAAAGGTCGAGGCCTAGCTGGCGAATAAGTGATTAATGGCTTTTTGGGGTTACCGTTTGGATAGCTAACCGGTAGTAGATCAGCTCCTCAGCGTCGGTGGCTGCTAAACTCATGGTATGTATTTGCGCGACGATATCCTCTTTGCCCATAGTCAAATCGTTCTCAACCATCAAGCGGATTGCTCGCCCAATGATCCTTAAAGGAATGTTTAAGTCTATATCCTTGATGTTGATACCCTCCAGCGATAAAGATGCCACGCAGTTAGCAGCCTAACATATAAAATCTTTAATTGTTGGTGAGTATCAAGAAATATTAAACGATGAGTCGGTACCTAACGTACAGTCGTTGGGCTACTCTGTATCGACATAGGGCTCTATAGCATAGGTTGAAGGTTCAGAAAGATGAGGAGCCTTCTTTAAAAGCTCAGGCGTATAATATCCACACTTCCATTTACCCTGTTCAGAATAATAGGCGCGGTGAGTAAAAACCGTTTTTAGATAGGGCCAAATTAGGGCGATGATAACACTATAAGTAATAATATTGTCACTATAGTAATTAACTTCTTCACATTTCTATCCTTTCACGCACTGTGATTCGTTATAAACTGAATCATAGTGAGAGATAAATACGTCTCTTCTATCAATGAACTCTGATCCTTTACTCATTCTGGCTATCTTTAGTCTTATCCTCATTTAATCGGCTATAAAGATTCTTAAAATAAATAAGCGTTTAAATATTTTCAAAGTGGTTTATATAATATCAATATAAGTAGAGTGGTAGTAGAAGGTGTGTTAATTTATCCAGTCAAAAACTAAAGGGAGTTGATTTCACTTAAAAAATGAAACGCTAGGAGTAAAATACCCACTTAATCTTTTATTAAAAACCATATAAATAACACTAAAATAAATTTAAAATTTTTATGAGTTAGTATTCAACCCTATTTCTAATTAGTGTTAAATTAACGACATTGATCACATAATATGGCTTGTTCTTTTATAAAATATTGACTATAACTATTAAATTGATGCTGAGGTTTTTATTTGAAGAATCTTATCATAGTTTAATTAAGACTAAGTGTAGTTATCATGCTTTATGTAAACAGTTAGATCTAAGGAAATAGAATATGGAAAAACTTGACCGAACCAGATTAAGCTCAGAAGCACTCAATGTTTTAGAGATCATTGAAGCATCAAACTTTCCCCCATTCGAATCTTTAAGCTTGGACGACATGCGTAAAGTCCATGCACAAATGTCGGAGAAATTAGGGGGCGAAATATTACCTGTCGATCATGTTGAAGAGGTAACGATAGCAGATAATGGCAATGGTGGTAAAATTCACTTACGCCTATATTCGCCGAATAATATTTCTTCTGACGGCGCGATAATTTATATACATGGTGGCGGATGGTGTGTGGGAAGTATTTACACGCACGATAAAATTTGCAGAAGATTAGCTTCCACCAGTAACCTGAAAGTGATCTCGGTAGCCTATCGATTAGCACCAGAATTTCCTGCACCGAATGGCCCTCTAGACGTAATCTCCGCTGTTGAATGGATTATAGATAATTCTGATAGGTTGGGGATAGATAAGGATAAGCTAGCCATTGCAGGAGATAGCGCTGGTGGTAGCCTCGCCGCGGTCACGACTCAGCAACTTAAAGAAAAAGTTAACTTTAAAGCTCAAGTTCTTTTTTATCCAAGTACCGATCTTTCGTTTGATGGTGACCATTATTCTTCAAAACATCGTAACGCTGCTTATCCACCCTTAACGATTGGAGCATATAACTATATGATTGATTTTTTTATCGATAATTACGATAGAAATGATACGTTAGTTTCACCTCTGAGAGCTAAGGAATTCACTGGCCTGCCTCCTGCTCTGATCTTTACGGCTGAATGCGATATTCTGCTAGATGAAGGATATTTTTATGCCGAAAAATTAAAAAAGTCGAATGTCGAAGTTGAATATATTGAAGAGAAAGGGATGATACACGGCTTTATTGAGATGGCAGGGGTGCTATCAGTATCGAGGGAAGCATTTATTCAAGCGGGTGAATTTATTAGCAAGAAATTTCGTTAAGATGACATTATGAATTTCATCATGTTTTATTTTATTACTTATAGTGAATATCACTATTTCGATAATATCATTTAAGAGTCTATTTTCAATAGTGATTGAAGACCTTGTTTACAGTAGCCAATATACAGCACCCCATCGTGAGTGGGATGAGGTGCTGCTAAGCTCTTAGATTATTGTTATCGAGACAAAAACATTAACCTATAGCGCCCAAATGGTCTTCAGTCGTCGGTTGCTGTTTAGGGACAAGGAATAATGTTGCTATCACATCAAGCAAATAGAGAATAGCCAGTAAGCTAATGGCGAGCATAAAGGAGCCATGGCTAGCGATTAATCCCATCACCAGAGGGCCAAAGCCACCCACCCCTCGACCAAGGTTAAACAGTACATTTTGAGCTACCGCACGGATTTCCGTGGGATAGGTATCTGAAATCAAGGCTCCATAGCCACCGACCATACCATTAACAAACATTCCCATCACCGCGCCGGCAATCAGCATACCTGTTGGGTCTTGTAGCTGTGCATAGAGGATCACCATCGCCAGTGCACCCAATTGATAAAGGATAAAGATTTTCCAGCGGGCGTAACGGTCTGCTAAGAAACCAAATAGACCAATGCCAAGCATCATACCTACTACGGTAACTGCGGTCCAAAGTCCTGATTTTGTCAGTGAAAAACCGAATTGCTGAGAAAGGTAAGTGGGCATCCAGATCATCAATCCGTAATAACCAAAGTTTTGTACGGAACAGAGGATAAATATCCCAAGACTGGCTTTCGTTGTTATACGGTCGCGACAAAGCATCGCCAGGCTTTTTCCCAGTCCAATTCGCGGTTTCAGTGTTTGAGCTTGGCGATAAGCGGTGGGTTCTTCCAGCCCGTGGCGCAGGAAAAAGGAGAATAATGCAGGGAGCAAGCCAATTAAAAAAATGCCTCGCCACCCGACGACGGGAAGTAAGAGAGGGGCAATGATTGCGGCGAGCAGCACGCCCAGTTGCCATCCCATGCCGACCCATGCTGAGGCTCGGTTACGTTGCTGCGCCGGCCACGTTTCGGCGATAAGCGCCATCCCAATACCAAATTCTCCGCCTAAGCCCACACCGGCTAAAGTGCGGTAAGTGAGTAAATCCCAATAGCCTTGGGAAAAAGCACAGAGCCCCGTAAAAACGGCAAACATTAAGATGGTCATGGTCAACGTCTTGATGCGGCCATACCGGTCACTGAGAAACCCAAACAGTATTCCGCCAATAACCGCCCCAATTAATGTCCACGTCACTAAGGCGCCGCTCTGTGCGGAATTAAGAGAGAGACTGCTACTGATCGCAGGCAATATAAATCCTAGAATTAACAGGTCAAACCCATCCATTGCGTAACCACTGACTGCAGCAATCATCGCCTTTAAGGGAGTGAGTTTTTTTTGATTAGGCATGGATATTTCTTCTTTAGATAAACAGCTTTTATTTTCTCGTTAAAAAAGTCGAAAGGCCACGTATTTATCGGCAATCAATAATATCTGGTAACGCTGAAGGGAATGACATCGCGGAACAGAGCGATTGTATTCAGCGTGTACGACGATAAATCAGCAGGACTAGTAATAAGGTAAAGCTGGCTGCACTGATAAGTAAATGCCAAAACCCATGGGGATCGCTGGCGAAGGGCATACCCCCTACATTCATCCCAAAAAGGCCGGTAATAATATTAATCGGAAGAGCCATGACCGTGACGACAGTTAACCAAAACAAGGTACGATTGTTTTGCTCTACGGCTTGTGCGCTCGCTTCCTCTTGTAGCAATCGAATTCGTTCCAATAAATTACTCATATCGTTAATACCTAAGCTAAATTCTTCTGTGAATTCGCGGAGTTCACGCACGCTATCGGCGGCTAACCAGTCGGGTGGACGATTAAGGAGGCGAAAGAGTGCGGCAGGTTCGGGGACTAAAAGACTCTGAATTCTGAGTAATTTACGGCGAATATGGCTCAGTATGGTACGGTTTTGGCGCAGGGAGTGGTCGAATAAACGCTCCTCAATATCGAGGACCTGACGGCTTGCTTCACGAATAATTTTCTCGACATTATCCTCTTGATAAGCGAGTAACCACATCAGTAAATGTTCGGGTTGGGATAAGGGCAGATGGTGAAGTTCGGCGACCAAGGTTTCGACCATCGTTACCGGAGCAAAGCGTGCAGTAATCATCATCTCTTCGCAGCACCATGCCCATAATGACGCATTCCGGCTAGAGGCCTCTGTTGGGGTAACGTCGTTCAGTACCGCAAACAGTGCATTATCTTGTAATGATAATCGTGTCCGAGGGGAGGTCGCCGCAATTTCTTTTAGAAAATCATCATCGGGTAAAAAGTGTTGGCGTAACCAGCGACCGGCTGCGGCATGGTGTAAGTTGATATGTAACCAAATAAAGCCTTCTTTAGGCTGTTTCTGCTGATGATGAAGGACTAATTGCTCGGCGGTTAGACGCAGGGGTAACTGATTGGGCAGAAATAGATAGCCATGGATCAATCCGGAGACTTCGTTGGCATAATTGATAAAAGGAGAAAAATAAGTCACTCGCACGCGGGTAGGCTCTCAATATTCCGACTATCGCCCACGTTAGGCAGGTAACATGACACCCCGATGACAAGGCTGCGGCCATTGTCATAATCTCTTCACGTGCTCTTTCTATGATGCGGGCAATATCATTATTGAGAGACCGCCCATGAGTCAGAACTCTGTTCCTTTATCTGCCCGACCCATTAGCCCGTCGCTAATCGAGGTTTCTAAGAACTACCGTACTTTGTGGATTGTCAGCGTACTCGCTATAGGTGGGTTGATTTTCGCTGGGATTAACCTGTTCCAAGATATCGCTCTATCGGGAGACCACTTTACCAGCTTACTCTCGTTTAGCTTACTAGGGCTTGCGCTGGTGATTGCACTAGGTTTCGAATTTGTAAATGGTTTCCACGATACAGCCAATGCCGTGGCGACGGTTATCTATACTCGGTCGATGTCACCCAATGTCGCGGTAATTTGGTCTGGGCTGTGTAATTTTGCCGGCGTCTTACTGTCCAGCGGTATGGTTGCGTTCGGCATTATCTCTCTGCTACCCGTTGATTTAATCTTACAAGCCAGCTCAGGCCATGGTTTTGCGATGATTTTCGCACTGTTATGTTCGGCGATTATCTGGAACTTAGGCACATGGTACTTTGGCCTGCCGTCTTCCTCGTCGCACACGATGATCGGTTCAATTATCGGGGTAGGTGTCGCCTATGCGATACAAGCCGGGCAGAATGGCTGGAGTGGCGTAAATTGGACGCAAGTCTCAAGTGTCTTTACGGCGTTACTCGTGTCGCCTCTGGTCGGCTTTCTGTTATCGGCCTTTATCCTCCTATTACTAAAACGCACAATGCGTAAACAGACACTTTTTCGAGCGCCTTCTGCGCAAGGAGCGCCTCCTTTATGGATTCGCAGTCTACTGATCGCCACCTGTTCCGGCGTTTCGTTTGCGCATGGTTCCAACGATGGGCAAAAAGGGATGGGGCTTATTATGTTAATTCTGGTTGGCACGATGCCGATTGCTTATTCCCTGAATCGGTCTATGCCGATCAACGAAGTACCGCGAGTTGCCGCGTTGGCTCAGGTGACGGGACAGCAATTAATTCCTAAAAGCCCGCTAAGTTTAGCGCCGAGTTTGGCCAGAGATCAGTTAAAAAACTTTATTCAAATTCCTGCTGTTAACCAGACACAGCAAGTGCTTCCTGCGCTGGGCACGGTACTAATGGAAATTAATCGGGAGCTGACACTGTATGGCACCATGGATAAAATTCCTGCGCATCTCGTCCCTAACGTAAGAAATGATATGTACCTCGCGGCAGAGGCGATAAGAGCCTTCAAAGCGGCCAATATCCCTTTACCGGCGTCAGTCCAGCCGAATCTTAATGCGATGAAAACGGAGCTCGATCATGCCACTCGTTTTATTCCAATGTGGGTAAAAATCGTCGTCGCCTTAGCCCTCGGCTTAGGCACGATGGTCGGGTGGAAGCGTATTGTGATAACGGTCGGTGAGCGTATAGGAAAAACACATCTTACCTATGCGCAAGGCGTCAGTGCTGAAACAGTCGCGATGGCGACGATTGGCGCGGCCGATCTCTTCGGATTACCGGTTTCGACGACACATGTGCTGTCATCGGGGGTCGCTGGGACAATGGTCGCGAATGGCGGTGGATTACAAACAACGACCCTTCGCAATATGGTGATGGCATGGGTTCTGACGTTGCCCGCCTCAATATTACTTTCTGCACTGCTGTTTACGCTTTTTTCTTACTTTTAGGAGGCATTATGTCATTACACGATCATTTTGATACATCGATAAAATTTAATGCCCGATTACTGCAAGAATTCTACGACAGCTATGACGAAGAGCTGGAAATGGAACTGGATGAATTACGGTTAGAGAGCGAAAATCATCCTCAAAGTGATGAAGAAAAACAGTGGCGTCGTGAATATTTTCGCGAGTTATTACGACTGCAAGGTGAATTAGTGAAATTGCAGGAATGGGTACAGCGAACCGGCTATCGGTTAATTATTCTCTTTGAAGGAAGAGATGCGGCAGGCAAAGGCGGTGTGATCAAACGTATTACTCAACGCTTAAATCCCCGTGTATGTCGTGTGACTGCACTGCCGGCACCGAATGATAGAGAAAAAACGCAATGGTACTTTCAGCGGTATATTGCACATCTTCCGGCGGCCGGTGAAATGGTGCTATTTGACCGCAGTTGGTATAACCGTGCAGGGGTTGAGCGTGTGATGGGCTTCTGTTCCGCGAAAGAGCTTGAAGAGTTTTATCGTAGCGTCCCAGAGTTTGAAAAGATGCTAAGCCGGAGTGGGATAAAAATTATTAAGTATTGGTTTTCAATAACGGATCAAGAACAGGGTATTCGATTTCTTAGCCGTATCCACGATCCGCTAAAACAATGGAAACTTAGTCCAATGGACTTAGAAAGTCGGCGTTTATGGGAGGATTACACGCAGGCCAAGGAAGATATGTTAGAACGCACCCATTTTCCTGATGCCCCTTGGTGGGTCGTACAGGGTGTTGATAAAAAGAAAGCGCGATTGAACTGTATTCGCCATCTATTAACGCAAATTCCTTATGAAACTGTTGAGCCTCCGAGCGTCACCTTACCCGCCCGTGAACATAAGCCAGACTATATCCGTACGCCAGTGCCTCCACATATGGTCGTTCCTGAACATTACTGATCGTGAAAAGAGGCATTCGATGATGAATGCCTCGTCATCACCTTAAGGCTTGAGCTCTCGTACAGGACTTCTTAAAAATTCATCGGGTGATTCTGCCGTATCGGCATAATGATTCTGGTATCGATGTAACCACGGACGAGGGTGACCCTCGCTATGTACCTTGGGTTGAGCGAATGAAGCGAAAGAGACCAGTAAGAGTAGCAATGCCGAGTAAGACTGCTTTTTCATAATAAGACTCCAATTCGTTGAGCGGTACAGCTTACGGGAGCTTATCGTCAAACAGTGACTAGCAATTTAAAAGTAATCACTGTCGACGTAACCAAATACGAGAAGTGTTTCAGCGTGGGGAGAGAGGTAAGGCTTATCGCCGGACTACTGCATTTTCGCTAGGTCACGAAAGAAAATTTCAGCCCCTAACGCTTGTAAGCGTTTGATCTCATTCTTACTCTGATCAGAAACCCGATCTGAATGAAGGATCTGATCGATAACGGCGGATCGCACTGGAACCTCTCGATACCATTCACCGGTATAACAATTTTTCCATGCAATTTTATCGATATCATCGAGATGATAGGACGGGGTGATATGGAAAAAGAAAAAGCCGTTTAATAAGACAAAAATCGCCACACATATCCATACATCGAGACGACTAAAAATATCCGAATAGATCAGTAGCCCTAACGTCAGGATAAACATCCCGAGCATGATGGCGTAGAGGCCTTTTTTTTCGAACACAAAACGCGGATCGAAAATTAGCTTATCATCGCGTTTCTCCTCAAGATTAATCCGTGTGAGTTCGCGTTGTAAGATCTCTTGTACTGCGCTCATATCGTTCACCTTATACCTGGGTCTGCTTTAAATAGAGGGTATTTAACACATCGCGAAATTTCTTTAACGCGAGTTCTAATGCGGCAAGCGAGCTGTAACCGCTTAAACTGATCCGTAAAAAACTCTCTTCATTTTTTTCAAAACTAAACTCGTTGGAGGGGGTTGCAGAAATTCCCGCCTGTTGCAGCAGGAAAGCAATCTCGTAGGCATTTCTCTTGCCCAGGCTAAACCAGACATGAAAGCCATCGTCAGAGATTTGATAGCGATCATCGGGGAATAAGCGACGAAATAACTTTACTCGTACCCGCGTCGTTTTCAGCGTTTCTTCTGCCGTGCGCTGGGCGACGCCAGACATCACCCACTTATTAACGATCTGATAAGTCAGGGGATTATCACTCACTTTTAACGCCGCCAGTACCTGGCACAGTTGATGTGTTTCACCCTCTGACGGCCCATAGACCCACGCCATTCTCATCCCTGGCGCGAAACTTTTCGAAAGCCCCTGTAAATACCACGTATGACTCGGCAGGATCTGACTAAAGGTTGCTATCCCCTGACTGGCAAGGGCGCCGTAGGCATCATCTTCGATAATCGATAGGTGATAGCGCTTGGCGACTTCCGCTAATGCCAGCCGACGATTAATCGAAAGCGTGACGGTGGTGGGATTATTAATATTGGGGTTGATATACAGCGCGCTAATCTGTTTTTCTTCACACAGGCCTGCTAAGGCATCGGGAAGTGGGCCTTCTTCATCGCAAGGTATGGTGACATACGGGGTTGTGAGTAGCTGGACGATCGACTTTAATCCAGAATAGAAATACTGGGGAAGCGCAATCGTCCCTTTTTTCTGATGCAGAATAAATAGCGCCAATAATCCTTCATGAATCCCCGCGCAAGGTAAAATACGATTCACCGAGGGCTGCAGGATCTTTTTACCTAGCCATTCTAAGCCGGTTTGGCGGATATCAAGATTATCGAGTGTCGAGTGATAGCGAAAAATAGTTCGAAAATCATAGTCATAGATTGAGGAGATCGCTTGCTGTTTTAATTCTAACGACAGCTCCTCAGAGTGCTCGCTAAGGGGCGAATTCATCGACGTTAAGTCGTGGCTGCTCTGTAGCGCTTCAACGATACCTCGGCGGCTAATAAAACTGCCTTTTCCGGGACGCGAGGTGATAACGCCTGCCAATTTACATTGATGGTAGGCTTTTTGAACGGTGGCATAATTAATTTGTAGTTGAGAAGACAACGCCCGTACAGAGGGAAGTTTATACCCAGCGGCAAGATGACCTTGTTCAACCTGGGAAATTAAAAAGCGTAAAATATAATCAGGTTGCTCACTCGGGCGAAGAAGCGCTAATTGGGATTTTAAAAGAGTGAACATATCTATAACCTCATTAAACTCATGAGGTGAATTTTAATTTTATCTGTTTTTTTTCGCAAATATTAAAATTTAAACCTATATTTAATACACCATGATGTTGATCTGTATAGATTTTAATTGAATTCTAAAATAACTATAATTATTAAGTGAAATACTTTTTAACGTATTTAGTTTCTCACGAGTAGAGTTAATTAAAGGCTTGTTCTACAGTTATTGATATAAAATGTAGAGAATTGTAGGGGTTATAATATGGATACTAATGTCGTGAGTCATGATGGATTTCTGGAAGAAATCATTGGCCAAACAGTACTTCAACTCCTTGCCCAACAGCAACCTATTACCTTGCCAAGTTTACTTCAAGCTATACACCACCTTGATGATGCTGAAAAAATCGATCAAGCGGAAGCGCTATTACGAACCGCCTTTACCATTCGCGCCGCGTAATAGAGCAATCCCTTTGGACGTGAGGCGATTTCAAATCGATGGCTGCTCAGCCTACCACTGACTCGGTTATGCAGGCTTTACCACCACCACGGTATAGCGACAGAGGGTCTCGGTAGCGTTGTGAAAAGTACACTCAGTCGGTTCCCCTAGCTCAAGGCAATCCCCTATGGACAATACCATCGTGCGCTCGCCCTCAGTAAAGGTTAACTCTCCCTCACTCACCCAAATTAGCTGACGGCGAGCAGGATAAGATACCGTGGGTATCGTCACTGAACACTGTGCGGGTAATTCAATACTCACGATATCCACAGGAAGCTGCCAAGACGAGATTTGTCGACGTAAGTATCCCGTTTCAGGATCTGTCCACGTCGGCTGCTCGGCTAATTTAATCAGCGTACCGCTTCGTGTATCCGTTTCGGCGAGAAGCTGAGACATCGACATATCGAAAGCGGCCGATAAACGGGCCAAAATCGTCGCGGTTGGGCTGCTTTCCGCCCGTTCGATTTTATGGATCATCGCGCGCGATACGCCTGAACGCTCGGCGAGATCACTTAACGACCAATGCTTTTTTTCTCTCTCTTCTCTGACCCTGCCTGCAATACGCTGAACAATTTTATCTTCTTTACTAGGCATTTCATCTTTCATAGTGGATAAATAATATAGTGTTTAATTTGTCTACTTTAGTGAATATTGAACGAGGTTTCTACTATGCTAATCCGTCATGCTATTGCTAGCGATGCTGAAACTATCACCGAGATCTACAACGATGCAGTTCTTAACACTACAGCAATTTGGAACGATAACACGGTAGATAAAGCGAATCGCCAAGAGTGGTTACAGGCTCGCCAGCAAGCTGGTTTTCCAATCTTAGTCGCCATCGATGAGCAAGGTAATGTCGCGGGGTACGCCACCTATGGGGATTGGCGACCTTGGGACGGTTATCGCCATACGGTCGAACTCTCGGTTTACGTTCATCCGGCCATGCGGGGCAAGGGTATCGGTAAAAGCTTGATGCAATCTCTGATCCCCTTGGCGGTTGAACAGGGCAAACACATTATGGTTGCCGGTATCGAGTCGACGAATACGGCATCGATTAGCTTGCATAGTAAACTGGGGTTCGTTGAGGTTGGCACGCTTCGCGAGGTAGGCACAAAGTTTGGTCGTTGGCTAGATCAGACCTTTTTGCAGCTTCGTTGTAGCGAAGCGTAAGAGAATAATTGTCGGCCAAGGAGGGTGGCGTAAATTAAGTGATACATTGATTATTACCGGTTAATACTGAAGAAAACCGGTTAATCGCTACTCTACCATTCCTTATCAACCGCATCCATCCACTGCATGGTAATCACTATTTTGGCCGCGACTCAGTGTTCAATTTCCTCTTTTTCTTCCCTCAATAATGCAACGGCTGGTTTTATATTTTCCGCGCAGCCGTTTCCGTCTGCATTGTCTACTGCCTTCACTCTGTTCGTTTTTACTCCGCTTTTTAACGCTCATCACTCAGCATTGTGACGCGCCTCTGTTTATTAAATTTTTTTAATGTGTAAAACAGATTAAAAATGCTAATCAAATGATTCTGATTTATATCTATTTGTTAAAAACATGTATCGGTTGTATTGTCATATCTAACTTATTAGTTAGGTGGGTCAATACTTATCATCATTGGGTAACTTTCTCGAGTGAGTGATGTTGAGAACCCTTTTAATGGACTCTCTTTAATAATCATAAGCTTACGGATGAGGAGGTTCTTGAGAAAGGGTGAGCAAATGATAAAGCATAACTATAAGAAATTAATGATGATTTCCCTCCTGTGGTGGGGGGGCAATACGGCCTTAGCGATCGATTTCGATGCCGGTGATTATACGGCAATGCCGGCAGGTACCAATCTTGGGCTGCTTTACTACACCCACTCCCACAGTGGGAACTATGTCTCACAAGGCCACTCAACGAAACATGACACAAAATTAAATCAAGATGTTTCAGTATTGCGTGTAATCCACTTCACCACGATAGGGGGATTCACCGTCGACCCGCAATTTTTACTTCCTTTCGGCCATGTAAATGGGCGGCTAGGCGGGAATGATATGGGGAGCACTCAAGGAGTAGGGGATTTAATTTTGGCTTCTACGGTTTGGCTCTATAACGACCCTGCGACGCAAACCTATTTTGGGGTTACGCCTTTCCTCTATGCGCCGACAGGCCGTTATCGCCATGAAGGGAGCCTGAATATGGGGGAAAATCGCTGGAAGTACGCGTTACAAGCGGCGTTCAGTACCCCCGTTTACGATAAGCTGGTCCTCGATATAGGGCTAGATGCGACCCAATTCGGTGATAACAACGACTATGGTGTGCAGTCTAGCCGACTCTCACAAAATACCTTGTACCAAGGGCAGGTCCACTTACGTTACTTGATCACCCCCGCCCTCGATCTGCGTACCTCATACACCAAAGAGTGGGGCGGTAATTCCTCGGTTGACGGTGTCAGTCAGGGTAAACCTGCGGAAAACAAATATACCTTTGGTGCGGCCTATATGTTCCCTTCCCATACCCAACTGCTCGGGACTTGGGGACGCGACGCGAGTATTGAAAACGGATTTAAGTCGGAAAGCGTGATCAAACTCCGTTTGATGCAGATGTTTTAAAGGACGTAATACTGGAGCAATGCCTAATGAAAAATAATTATAAATTTATCCTTGGAGCCGTCCTATTCTCGTTACTCTCCAGCATGACTCATCATGTTTATGCACAGGATACGGGAGCGGCGATTATCAATGCAGATAAAACGCCACAGGACTGGCTCACTTACGGAAGAACTTACTCAGAGCAACGTTATTCACCGTTATCGCAAATTAACGATAAAAACGTTAAGCAGTTACACATCGCATGGTACCAAGATTTTGATACCAACCGTGGTCAAGAAGGGACGCCTTTAGTCGTTGATGGGGTGCTGTACGCGACGACTAACTGGAGTAAAGTCCGTGCTTATAAGGCGGATACGGGACAACTACTTTGGCAATACGATCCCAAAGTGCCGGGGAATACTGCGGTAAAAGGTTGCTGCGACACGGTCAACCGCGGAGCGGCTTACTGGAATGGGAAGATTATTCTCGGCACCTTCGACGGACGTTTAGTGGCGCTGGATGCGAAAACCGGTAAGCCTGTCTGGGAAACCGACACCATTCCCCACGATGCACAGTTAGGTGAGGTGCGTAGTTATATTGTTGACGGTGCGCCGCGTGTGGCAAAAGGCGTGGTGATTATTGGCAATGCAGGCGCTGAATTTGGGGCGCGAGGCTTTGTCTCTGGATTCGATGCAGAGACGGGAAAATTAAAATGGCGCTTCTTCACGGTGCCCGCGCCTGATAATAAGCCTGATCACGCCATTTCTGATAAACCCCTCGCTGAATTAGCCTACAAAACTTGGGGACCGGGAAACTGGGTTAAATCCGGCGGCGGGGGAACGGTCTGGGATGCCATTACCTACGATCCGGTCACTGATTTAGTGTATATCGGTGTCGGCAATGGTTCACCTTGGAATTACCAGCAGCGCTCAGGCGGTAAAGGTGACAACCTGTTCCTCGGCAGCATTCTCGCGCTGCGTCCTGAGACGGGCGAATATGTTTGGCATTTCCAAGAAACCCCGCAGGACCAGTGGGACTTTACTTCGACACAGCAGATCATGACCGCGGATATTCTGGTGGACGGCAAGCCCCGTCATGTGATTATGCATGCGCCTAAAAATGGATTTTTCTATATTCTCGATGCCAAAACTGGACAATTTCTCTCGGCGAAAAACTACGTTGAGGTCAATTGGGCGAAGGGCGTCGATCCGAAAACCGGTCGACCAAACACTGTTCCCGATGCCCTTTACTCGGTCACCGGAAAACCTTGGTTTAGTTTGCCAGGCGATTTAGGCGGACATAACTGGCAGCCTATGGCATATAGCCCAAAAACCGGGTATGTCTACCTCCCTGCCCAACAGATCCCCTTTAATTATGTACCGAGCCAAGATGCGAAGCTTAAACCGCAAGGTCTAAACCTCGGTCTGGATATGTCGAAAATCGGTGCTCCCGATGACGCTAAAGTGAAGACTCAGTTTGGTTCGTTACTGAAAGGATGGCTGATTGCATGGGACCCGGTTAAGCAGGCCCCCGCTTTTACGGTGAATCATCAAGGCCCTTGGAATGGTGGGGTACTGGCTACAGCAGGTAATTTAGTTTTCCAAGGCCTGACTAATGGTCTTTTTAATGCTTACGATGCGACGACCGGCCAACAACTTTGGCAAACCTCCTTACAAAGCGCAGTGATGGCTGCACCGATTACCTATTCCGTGGCAGGTAAGCAATATGTTGCGGTCGAAGTGGGCTGGGGCGGGATTTATCCTCTGCTGATGGGGGGCGTGGCAAGAACCGGAGGTTGGACCGTTAATAAGTCGCGTATTGTGGTCTTTTCGTTGGATGGGGATAAAACCCTGCCTCCGGTCAATAGCAAAGGATTTCTGCCGGTCAGACCACCTGAAACATTTGAAGGCGATCAAGCGAAGAGCGGGTACGGCCATTACATGGACTATTGTGCCGCCTGTCATGGCGATAACGGCGAATCGGGCGGCGTATTACCGGATCTACGTTGGTCTGGTGCAATTCGACATGCCGATGCCTTCTATCGCGTTGTCGGTGACGGGGCCTTGACCGCTTACGGTATGGTGGGTTTTAAGAAAAATATGTCTGCGGCGCAAATTGAGTCGATTCGTCAATTTCTGATCCAACGTGCGAACGCCACTTACCAAAGAGAAGTCGATGCACGAAAAAATCCGCAGCAGATCCCCGGGCAGGTCATCATCGGTCCTAACTTTATACCGGAGAAATAGCCATGAAAAATATTCTATTTCTCTGCGGGTTAGCATTATGGGTATCGAGTGTGGCGAGCTACGGGGCGCAGAGTGACCCACGTTTAATTAAGCAGGGCGAATATTTGGCCCGAGCGGGGGATTGCGTGGCCTGTCATACCGCGGTGGGGGGGAAACCTTTCACCGGCGGTTTGGCAATTAAATCGCCAATCGGGATCATTTACTCGACGAATATTACGCCGGATCCCGCACAAGGGATTGGTGGCTATAGCCTCAAAGAGTTCGCGAATGCGTTGCGTCAGGGGATTCGTAAAGATGGCCGAACACTTTATCCTGCGATGCCTTACCCCAGTTATTCGCGTCTTAGCGATGACGATGTCAATGCCTTATATGCCTACTTTATGCAGGGCATAAAGGCCGACCCCACCGTTAATAAAGAGACCGAGATCCCTTGGCCGTTGTCGATGCGTTGGCCATTACGGATCTGGCGTGGACTTTTCGCACCGGACGCCAAGCCCTTTAACGCTCAGGCTTACTCTGATCCTCAAGTGGCGCGAGGCAGCTACTTAGTGCAAGGCTTGGGACACTGCGGCTCTTGCCACACCCCCCGTGGAATGGCGATGCAAGAAAAAGCCTTAGATGAACAGCAGGGTGAACACTGGTTAGCAGGCGGCACAGTGATTGATGGCTGGTCGGTGCCCAATCTTGGCGCGGATGGCTACAACGGCCTTGGAAATTGGTCAGAGGACGAGCTCGTGGCGTACTTAAAAACCGGCCGGACAGATCGGACCGCTTCTTTTGGACCGATGACAGACGTGATTAGTTGGAGTACCCAATACCTGACTGACGCCGACTTACAGGCAATCGCGAAATACCTGAAGACCCTCCCAGCCCGTCAACCTGAAGATAGGGTAGCGCAAATGAGCCCGTCCTCTTACCCAGCAGGTAAGGCTATTTATGACGATAACTGTGCTCTATGTCACGGCCGACACGGCGAAGGGATCGCACGGATGTTCCCGCAACTAAGCAGTAACTCTATCGTGACTGGGCCGCTACCGGATTCGTTGGTCAAAATCATCCGTGAGGGGGCGACTCTCCCCGCTGGGAACTGGGCCCCTTCTACTGTTAGCATGCCCGCTTATGCGGACCGACTTAGCTCACAGCAGACGGCTGATCTTATCAACTATTTACGCGGTGCTTGGGGGAACCATAGTTCAAGCACGTTTACGGCACAGGATATTGAAAAAATTATTCGTGATGGTGGCAATGCCGGTGCGGGCAATACCGCAGGCTGGAGCATTATGCAGGCACAACCCTATGGCAAGCAGTGGACCTTTCAAATTGAAAGCCATCACGATGCACAGGATAACCCTAAATAAAGGCAATACCTTCTATTGAATGAAAGGAGAGACCATGTCATATACCGCAAAAGAGAAAATCGAACAGATTTTTCAACAGCAAAAAGGCTTTTTTGCCCAAGGCAAAACGCGTGATGTCGCCTTCCGTAAGCAGGCACTGACTAGACTGAAAGAGAGTTTACTGGCACACAAAGAGCCATTATACGTTGCGATGGCAGAGGACTTGGGTCGCGATAAAGCGTTGGTTGATATGGGGGAAATCGGCGAGGTCGTCTCCGAAATCGACTTCGCGCTCGCGCATCTAGATGAATGGTGTAGTGAAAAGCAGGTCGAAACGCCGACCATCCTTGCCCCCTCAACCTGTTCTTATCAGCATGAGGCCTATGGCGTTAGCTACATCATTGGTCCTTTTAACTATCCTGTTGCCTTGGCGCTTGGGCCGGTCGTCGGTGCCATCGCAGGCGGTAATACCGCGATAATTAAGCCGTCGGAGCAAGTCCCGCATACAGCAAAGGTTATTGAGGATATCGTCAATACCGCCTTTGACAGTCACTATTTGGCCGTGGTGCAAGGGGCCAGAGAGGAAAATACTCTACTGCTCAGCTTACCTTTTGATTTTATCTTCTTTACCGGAAGCCCCAATGTGGGTCGAGTGGTAATGGAGGCTGCGGCGAAGCATTTAACGCCGGTAGTATTAGAGTTAGGAGGCAAAACGCCTTTCTTGGTTTTGCCTGATGCTGACCTCGACCAAGTTACCCAACAACTTATGTTTGGTAAATATACTAATAGCGGTCAGACCTGTGTTGCACCCGATTACGTACTCATCCCCTCTAGTCTAAAGACTGCGTTAGTGGATCGGCTTACGCAAGCTATTCGCGAACAGCTCCCCGATATCCACTCCACCGGTAAAGTGGTGAGTCAACGACAAGTTGAGCATCTACTTGAGTTACTTAAGCAGACCCGTGGTCACGTTGACATCGGCGGACAAGCTGACCCCGTTAATCGCTATCTACAGGCGACCGTCGTGTCAGATGTACAGTGGGATGATTCGCTAATGCAGGAAGAGCTCTTCGGTCCAGTATTGCCTATCGTTAACTATGAGGAGGTTGATCAAGTGGTGCAGGAGATCAACCGTCGCCATCCAAATCCGCTCGCATTCTATGTTTTCACCAAGGATACAGCGACAGGTAAAAAAGTGATTAGCGCGGTACCGAGTGGGGATGCGCAAGTTAATGGGACATTGACCCACTTCTTCTCTCCTTATCTACCGTTTGGCGGGGTGGGTGGCTCCGGTATGGGGGAATACCACGGTTTCTTTAGCTTCCAAGCCTTCACGCATCGAAAATCCATTCGTATTGTTGAGTAGAGGAAGAATCATCCCCCAGTGTACTGGGGGATGAACAAGCTTATTGCTTCAGGAAATGACGAAGCTTCTCATTGCCACCCTGTGCGATAAAATAGCGCTCAGCGGCTAACGATCCCAGCACACTGATATGCCCTCCATCCAATGAATAAGGAATATCATCGACGGCATAATGTGTTGGTGAGAAGAGATCACTGCGGCGCAGGTGTAGCGTCTGTACGGTATTGGCGCTCAACTGGTCGAGCTGTTGGCTGGTGGCTTTAATCCTGTTATCCATTTTCACAGAGGTATAAGGCCGAATATCGAAATAGTGGTGTCGCCATAATTGCTGCTTGTAACGATCCCCGATATTTTCTACAAATTGGTAAGGCTCATCCATAATAATCAGCGGAATATTCTTTTGCTGAATTCTACTGATTAATTCATGCAGACCTTCAACGGCATGGGGATTTGCGAAAGCCTTGGTCCAAGATCCAGCTAAAATAATAACGTTATAATCGCTAATATGATCGAGAACATAGTGACGATTAAACAGACATTGCTGATAGGCGGGAGAAGTACGAGGCCCAAGGAAATCGTTACCGGTAGAGGGATTACACCAATTGGTGGTGACTGCCTGGATCTGTATTGCATTTTTTTCTCCCACCTTATGCCAAAAGGGAATGTACTGTCCGGCATAAGAGTCGCCAAAGAGTAACGCTTTAACCTGTGGATGGGTGGTATCACCAATCTTACATTGGACGCCAGGCAGGCCAACAGAGAGTTGATGATCCGTGGCGATGGAGTAAAAACACCAGCCATTTTCCGGGCTAGGCATTTTGATTTTATTAATGACTGAAAGATAACTTTCCCCCCCTCGCCAAGGGAATCCAGAATGCTTGCGGGTCTGGTCTGCGAGACCGATAAAAATCAATGCTAGGCATAAGAAAAAAGAAAAGGAGAATAATTGCCCCTTACTTTTCGCCCAGGCAATACTCTTGCTCTCAATAAACCGATAACTTCCATAGCCACTGAGGATCGATAAGCCTACAAATAAAATATTGGTAAGCGTAGAGGGGTGGGGTAAGTAGTAATTAGCAAAAAAATGAATCGGCCAGTGCCATAAATAAATCGAATAAGAGGCTAATCCAAGGGTATAAATCAGCCGATTATTAAAAAACCGTAACCTATTGTTCGGTGAAAAAATGATCAGTGACGAACCGATTACCACAAGGCTAGCTAAATAACCTGGCCACGGATCTTTTTCATTAATGATGATTAATGAGACGACAAGAAGGCCTATCCCTACTAACTTACAAAGAATAGCAGGGCGGTTTTGTTGCGTCGTTCTGCTGCATTCAAATAGATAGACCAACCCTCCTGCCAGCATTTCCCATGCACGCGTCGTCAGCATATAGAAGTCATAGGCACGATTAAGCGTCGATTGATAAACCGAAAAGAGTAACGAAGAAAGTAGTAAAAGACTGAGGGTAATGATCAACCCTTTAGGCCGCTTAATCGCTTTATTCAGTAAAATAAACAGAAAAGGATAAAGAAGATAGAATTGCCACTCTACCGACAAGGACCATGTGTGCAGCAGTAAATTCCTTGCACTGTTAGCCGCGAAATAGTCGTCGGCCTCTTTGAGTAAGGAGATATTCGACGTGAAAGTGAGAGACTTAATAATGTACTTACAATAGTACTGAAAATCGCCTGGGTTCAGAATAAAAAAACTCACACAATAGAATATGAGGGTAACGAATAATAACGGCGGGACGATCCTAATAAATCTGGCGTAAAAAAAGTCCTTAATATTAAATTTATGATTACGAGAATTATCAAAAATGATCTTCGTCATAAAATAACCGGAAATAACGAAGAAGATATCGACTCCGATAAATCCAGCATGAAAAAGTGGCAGATTAAAATGATAAAATACGACCAATAATAAGGCATAAGCCCGTAAGCCGTTTATGTCGTAACGAAACGTAGCTTGTTGCATTGAAAAGAATCCGAAACTGTAATTAACACCCTAATCGCTATATAGTAATACATTCGTTAACGTTATCCCAATGGATGTAACCAGATATGTCAATTGATGAGTTAAAACAGTGTTTACATCGAGAGGTTATAGGCCAAGAAAATAGACCGTTTTCTTGGAGAAAGGCTATCCATACAGCGTATAAAAAGCCGAAGAAACGGTATGTATTCTGGTGGCGGTTAGCGAATTTTCTTTATCTCAGTAACAGTCGATATCGGCAGAAGTTAGCTAAGCGGATTAACCGTAATCTGTTCTTTAAATACAACACCGAGATTGAGTTAGGAACTCAAATAGGCGCGGGTCTGACCATTGGTCATCAGGCAGGGATTGTCATCTCGCGACGCTGCACAATAGGCGAAAATTTCACGGTACGGCAAAATACGACGATAGGATTGAAGTCCGATAACAGCAATACCATCACTATTGGTAATAACGTTAATATTGGGGCGAACAGCTGCATTATTTCAGAACATATTGTGATCGGCGATAATGTGACAATCGGTGCGGGGGCATTCGTTAATCATGATATCCCCGCCAATAGTACTTACCACAGCGTCAATCAGTTTAGTATTCGGCCTAAGGAATAATTCTCGCGATAGGTTATCTTGAGGATCGGGCATGAGCCGGTTAGGCTAACTCATGCCCTCATCCCTTTATTCCGCTATAACATCAGCGGGAAAATCGCTCTCTCGGCGCGCGACCAAGGTTAGAATAGAGTAGACCGCGACCACTTCCTGATGCTGGTTAGTTACATCGACTGCCCACTGCACGACCCCGGTTGCACGCTCTTCAGCGCTACGCTGGCGTTTGATGGTTTTTTGTTGGCAGGTTAACCGAGCCTGAATGGTATCCCCAGGTTTTACCGGCTGCAGGAAACGGAGTCCTTCCAAGCCATAATTGGCAATGACTGGTCCGACCCCAGCATCGACGAAAAGGCCCGCCGCGGCAGCAACGATAAAATAGCCGTGGACAACGCGTTCGCCAAAGAAAGAGGCCTCGGCACCAATTTTATCCATATGAGCATAAAAATGATCGCCACTTAGGCAGGCAAAATTGACAATATCGGCCTCAGTCAGTGTTCGACGGTGAGTCAGCAAACTGTCACCCGGTTGTAACTCTTCAAAATATTTACGGAAAGGGTGTACGGCGTCCTCCTGGACTGTTGCACCGCGTACCCATTGTTGACCTACGGCGGCGAGCATTGAAGGGCTACCTTGAATCGCGGTGCGTTGCAGGTAGTGCTTCACCGCGCGTAGCCCCCCTAGCTCTTCGCCGCCCCCCGCGCGACCAGGACCACCATGCATTAACTGCGGTAGGGGCGAGCCATGGCCCGTCGATTCCGCTGCAGCGTCGCGATTTAAGATTTGTATCCGTCCATGTGCGTGAGCGGCACCGGCGATAAAGTGACGCGCGGCGTAATCATCGTTTGTGACGAAGGTCGCCACAAGGCTGCCCCCCCCCGCACGTGCCAAGGTGACAGCATGCGCTTTATCCCGATAAGCCATCAGCGTCGCAACGGGTCCAAAGGCTTCAATCTCATGGACGGCGGTGGTGGCGTCCGGCTGCGGACAATAGAGTAAGGTTAATGGATAGCCTGCACCGGGAAGTTGTGGGTCGATATGTCCCCCGAGTAGACGTTCGCATCCAGCCTGACATAAGGTATCGACTTGCTGCTGAACATCTTGCTGTTGCGCGCGATTCACTAAGGTTCCCATCTTTATGCCCGCTTGGCTGGGATCGCCCACTGGGAGTGTCGACAGTTTCTCCAGCAGTGCGTGGCGCACGGCATCCAATTGCGTTGCAGGGACCATAATACGGCGAATCGCGGTACACTTCTGTCCTGCCTTGGCACTCATCTCTCGGACAATCTCTCGAATAAATAAGTCGAATTCAGGATCCTCTGGGGTAACGGACTCTCCGAGCACACAGCAATTTAGCGAGTCCGCTTCCATGGTAAAAGGTATCGACTGTTTAACGAGGGTAGGATGTATGCGGAGTTGTTGGCCTGTGGTGGCCGATCCGGTAAAGGTCACGACGTCTTGGCTATCTAACTGATCAAGGAGATCACCTGCGGATCCGCAGATCAGACTGATCGCGCCTTCAGGGACGATCCCACTCTCTACCATCGATTTAACCATCGCCTGTGTTACCTGAGCCGTTGCCGTGCCAGGCTTAATAATGGCAGGCATACCGGCCAGCCAAGTCGGCGCTAATTTTTCCAACATTCCCCAGCAGGGAAAATTGAAGGCGTTAATGTGGACGGCAACTCCTTGTTTTGAGGTTAATACATGGCGAGCTGCGAACCCCCCCTCCTTAGATAGTGGGATTAGGGGGTCTTCAGGCCAGAGGATATCATCAGGCAGTTCACGGTTACCGAGGCTTGCATAAGTAAAAAGCGTACCAATTCCCCCTTCAATATCGACCCAACTGTCAGCGCGTGTTGCCCCGGTTTGACGGGAGATCTCATAAAATGCCGCTTTCTCTGCGAGTAAATGCTTCGCCACGGCCTTGAGTAAGGCCGCCCGCTCAATAAAAGTCATGGCTTGCAGAGCAGGCGCTCCGACCGTTTTGGCATAGTGACAGGCTGCGGCGAAATCGATGCCCTCACTACTCACCTCCCACAGGGCTTCGTCGCTAATAGCGTGACGAATCACTCGCCCCTCTCCTTGACCGGTCTGCCATTGATTACACACAAAGCTGGATAATTTTTGCATCACATACCCCTAAATGTTACGCGAATAGTGATAATTTAGTATTTTTGTGAATCATTTTAAAGTGCGATAAGTAAATATTGATTAACCTGTGATTAACATCTCAATTTTATTTCTGATATAAAATAATAATTATCAATCACTTAATACCTAATGGTGTGAGGGGGGTCACAGAACAACTAAACAAAGATTGGGGTTTTTATTAACATAGATGTAACTTATTGGTATTGGTTTAATGATTCACTTATTTTATTTTAATTAAATTTAACGAATCGACTGGTGCTGATATGAGTCATGAACAACGCTTTCTTACCGCTATCGCAGAGGAAAAAGCGATAGAGCCACAAGACTGGATGCCGGAGGCCTATCGTAAAACCCTAATCCGTCAAATTGGCCAACATGCCCATTCGGAGATCGTTGGGATGTTACCCGAGGGTAATTGGATAACGCGCGCGCCCTCCTTACGACGTAAAGCTATCCTGCTCGCCAAGGTTCAAGATGAAGCCGGTCATGGCTTGTATCTCTACAGTGCGGCAGAAACCTTAGGTTGTGCGCGTGAAGACCTCTACCAGAAGATGCTCGAGGGGAAAATGAAATACTCTTCTATCTTCAACTATCCCACCCTGAACTGGGCAGATATTGGGGTCATTGGTTGGCTAGTCGACGGTGCTGCCATCGTCAACCAAGTCGCGTTATGTCGTACCTCGTATGGCCCTTATGCCCGCGCGATGGTGAAAATCTGTAAAGAAGAAAGCTTTCACCAACGCCAAGGCTTTGAAGCCTGTATGGCCCTTTCGCAAGGCAGTGACTCACAGCGGGCGATGTTACAGGATGCGATTAATCGCTTTTGGTGGCCAGCCCTGATGATGTTTGGGCCGAATGATGACGAATCCCCCAACAGCGCCCAAAGCTTGGCATGGAAAATTAAACGTTTCGGTAATGACGAATTACGTCAGCGCTTTGTTGATAACACCGTGCCGCAAGTCGAGTTGCTGGGAATGCAGGTCCCGGACAAGGCGTTAAGGTTCGATACAAACACGGGCCATTACCAATTCGGTGAGATCGATTGGCAAGAGTTCAATGACGTGATTAACGGCCGCGGACTCTGTAACCACGAACGTTTAGCCGCCAAGCGTAAAGCCTGGGAGGACGGGGCTTGGGTCAGAGAAGCGGCCTTAGCCCATGCCGAGAAACGCGCGCAGCGCGAAGTCGCTTAAGGAGCTTATTATGCGTCAACACTACTGGCCGTTATATGAAGTCTTTGTACGCAGTCAACAGGGACTTTCTCATCGCCATGTCGGTAGCCTACATGCTGCCGACGATCAGATGGCACTCGAAAATGCACGCGATGCCTACACGCGGCGCAGCGAGGGCTGCTCGATTTGGGTCGTCAAAGCGGCTGAAATTGTCGCCTCGCAACCGGAAGACCGCGGAGAATTCTTCGAGCCAGCGGAAAGCAAAATCTATCGCCATCCCACTTTCTATCAACTGCCTGACGGCATCGAACATATGTGAGGCCCTGATGGACAGTTTAACGACCTACGTTTTGCGGCTCGGTGACAATGGTTTGGTGCTCTCTCAACGGCTAGGCGCATGGTGTGGTCATGCCCCAGAACTGGAGATCGACCTCGCTCTGGCCAATATTGGGCTCGATATTTTGGGGCAAGCCAGAAATTTTCTAACTTATGCCGCGCAACTTCTCGGCGACCAAGATGAAGATAGCCTCGCTTTTCAACGTGATGAGCGCCAGTTCGGTAATCTACTGCTGGTCGAGCAGCCCAACGGGCATTTCGGCGATACCTTGGTCCGACAATATTTTATTGATGCTTGGCACGTCGCGCTCCACAGCCGATTGATCACTAGCCAAGACCCACAAATTGCGGCAATTGCCGCAAAGGCTCTGAAAGAGGTGAAATACCATTTACGTTTTAGCCGCGGTTGGCTTGAGCGCTTAGGGCAAGGCACGGCACTGTCGGCAGAGAAAGTACAAGGATCAATCAATGAACTGTGGCGCTTCACTGCCGAGTTATTCGAAGCCGATGAGCATGACCAAGCGATGGTAGCGGCTGGCATTGGCGTTGATCCCCGTCAACTCGAGGCACCGTGGCGGGAAGAGGTGACAGACGGAGTCTATCAGGCTGGATTACTTTTACCCCAAGAAGCAGCTTATCGCCGAGGCGGCAAGCAAGGGCTGCATACTGAACATCTCGGACCGATGCTGGCCGAAATGCAAATTTTGCCGCGCTCTTATCCGGGTCAGAAATGGTAAAGGAGTCGAAAATGCAACGCTTACAGCAGATTCTGCCCGCAGAAATCCCAGAAATCTGGCACTTACTTAGCCAAATCCCCGATCCTGAGATACCGGTGCTCAGTATTACTGATTTAGGGATGGTGAGAAGTGTCCGTCAGCAAGGAGAAGGCTGGGTCATTGGTTTTTCGCCCACCTATTCTGGTTGCCCGGCGACGGAGCATCTGATTGACGCAATACAGAACAGGTTATCTGACCATGGCTTTGCGCCAATCCACGTGGTGTTGCAGCTCGACCCAGCTTGGACGACTGATTGGATGAGCGAGGAAGCTCGTCAACGCTTACGTCACTACGGTATTAGTCCGCCGGTGGGCCACAGCTGCCATGCCTTCGAGCCGATTGACGTTAGCTGTCCTCGTTGCGGCAGTCAACAGACCTCGCTGATTAGCGAATTCGGCTCGACTGCCTGTAAAGCGCTATATCGTTGCGAGAGCTGCCGCGAACCTTTCGACTATTTCAAATGTATCTGAGGCTGCCATGACGACATTTCACTCATTAAAGGTCGCTAGCGTCGAACCCGAAACGCGGGAGGCCGTCACCATTACCTTTGCCATCCCTGAGGCGCTACAAGCCGCTTATCAATTTCGTCCGGGGCAACACCTTACGCTGAAAGCGCGTGTCGCCGGTGAAGAGTTACGCCGTTGCTACTCCATTTGTCGAGGCGCTTCGTCGACGCAGGTCAGCGTAGCGGTTAAAGCGATAGAGGGCGGACGGTTTTCTAACTTTGCGCGCGACGGTATTCAGGTCGGCTCAGAGATGGAGGTGATGATACCGCAGGGTAACTTCGGCTACCAACCTCAAGCCGACAGGCAGGGGCATTACTTGGCGATTGCTGCCGGTTCCGGTATCACGCCGATGCTGGCGATTATCTCAGCCACCTTATTACAGGAACCTGCCAGCCAATTCACCCTACTTTACGGTAATCGTAGTAGCCAAACGATGATGTTCCGCCAAGCCTTAGCGGACCTTAAAGATATGTATCCCGAGCGTTTTCAGTGGATATCAATATTTAGCCAAGAAACCGTCGACAGTGACTTATTACAAGGGCATATCGACGGTGAAAAACTGCGGACGCTTGGCCGGCGGTTATTGGATTTTCGCCAATTTGATCAAGCTTTTATCTGCGGTCCTAATAGCATGATGGATGAAGCCGAAACGGTGTTGCATACCTTAGGGATGGCAAAACAGGCGATTCATGTCGAACGCTTTAACTCAGGACCGGTTACGCCGCGTGTGCGCCGTAGTGAAAGCGCTGACCATCACTTTACCCTGCGTCAGGACGGTCGCGATCGCACCCTAACGCTCACGGCAGAAGATGAAAGTCTACTCGATGCGGCACTGCGTCAAGGGGCCGACTTACCCTACGCCTGTAAAGGCGGCGTCTGTGCCACCTGCAAATGCAAAGTGGTACGCGGTCAAGTGGAGATGGCGGTGAACTATAGCTTGGAACCGGATGAACTTGCGGCAGGCTACGTACTGAGCTGCCAAGCGCTCCCCACCACGCCGGATGTTGTGATCGATTTTGATGCGAAGGGGATGGTATGAGCCAACTTATTCTTACTCAGCACGACAAGGTGTTACTCATTACCCTTAATCGTCTCGAGGCGCGTAACGCCTTAGATAATGCCACCTTACAACAGCTTGCTGAGGCGCTAGAAGCGGCGGCAAATGACGCATCCATTACGGCGTGTGTGATCACCGGTAATACACGTTTTTTTGCCGCAGGGGCCGATCTGCGGGAGATGGCAGAGAAAGATTTACCTGCAACCTTTAACGATTTGCGCCCGCAATTATGGGCACGGCTCAATACGTTTCCTAAGCCGCTGGTTGCCGCCGTAAATGGCTATGCGTTGGGAGCGGGCTGTGAACTCGTGTTGCTCTGCGACCTTGCGGTGGCGGGAGAGAATGCGCAGTTTGGGTTACCCGAAATTAAACTCGGCATTATCCCTGGCGCGGGGGGCACGCAACGTCTTATTCGCTGTGTAGGGAAAGCCCTTGCAAGCCGAATGATCCTCAGCGGTGAGAGTATTGGCGCGCAGACGGCGTTACAGGCGGGATTAATCAGCGATATTTATCCGGATGAGCTCTGCGTCGACTATGCCCTCGCACTGGCTAAAACCCTTTCTCGCCACGCCCCCTTAGCGTTACAGGCGGCTAAACAATCGTTAAGGCAGGCACAAGAAGTACCTCTGCAGGCGGGGCTGATTCAAGAACGTCAGTTATTCACTTTATTAGCGGCAACCGCCGATCGAGAAGAGGGTATTGCAGCCTTCCTCGAGAAGCGTCCCGCGCATTATCGGGGGTGCTAAATATGGAGACGCTACTTTGTGAAGTGACGCGTGGGGTTATGACCCTGACGCTGAATCGTCCAGACCGACTCAATAGTTTTAATGTTGCCCTGCATCAAGCCTTGGCCAAGCGTCTGACCCAAGCCGAGCAGGATGACAGTATTCGCTGTGTGGTGATTACGGGAGCCGGGCGCGGCTTCTGTGCCGGGCAAGATCTTAACGACCGTAACGTCGACCCCAATGGCCCTGCGCCGGATTTGGGGGAGTCGGTAGAAACACTCTACAACCCGTTGGTGAAGCGTTTGGCGGCCCTACGTAAGCCGGTCATCGCAGCCGTGAACGGGGTTGCGGCAGGCGCGGGGGCGACGTTGGCATTAGGCTGTGACATCGTGATTGCCAGTCGCCAAGCCAGTTTCGTGATGGCATTTAGCCGCTTAGGGCTGGTTCCTGACAGCGGCGGAACGTGGCTATTACCTCGACTGGCAGGCCGTGCACGCGCGGCGGGGCTGGCTTTGTTAGGGGGAAAGCTTAGCGCAGAGCAAGCTGAAGCGTGGGGACTGATTTGGCAAGTGGTTGATGACTCAGAATTCTCGGCCACCGTCGAGCAGTTGGCTCAGCATTTGGCCACGCAACCGACCTATGGATTGGGACTGATTAAGCAAGCGTTGCGCGCCGCCGAGACAAACACCCTCGCGCAGCAGCTCGATGTTGAACGTGATTTTCAGCGCCTTGCCGGACGCAGTCGCGATTATCGAGAAGGGGTCAGTGCATTTCTGGCTAAACGTCCACCACAGTTCACGGGGAAATAGGATGACGATAACACTTCATACCGTAGCAGTGATCGGTGGCGGTACCATGGGTGCCGGTATCGCAGAAGTCGCTGCGCAACAGGGAAAACGGGTCAAACTCTACGATATCAATCCTGCTGCAGTGACGGGTGCGATAGAAGGGATTGCAAAGCGGCTCGATTCACGCGTACAACGCGGCAAGATTTCGGCTTCACAACGTGAGGCGATCCTAGCCTGCCTTGCCCCCGCTTACCAGCTAAGCGAATTGTCCGATGCCGATTTGGTGATTGAGGCTGCGGCAGAAAATTGCGAGATAAAACAGCAATTATTCGCGAAACTAGAAGCCATCTGTAGCGAAAAAGCCATTTTTACTACTAATACCTCGTCCCTCTCTATAACGGAGATTGCGCGCCATCTTGCCTCTCCCCAACGCGTTGCCGGGTTGCACTTTTTTAATCCCGCCCCAGTCATGAAATTGGTTGAAGTGGTGAGGGGGATCGAAACCGATGAGGCCGTTATCCAGTTGCTGGCTGATGAAGTGCGCGGTTGGGGAAAACAGCCTGTTATTTGTCACTCTACGCCAGGGTTTATCGTTAATCGCGTGGCTCGGCCATTCTATGGCGAAGCTTGGCGGGCTTTAGAAGACCGCGTCGCAGCGCCCGAAGTGATTGATAGCGCATTGAAGGATGCCGGGGGATTTGCCATGGGGCCGCTCGCCTTGACCGATTTGATTGGCCAAGACGTCAATTTCGCGGTGACCTGTTCGGTCTATCATGGCTTTTGGCAAGACCGACGCTTCCTTCCCTCCCTTACGCAGCAATCATTAGTGAGTGCTGGCCGACTGGGGAAAAAATCGGGTCGCGGCGTCTACGATTGGTCACTGCCGCATCCAGAGGTGATCGGTGAGCAAACCGTAGCCTCGCGCGTCCTAAAGGTGAATCGTTCCCCAGCAGGTAGGCTGGAAATCGATGGGGTAAGCGTGGTACCAACCGAGGGCGAGACGGCGACCTGTCTCGCGGTTCGTCATCAACAACCCGTGGTGGTTTACGATTTAAGTTTAGGCAGCACTATCGTCTTGGCGGCCTCCAGCACGAATACGCGTCAGCAAACCGAAAGCGTTGTGCACTATTTTCAGCAGCAGGGCAAAAAGGTAGTGATGATTACCGACTACCCTGGGCTGTTAGTCAGTCGTACGGTGGCAATGATTATTAATGAAGCCTTGGACGCCCTGCAAAAAGGTATCGCTAGCGCAGAGGATATCGATATCGCGATGCAAACGGGCGTCAATTACCCTAAAGGGCCGCTGGCATGGGGGGCTGAATGGGGGTGGGGCCGAGTGTTAACGCTACTCGAAAATCTACAGCATTACTACGGTGAAGAACGTTATCGCCCCTGTCCTCTACTACGGCAAAAAGCATTATTGGCGCACTATGCGATGCCTCGGGTGACAGAATCTGTGGAGGTGAGCCATGTCTGAAGCGTATCTATGTGACGGGATCCGCACCCCAATTGGCCGCTATGCTGGGGCGCTCTCCTCCGTGCGGGCCGATGATTTGGCCGCAATCCCGTTACGCGCCTTACTGCAACGCGCACCACAGTTAGATCTCGACCGTATTGATGATGTCATTCTTGGCTGTGCCAATCAGGCCGGGGAGGATAACCGTAATGTTGCTCGCATGGCATTATTATTAGCCAATCTCCCGCCACAGATTTCGGGGACGACACTCAACCGTTTATGTGGCTCCGGCTTAGATGCTCTGGGTTTTGCCGCGCGCGCGATCCGTGCCGGGGACAGCGAGATGATGATTGCCGGAGGGGTGGAGTCGATGTCGCGTGCGCCCTTTGTGATGGGAAAAGCGACCACGCCGTTTCAGCGTCAACAAGAGCTATTTGATACCACCATGGGGTGGCGGTTTATTAATCCGCTACTGGCGAAGCAGTATGGGTGCGAGAGCATGCCGGAAACCGCCGAAAACGTGGCAGAGTTTTTAACTATCTCTCGGCAAGATCAGGATGCCTTCGCCTTACGCAGCCAACAGCGTACCGCTCAAGCCCAACAGGCCGGTTACTTCGCCCAAGAGATTATTGGCGTCAACATTACCGACAAAAAAGGGTCGACTCAGGTCTTTTCGGTTGATGAACATCCACGTGGAAATACGACCGCCGCGCAGTTGGCAGGCTTGAAAGCCCCTTTTCGTGAAGGAGGCAGTGTGACAGCGGGTAATGCGTCGGGAATTAATGATGGGGCTGCGGCCCTCATCATTGCCAGTGAACGTGCTGCCGTTGCCTCACATCTGCAACCGCTGGCGCGGGTCGTCGCCATGGCGACCGCAGGGGTAGAGCCACGATTGATGGGGTTAGGGCCGGTCTCGGCGACGCAGAAAGTGTTGCATACGGCGGGCTTAACCCTTAACGACATGGATGTGATTGAACTGAACGAGGCTTTTGCCGCACAAGCCTTAGGGGTCCTGCGTCAATGGGGCCTGGCCGATGACGCTCCCCATGTTAACCCGAATGGCGGCGCGATCGCCTTGGGGCACCCTCTAGGGATGAGCGGTACTCGTATTGCCTTAGCGGCGGCGTATGAGCTACAGCGTCGTGGCGGGCGTTTTGCCTTATGCACCATGTGTGTCGGCGTGGGTCAGGGTATCGCCCTGATTCTTGAGCGTGTATGAACGGATCAACCTGCGAGCAATCATTATGATAACGAAAATCCAACTAGAAACGATTGAAACGGCGTCCATCGATGAATTACGGGCCTTACAAACCCAAAGGCTGAAGTGGACATTGACCCATGCTTATCAAAATGTCCCGATGTATCGTCGGAAATTTGATGCGGCCGGCGTACATCCTGATGACTTTACCCAGCTTGAGGATATTAAAAAGTTCCCTTGTACCACCAAACAGGATTTGCGGGATAACTACCCCTTCGATACTTTCGCAGTCCCCATGGAACAGGTGGTCAGGATCCATGCCTCATCCGGTACAACTGGCAAACCCACGGTCGTCGGTTATACCCATCGGGATATTAATACCTGGGCGGACATCGTTGCCCGTTCCCTGCGGGCGGCAGGGGGCACGGCTAAGGATAAAATTCATATCGCCTATGGTTATGGATTATTCACTGGCGGGCTTGGCGCGCACTACGGTGCAGAGCGCTTAGGGGCGACCGTTATTCCGATGTCTGGGGGGCAAACCGAGAAGCAGGCGCAGTTAATCCGTGATTTTCAGCCCGACATGATTATGGTCACTCCCTCTTACTGCTTAAATCTGATTGAAGAGCTAGAGAAACAGTATGGAGGCGATGCTCGGCATTGTTCGCTGCGCGTGGGGGTGTTCGGGGCTGAACCCTGGACTTTAGCGATGCGTCACGAGATTGAGCAGCGACTCGGTATTACGGCTCTAGACATCTATGGCTTATCGGAAGTCATGGGGCCAGGGGTGGCGATGGAGTGTCTGGAAACGCGTGATGGTCCGACTATCTGGGAAGACCATTTCTTTCCTGAAATTGTTAACCCGCTTGACGGTAGTGCGCTGGATGATGGCGAACTGGGGGAATTGTTGTTCACCAGTTTAACCAAAGAAGCCTTACCAATTATTCGTTATCGTACCCGGGACTTAACACGTTTGCTGCCGGGAACGGCTCGAACCATGCGTCGGATGGACCGGATCACGGGGCGTAGCGACGACATGCTGATAATTCGGGGCGTGAACGTTTTCCCTTCTCAAATTGAGGAGGAGATTTTGAAAGTCGAGGCGCTATCACCGCATTACCAACTTGAAATTAATCGTCGCGGCCATCTGGACGCGCTGGCCATTCGCGTCGAAATTAAGCAGCAATTTCTACACCTCTCCCCCGAACAGCGATTACGGGTCGGGCAATTACTCTGCCACCAAATTAAGGCAATGATTGGCATCACCACTGAAGTGGTCATCGTCAATTGCGGGAGTCTTCCACGGTCCGAAGGTAAAGCCTGCCGCGTTTTTGATTTACGAAAATTAGTGGCGAATGGCTAAGGCTGAATGGCGCCTATGCTATGATGGCCAGATATCGAGTGGCTTAACAAAGCGGACGTTATGAATAAGATAGAGAGCTTTATCCAACAGGCGGTTGCCGCGCTACCGGTTAGTGGCACCTCACTGATTTCGTCATTTTACGGCGATGCGCTCGCCCATCGAGGGGGGGAGATCAGTATTGCTAGTCTCACCGCACTCTTTGAAGGACTAGGCTTTGGTGAGCGATTTATTCGGACGTCACTTTTCCGTTTGCATAAAGAGGAGTGGTTAGACGTGACCCGCTTGGGGCGGCGTAGTTTTTATCGCCTCAGCGAGAAGGGGGCGCGTATTACCCGTCGAGCAGAGCATAAAATTTATTGTACTGAACAACCGGCATGGGATGGAAAGTGGCTACTGCTGCTCTCTGAAGGCTTAGAACGTAAGACCTTACTCGATGTCAAAAAGCAGCTGATCTGGCAAGGGTTTGGTGTATTAGCCCCCAGTTTAATGGCGTCCCCCTCGCAGAATCTCGCTGAGGTGCAAGCGCTGTTATTTGAAGCCGGTGTTGCGGAAAATGTTATCTGTTTTGAAGCGACCTCTCCGCTAGCCCTGTCGCGGGCGGCGTTACGGGCGCGTGTTGAAGAGTGCTGGCAGCTGACCGAGAAAAATCAGCGGTTAGAAGGTTTTATCGAAACTTTCCGACCGTTACAGCGTTTACTAAAAGAAGCTAAAGACGACGAGCTTACTGCAGAGCGCTGTTTCCATCTGCAATTGCTGGTGGTGGATTGCTACCGTCGTATTACGTTACGTGACCCGATGCTGCCGCAAGAGTTACTTCCAAGCCATTGGTCTGGCCAAACGGCTCGTCAACTCTTTATCAATATTTATCAGCGTACATCACCTGGCGCGCTACAGTTCCTCAGTGAAAAGGGTGAAAACTCTGTCGGCGATTTGCCTCTTCCGGCCAGCAGTTATTATCAACGTTTCGGCGGTTTACTCGCCGACTAGGAGCGTCCTGATGCCCAGTTATCAGATCGATGGAGTGACCCCGGTTGTGTCACTCGACAGTTATGTTCATCCCACTGCCGTGTTGATCGGCGATGTGATCATTGAGGCCGGAGTGTATATCGGTCCTAATGCCAGCCTAAGGGGTGATTTTGGGCGCATCGTTGTCAAACGTGGTGCCAATATTCAAGATAACTGTGTGATGCACGGTTTTCCCGATCAGGATACGGTAGTCGAAGAAGACGGGCATATTGGTCACTGTGCTGTATTACACGGGTGTGTTATCCGCCGTAATGCGATGGTTGGGATGAATGCGGTGATCATGGATGCCGCAGAGATTGGCGAAAACTGTATCGTCGGCGCGGCCTCCTTTGTGAAAGCGGGGGCAAGTTATGCCGCCAACCAATTAATTTTAGGCGCTCCCGCCAAAGTGGTGAGAACGTTATCGAGTCAGGAGTTGACGTGGAAGCGGGCCGGTACCGAGCAGTATCATCAACTGGTCAGCCGTTGTCAGCAAACGCTACGCGAAGTCGAGCCACTGCGTGACCTCGATGCTGACCATCCACGTATTTCTTTTACCGATCCCCATCAATGTCTCGCCGAGGCACGTAAGGCCAAATAGTTTCTGCACAGGTGTCTCGGAACTAGATTGCGTGTAAAGTGGCTGAAACCTTATCAGCTTGGGAGCATTGTCATGCAGTTATCGGTGGGAACAGATTCAACGTGGTCGTTACGTGCGATGATCGGCGTGAAAATAGCCGAACTTACCGTCGATCTTCATGTATTTTCGTTACAGTGCGCGAGTTGTAAAAGCGTACTTCGCTCTCTCAGCCCGACAGGGTTGGTGCCCTTGCTAGAAGACGGCTCATTGCGCCTCCATGACTCGCTAGCGATTCTTGAATACCTTAATGAGTTGAGTGATGGGAAACTTTATCCCACTGATCAGGGTAAACGCGCACTCTCGCGCAGTCTCTGTGCCGAGATGCACGCGGGCTTCAGCGCATTACGTCAAACGATGCCTTTCACCTTGGCCGATGTCAGCCCATTAACCGCATTTTCTCCGGCGCAAACCGCCGATATCGCGCGGGTCACAACACTGTTCGCCAGTGCCGAAGGCCCTTTCTATCAGGGTGATAAACCGACGGCAGTCGATGCCTTTTACGCCGTATTGGCCTACCGTTTACAGCATTATGGTGTGAGGTTGCAGGGTGAAGCGGGGAAGTATCAACAGCAGTTGGTGGCTTGGTCATTTCTACAGGAAGCGCTAGCACAGCTGACCTCAACTGCCACCTGTTGCCACCCATAACGCTGCCGCGCAGACGATGCAGGGATAACTTGACCTTAGCTTAAGGGTAAGCGATGTTAAGCAAAATATTTAGGCTAGGTCGACAATTGTGATTACCCATTATTCCTTTGCTATTCGTCTGCTTCATTGGTTAACGCTACTCGCTTTATTGGCGGCTTACGGCAGTATTGAGTCGCGATCGTGGATTGACTTAACACCGGGACAGCGCAAAGTCGTGGCGATAACTCATGTCTACGCGGGGATGAGCGTCCTTATCATGATGGTAACGCGCCTTTTTTTACGTGCTAAAGGTGCGCGACAACATACTCAACCCAGCGTGCAATCTCGGTTGGCACAGTGTGGGCATGGGCTGTTATACCTGTTATTTATTACCTTACCCCTACTCAGTCTTACCGCCCGTTATTTTCGCGGGCATGAATGGTCATGGTTAGGGATCGCGATGCCCATTACCGATATGCCGAACCTGACTTTAGCCAAAAGCCTGATGGCATGGCATATGGACCTCGCACAGATCGGTTATTGGCTTATCGCGGCACATACCTTGGCGGCGCTGTATCATCATGCAGTGAAAAAAGACAACACGCTGCGGGCTATGCGGCTGTGGGGAAAATAATCGAAAATTTTTTATCACCTTGCGCAACTTTTTACTCGGCAGAGCGAATTACTCAGTAAGTTAACTAAACTTATTATATTAATTCTACAGGAGTATGGAGATGACTATGTTGAAACGTCGTATTACCCAGATTGTTGCGGGTGTAGGAATGGCTTTTGCGGCCTCAAGCTTTACGGCACAGGCTGCATTACCGGTAGGTGCTGCCGCTCCTCAATTCCAATTGCATGCAGCGCTGGGCGGCAAACCTCTCGATTTTTCGCTACAACAAGCCCTTAAAAAAGGCCCAGTCGTGCTTTATTTCTTCCCTGCGGCATTTACTGCAGGCTGTACCTTAGAGGCTCATGAGTTCGCCGAAGCCACCGATAAGTTTAGCCAATTAGGCGCGACCGTCATTGGTGTGACGGCAGGCAATACTGACCAAATTAGCCAGTTCTCTAAACTTGAGTGCCGCGATAAATTTGCGGTGGCAGCTGATCCGGGTGCGAAAGTGGCGGCACAGTATCAAACCGCGGTACAAGTGAAAGGGAAGGCGATGTCAGAGCGGACCTCTTATGTCATCTCCCCTGAAGGCAAAATTTTAATGAGCTACACGGATAGAAATCCTGATCAGCATATCCAGAAAGCGTTGGATGCTGTGCAACAGTATCGCTCCGCACACTAAGTGGTGACAGGATGCTAACCGCGTTATTCGCCGCCTTTTTGGGCGGCATTATCCTCAATCTAATGCCCTGCGTTTTTCCAGTGATCTCATTGAAAGCGCTGGGTCTTATCAATCATCAATCCGATTCTGGCCACGCTAGGCGAGAAGGAATGGGCTTTTTAGTCGGTGTGGTGGTGACCATGCTACTGCTGGCGGGGATTCTGCTGGCGGCGCGTGCCGGTGGCGCGGCGGTGGGCTGGGGATTTCAGCTTCAGTCTCCGCTAGTGATTGCCCTATTGGCACTGGTGATGTTGGCGGCGGCACTCAATTTACTTGGTCTATTTGAAGTCGGACTTGCCGTACAAAATGTGGGGTCAGTACAGACCGCTCGTGGGATCTTCGCACGCTCTGCGCTTACCGGGGCCTTGGCGATTATCGTGGCGACGCCGTGCGCCGCACCGTTTATGGCCAGTGCGATAGGCTATGCGTTAGTGCAACCGCCCTTTGTCGCGCTATGGGTCTTTTTCTCCTTAGCCCTCGGCTTTGCGGCACCTTTTTCGTTGATCTGTTTCTTTCCCTCATTATCGCGCTGGTTACCGAAACCCGGTGCGTGGATGCAGACGTTAAAGCATGGTTTGGCCTTTCCGATGCTCGGGGCTTACGCTTGGCTAGTCTGGGTGTTTTCCCAACAAACGGATAGCCAAGCTTTAGGCATGTTGCTGGCTGTCTCGGTGCTGTTTGGCTTTACCGCGTGGTTGTACGGCATTGTGCAGCGTCGACGCATGATGTCGCGTTCATACCGTGGCTTAGCGGCGTTGACCTTTCTGCTACTGATCGCGGTCATTGCGCCAGTGGTCGGGATAACGCCTAAGCAGAGCCAAGTCTCCGCGGCGGCGTCGGTCAGTGAAGAAACGTGGTCGCCTCATAATGTGGCGCAGTTACGGGGTAAGGGGAAACCGATCTTTGTCGATTTCACGGCGTCTTGGTGTATTACCTGTCAGGTTAATCAGCGCACAACGCTATCGACTGAGGCGGTGAAACAGGCCATCACGGCGACCGGGACGCACTTTATGGTGGCAGACTCGACCAAGTTTAATCCCGATGTTGAGGATGCGTTGGCAGAGTTTGGCCAAGGGGGATTACCCATGTATCTCGTCTATCCGGCAGATGGCGGTAAGCCGGTGGTTCTGCCACAGGTATTAACCCCGCAAATTGTGACGCAAGCCTTGCAGAAAGCGGCTAATGGCACTTAACGACCGCGATAAGCAGCAGTGGCCAGCGCTGATGGTGCAGGCTCAACGTGGTTCTCAACAGGCGTATGAACGGTTGTTGAGGGCCTTGTTGCCGGCGATCCGCGCGCAAGTTAGTCAACAGATTTATGATCGTGGTCAGGTCGAGGATGTGGTCCAAGACGTGCTACTGACGCTGCATCGCGTTCGCCACACCTACGACAGTGATTATCCATTTATGCCATGGTTACAGGCGATTATCCGCGCGCGTTGTATTGATGCGCTGCGTCGTCAAGGGTATCGACGTTATGAGGTGGTGGACGATGACTATTGTGAAGCAGCGAGCACGGCTGAGAGTCAGCCGCTTACTGATGACCATCAGCTAGGATACTACTTGCAGCAGTTACCGGCACGGCAACGAGAAATGGTGGAGTTCGTTCATCTCAACGAAAAGAGTCTTGCGGAAGCCGCCTCGCACCATCAATTATCCCTCTCGGCCGTAAAGTCTTTATTACATCGAGCGTTGGTCAATTTACGACGTATCGGAGCGAAACATGAGTGATCATCAGCAACTTATCAAGAAACTCTCCAGTGAGATGCGGCCCGTCGACCCTCTCGCCCTAACAAGTATCCGTATTGTAAAGTGGATGGCGCTAGCCCTTCCCTTAGCGATAGTGTCGAGTGTTGTGGTGCATCGAGGATTAACCGATTGGACGCAACCTGGTGCTGGGCTGGCCATCGCACAATTATTGCTCGCGGTAATCATCGGTATTGCCGCAGCATGGAATGCGCTGACTTTATTAATTCCTGGGCGCGATACCCTACCGACTGTGCGGTTTGTGTTAGCGGGGGGACTCTGGTTATTGCTTAATATTATGAGTATTCCGGCTCATCCCGTCGCACCGACCCATGATCACGGTACCTTTTGCTATCTTTTTCTGATGGTAGTCAGTGCGCCGATGGTGATCACCTTGTTGTGGACGTTACGACGGAGCGGGGGGTTATACAGTCAGAAGAGTCTATTAATGGCGGGAATTAGCGTGGCGGCATGGTCAGTCAGCCTGTTATCGCTGTGTCATCCAGTGCAGCAAGATCGGATGGATTTCGCCCTGCATGTTGCTGCGGTGGCAACCATTATTGGCATAACGATGATTATTGGCCGTCTTTCACGAATAAAATAATAACGGGCAGGCTGAGAGCCTGCCCTAACGACACTTAACGCATTGAGCGCTGAATTTTTTTATCGGTATTGTATTGGCTTAAGGCATAGACCGCCCAAATGGTGGCAGGTAGCCACCCGATCAGCGTCAGTTGCAAAATTAAGCAGATAATCCCGGCGATCGGTCGACCGATAGTGAAGAACGTTAGCCAAGGTAAAAGTAGTGCAATAAGTAGTCTCATGATCTCTCCTGTTATCATTCCTTTATTTCAGTGTAGACGAGAAAAACATTAAGCCCTAAGTGTCATTATCCTAATTTTTTGGCCAGAGGACGCTTAACCTGTCACTTTACCCTGCGACCAATAGGCCATAAAGGTGGCTGTTTCACGGGTTAGCATGCGTTCCTGAATCAGATAACGGCGTAAGGTCCTGACCACACTGGACTCGGCGGCCACCCAGGCGCGAAAGCGTTCACACGGCTCGGCCCGTTCCCATAAAATATCTTCGCTAAGGCTTTTCTCTTCTAACGATTGGTCCGCGCTGTAGGCGTAGTCCGGTAGCGTTAAGCGCGATTGAACGGCCTGTAAGAGGGCCTGCTGCGTATCGCCATCACGCTCAGTGCTGCTCCAATGAATCTGGGCAAAGTCGTAGTCAATCGGTTGACTGTCCGCGGCCAAAGGCACATGCAGAAAGGCTTGGACGCGGGGTGGATTCGAACGGCGAGCGAGATTTTCTAAAATCCCCATCGCGGCCGGGAGGGCTGTCTCATCGGCAACCAGTAAGACTTCCTGCAGCGTGGGATTCTCAAACCATTCGAACCCGCCACTGGTCGTTGTTGCGGCGGCATTCGGTACCACGATCTGTAAGGGACTGTCGACCTGCGCACGCTGCGCCCAGCGTGAAGCAGGCCCAGTATCGCCATGTAGGACGAAATCGACCCACATCTCTTGTTGTGATACATCAAGGTGGCGCAGGGTATAGGTTCGCATGGTCGGACGTTCTGCTTTGGGGATCGCCAGAAAAGTCCCGTACCAATCTTCCGTTACGGGAAGTTTTTGGCAGGATTGATGTTCTGCCAGCAGAATCTTGATGCGTTGGTCCGGCGCTTCATGTTTTATTTTATCGATATCTTCGCCAGTAAAGACGCAGCGTAATAGCGAAGGGCTCAACATTTCTCGACGTTTTAACTGAAGATCGACCACTCTGTATCCTGACGCCATACCGACCACTCACCTATAAAATAATGATAATGATTATCATACACATTCAATATCTCGGCGACTAGCTGTGACGGAAAACTGAGAGCGCGTTTTTAAAGGAAAAAAGAGCTTTAAGAATATTCCTTATTGTTAATACTAATCATTATCATTTAGATTCTCATGCCTTATAACCACTCCACAATAATCAGTTTTTCTACTGGAGTGCTTCTTTTTTCAAATGATGTAAAGGGAAAGGGTGGTGTAAGTGTCTAAAAATAATAGTGAAAAAAATTCTTTCGAGGAGTGGTTGTTCAACGATAAAACGCTCGACGGCTATCAACGTAATACTCAGTTGGCCGCGAATCTTATCCGTCAACATATGGTGAGGGCCTCTCAACCCTTTAGTGGTATTACGCCGCAAGCACTGGCGGCTGAATTTGCCGAGATCGATTTAACCCAGCCGCTTGCCTCGACAGAGGCTGCGCTGCAGGAACTGTCGCAACTTTGGTTGCGGGATGCCGTGTGGTTCCATCATCCCCGCTATATCGCGCACCTGAACTGTCCGATTACGTTGCCCACATTGTTGGCCGAGCAGCTGTTAAGTGCGGTAAATACCTCAGTGGATACTTGGGATCAGAGTGCTGGGGCCACCTTGATAGAACAGAAGGTGGTGGATTGGACGTTACAGCAAATAGGCTTACCCCAGGGGAGTGAGGGAATTTTTACCAGCGGCGGCACCCAGTCTAACTTGATGGCGATGTTATTAGCACGAGACAGTCGAGTGGCTAAAGAGACGCCCGAACGTTTGGTAAAGCATCATGGATTACCCGCCGAAGCCTCGCGCTGGCGTATTTTCACCTCTGCGTTAAGCCATTTTAGTATTCAGAAGTCTTGTGCCTTACTGGGACTAGGCTATGAGGCGGTCATCGCCGTGGATTACGATGACGATTACAAGATGGACAGTCGCCAACTGGCACAGGCGATGGCGCAGGCGGTTGCAGAAGGCTTAATCCCTATCGCGGTCGTGGCGACAGCAGGGACTACCGATTTCGGGAGCATTGACCCCTTAGCGGAGATCGCCGAATTATGTCACCGTCACCAAGCATGGTTCCACGTTGACGCAGCGTATGGCTGCGGACTGTTGACCTCCACTCAGTTCCGCCCGCGTCTATCGGGAATCGAGTTAGCCGACTCGGTGACGGTGGATTACCATAAATCTTTCTTCCAAAGCGTCAGTTGCGGTGCCTTTTTTGTCCGTGAGGCCAGCCATCTGCGTCATGTCACCGTCCACGCAGATTACCTCAATCCACTCAGTGCCAAACAGGAAGGCACCCCGAATTTAGTGGATAAAAGCCTACAAACGACTCGTCGTTTTGATGCCTTAAAGATGTGGCTTAGTTTACGCATTTTAGGTCGTGAATCGCTGGGTGACGCGTTTGATCAGGTCATCGCCTTAACGGTGGAGACTCACCGTCGCTTAATGGCTTACCCGCAGCTAGAGGTACTGCATGCGCCAGAGTTAACCACCCAAGTTTTTCGTTTCCACCCGACCACCGAACTGAGCGTCAGTGCAGTGGACGAGATTAATCAACAGATTCGTAAAGGTCTCAATCGAAGCGGTGAAGCAATGATTGCGGCCACCAAGGTAAAGGGAAAGCAGTATTTGAAATTTACCTTACTCAATCCTGCGACATCGATAGACGAGATCCAACAAGTGATCGAAGCCTTAATCCATCATGGAGAAGCTTTAGCCGGTCAGCGTATTCAGCGTAAACAAACCGTAGGGGCCCACTGATGTCTGAGAAAATTTATGACTTGCTTGGGGTGGGGATCGGTCCATTTAATCTGAGTTTGGCCTGTCTGACTGATGCGATAGACGATATGGATGCGGTGTATCTCGATCAAAAGCCGAATTTCAATTGGCATCCAGGCATGATGCTGGAGTCTGCCCATTTACAGACGCCCTTTATGGCCGATCTAGTGACTTTAGCCGACCCGACGAGTCGTTTTAGTGTTTTAAACTATCTGAAACAGAAGGGTAAACTTTACTCGTTCTATATTCGCGAAGACTTTTTCCTACTGCGTAAAGAGTACAACCAATATTGTCAGTGGGCGTGCGACCAGCTCGCATCATTACAGTGGAACACGCGGGTTGAGCGGGTGACGCGCGATGAACAACGAGACTGCTATTGCGTTGACGCGATAAATACCGTCAGTGGTGAACGCCAGCAATGGCTCGCTCGCCATCTAGTGTTAGGCACCGGACCAACGCCCTGGATGCCGGACTGGATCGATACCTCATTAGAACAGGTAGTGCATTCTGGGCATTATCTGGCGAAGAAACAGGCTTTGCAGCAGCAATCGGCGATTACGGTGGTGGGCAGTGGCCAAAGTGCGGCAGAGATTTTCTACGATTTACTGCAAGATATTGATCAATATCGCTATCAGTTAAATTGGGTGACTCGCGCCCCGCGTTTTTTCCCGCTGGAATACACCCGGCTAACGTTAGAGATGACTTCGCCAGAGTGGGTTGACTATTTTCATGCGTTACCGGAAGCGCAGCGTGACCGCTTGAATGCCAGCCAGAAAAACCTCTATAAGGGGATTAATGAGAGCCTGATTAACGATATTTACGAACTGCTTTATCGTAAGGATCTGGAGGGGCCGCTGCCGGTGACCCTGTGTACCGACTCTGGCCTTGTTGCCATGGAGAAGCATGAAAACCAGAGACTGACGCTTACCCTGTCTCACCAAGTCCTGCAGGAAGAGTTTAGCCTTGCGACCGATGGCGTCATTATGTCGACGGGTTATACCTATTGTCCGCCTGAATTCTTAACGCCCCTGATGCCGTTAATCGAGTTTGATCGCCAGCAACGTTATGCGGTGGGGCGAGACTACAGTATCGATCGTCACCATAGCCTCTTTGTCCAAAACGCCGAGTTGCACACCCATGGTTTTGTCTCACCCGATTTAGGGATGGCCTGTTATCGCAACTCGGTGATCCTACGCAGTATTCTGGGTAGAGAGGTGTATCCGGTCGAGAAAAAAATTGCTTTCCAAACCTTTGGACTGCCGAAGGAGGCCGTTGATGGGTGAGCGTATATATAGTCTGCAACAACCTTTGGGCCATTTCACCTTACGCCGTTGGCAAGCGGGGGATGAAAGGATGATCCACCATTGGGTGATTCAGCCCCATGCGCAGTTCTGGGGAATGCAGGATCAGAGCGTTGAGCAGGTCAATGACTTCTATATCAACCTGGTCGCCCAAGACGTTAACAGTGTGCTGATCGGTAGCCTCGACGGAGAGCCTTATTTCTTAATCGAGTGCTATCAGGCGCTACAGGAAGAGGTGGGAGAGCATTACCCTGCGCAATCTGGCGATTATGGTATGCACCTGCTCGTGGCACCCGTCAGTACGCCCATCAGTGGATTAAGTCGGCAAATTTTCGCCACGGTAATGGAATATATGTTTAGCCGCCCGGAAGTGTCACGCGTGGTGGTTGAACCCGATATCAATAACCACAAAATTCATCGACTTAATCAACAAGCGGGTTTCCGCTATCACCAGCAAATCGACCTTGGTCACAAACGCGCATGGTTGGCGTTTTGTACGGCCACAGATTTTTACCGAGAGAAAGCCCTTATGTTAAAGCCAGCGTCCGTCTTATCTCCCGCCCAGCCTAATGCCAAACACTGGCAGCAGGCAAATGGACAATTGATCCAAAAAGCGATTACTGAATTCAGCCATGAGCGGCTATTAGCCCCCGAAGCGGTCGCCGAAGGCGGGTGGCGTTTAACCGATAGCTCGGGCGAGAATGTGTATCAGTTTGAAGGGAAATGGCGGGCGCTGAACCACCTTTCTATCGACTGGCGGACCCTAAGGAAAACCCATAAGGGACAAGAGAAATCGCTGGACGCGCTGGAATTTATCGTCGAATTCGCCGACCAACTGGCGATACCGAAGTCGATGCTAGCCACTTATTTAGAAGAGGTCTCCAGCACGCTCTGCAGCAGCCAGTTTAAGTTACAGAAAGGCAATCCAAGCAGCGAGCAACTGGCGGCGGCAGATTTCCAGACTATTGAGTCTTCAATGACCGAGGGACATCCTTGTTTTATTGCCAATAATGGGCGCATTGGGTTTGATGCCGCAGACTACTTGGCGTATGCGCCAGAGGTGGGGGCATCGATCTTTATGCCTTGGGTCGCGGTCCATCGCAGTAATGGGCATTTTGCTGCAGTTGATGGGCTGGATTATGCCACCCTTATCGAGGAGGAGTTAGGTACGGCGCAGGTCAAAGAGTGGGAGGCTACACTGCGATCGCTGGATGTGTTACCGGAGGACTACCTCTTTACGCCCGTACACCCATGGCAGTGGCAAAATAAAATCGTCACAGTCTTTGCGGCCGATATCGCACGACAAAATATTATTTATTTAGGCGTCGCAGCCGATGCCTACCAGGCGCAACAGTCAATACGGACGTTCTTTAATCGTAGTCAGCCATCCAAACGTTATGTTAAAACCGCGCTTTCGATCCTGAATATGGGCTTTATGCGAGGGTTATCGCCTTACTATATGGCCACGACACCTGCGGTGAATCAATGGCTAGCGAAGATTGTTGCTGAGGATAACTGGCTTAGCCACTGTCACTTCTCAATTCTGCAAGAGGTTGCCACCATTGGCTACCATCATCGTCTCTACGAGAGAGCGATTAAAAAAGAGTCGGCCTACAAGAAAATGTTTGCGGCCTTATGGCGGGAAAACCCGTTAACGGGTTTAACCGATCAGCAGCGTTTAATGACGATGGCCGGATTACTTCACCGCGACGCAGACGGTAAAGCGCTGTTAACAGCACTTATCAAGCGTTCAGGTTTAGCGCCCGCCGAGTGGATTGACCGTTATCTTCAAGCCTATTTAAGTCCTATTTTGCATTGCTTCTACCAGTACGACTTGGTCTTTATGCCCCATGGCGAAAACCTGATCCTTAAGTTAGAGGATGACGTGCCGGTAGGCTGTTTTATGAAAGATATTGGCGAAGAGATTGCGATTCTAGATACTTCGCGCGAGTTACCGGACAAGATAAAACGTATTAAGGCTGAGGTCCCGGATGAGTTGAAGTTATTATCGATTTTTGTCGATGTCTTTAGCTGCTTCTTCCGTTTTATCAGTGCGATTCTTGATGAAGACGGGGTGATGCAAGAAGGTGCTTTTTGGCAGCGTGTTGCCGTCAGTATTGAACATTATCAGCAACACCATCCTCAATTTGCTGACAAGTTTGCGCAGTTCGATCTGTTCAGCCCGACGTATGCACATTCTTGTTTAAACCGGCTGCAGTTGGCGAATAATCAGCAAATGGTGAATTTGGACGATCCGGCCAGCGCACTGAAACTGGCTGGGGTACTGGTTAACCCAATCGCTCAGTTCAAAAAATGATACGGGTCGTCAATAAAGCCACTACAATGACCGGCAATGCCGGTCTTTTTTTCTTTATTTAGGTCTTATTTATGACATCGACTTCAATACGCCCTGACGCTTCCGTGACGTCATGGCTGTTTCCTTTCTCTCTCGTTCTGTTTGAGTTCACGACCTATATTGCCCACGATATGGTGCAACCGGGCATGTTACAAGTGACTCAAGATTTACAGGTGGGCCCCGAGTGGGTGCCTTTTTCGCTCACGGCTTATCTTGTGGGGGGGCTTGTTTTACAGTGGTTACTCGGGCCGCTTTCCGATAAGTGGGGGCGTCGGCCAATATTGATGTCCGGTGCCTTGTTGTTTGC
>Ga0308162_1000277_pt1 | contig 60562 bp, 71 predicted proteins | sample PhySR2_FD_201370 | JGI IMG/M metagenome (GOLD analysis project Ga0308162, IMG submission 201370) | Phyllosphere microbial communities from UC Gill Tract Community Farm, Albany, California, United States - DLSLS.R2 | ecosystem: Host-associated > Plants > Phyllosphere > Unclassified | place: USA... | reverse complement strand
ATTCAAACCAAGCATCTTGGCGAGCTTTGTCTGGCCTCTTACTGAAATTTTCGAGAGTAAATAGCTCTCTATCTGCAAGGCTTTCTTGCGTTCTTTTGCAAACTCCATTAGGTAATATCCTTGTGTGTTTAGTTGAGCGATCAGCTAATAGCTGAATGCTTAGAATTGGTTCCCCACATTTCGGCAGGGGCGCAGATTATTAAAGAGCGGTGTTGCTAAGCGGCGCGGGGGCCAGAACTGCCATAAACCAACCATGTTGCGTCGCACTTCAGTGCGTTGGCTAACTCAAGAAGCTTACGAGGGCGTTGCGTTTCACCTGCCTCAATTAGCTGAATTGATTGCTGAGACATTCCAGCTAACTCACCTAATTTGGCCTGAGTGAATCTCATTTCTTCTCGGCGCTGTTTGAGTCGGTGTGATAATCCTTCCATATCATCCTCCGTTAACAAACTTTCTTGTATTGTCTAACAAGTTACTTTGTTTGTCAATTACAGGTTTTCTTGTGAACATGGAAGTAGAGGTAATAAAAATGAATATTGGCGATAGAGTTAAGATCAAAAGGGATTCTCTTGGATTAACTCAGACACAATTGGCTGAAAAGGTCGGCACATCGCAGCAAGCTATTGAACAGCTCGAGGGCGGCAAAACTAAGAGACCTAGATATTTACCTGAGCTTTCATCAGTACTAGGCGTTAGCACTAAGTGGCTATTGGAAGGCGGCGAGGAAGAAATTAAGGGTGATAACTTCAAGTTTGCTGGCACCTATACGCCCGGTAAACGTTATCCCGTCCTCAGCTCCATTCAGGCCGGTTGTTGGGCTGAGGCTATCGAAGCGTACACCTTGGATGAGATAAGCGAATGGCTTGAGTCTGACGCGCATATTCAGGGTGAAGCCTTCTGGCTCAAGGTTGAAGGTGACTCAATGACTGCACCAACCGGTCAGAGCGTTCCTGAAGGGATGTATGTTCTGTTTGATACAGGAAAAGACCCGATGAACGGCAGCTTAGTGATCGCCAAGCTCACCGACTCAAACGAAGCCACGTTCAAGAAGCTAATCATTGATGCTGGCCAGAAGTATTTGAAAGGATTGAATCCAGCCTGGCCAATGGTTGCTGTTAACGGTAACTGCAAGGTTATTGGCGTAGCTGTAGAGGCTAAGATGCGGTTTTTGTGAATAAAGCAATCACATTAATTAAGGAATCAAGATGAATTTTTCTGAAGAAGAATTAAACAAAACTAATTAGCTACACGAGCCCGCTCCGGCGGGATTTTTTCGCCCTATCCCACCAATCTTGACCTACATCATTAAGATTTTTTCTTAAATCGATACAATACCTGCCTATTCACATTAAGCAGTAATTCTGGTGTTGTACTTGTCCCGCCATAGTGCGAGATTTTTTTATTACTCATCCAATCTTGATCCACATCAATAACCCTCACAGCCATTTAGGTACTATGAGTAGATAAATAAAAAAGCAGTACCACACTTCTATTAGATCACTCCCGCCTGCAAGCGGGATTTTTTTCTTTTCCCCACCGAAATTGTTCTAAATCAATAACCGTCAGCACCACACAGGTATTATCAACAGATAACTAAAAAAGATATGTCGCTCATCTATTAGACCATCCCGCATGTAAGCGGGATTTTTTTTGCCCAAAATCCACCATCAATTCCTGAGCACTAGCCGCTATGTGCGGTTTTTTTGCGTCTTCGAAAAATAAATATCGTTAAAAAACAATCTAATAAGTATTTTACAAGGATTAATACAAGATTTATTGTTTACAGATAACAAATATTCTTGTAATTTTACTCCATCGAAGCGAAACATCGATGCGGTAAATGGATTACCTACCGCGCCAGACAAGAGTCAGGCTGCTCATTAATAACTAGGTTGGTATGCCGAGAGGTGTACACCAAAACGCAGTTGGTTTTGGGATTGGATGAATGCATAGGCTGATATGCAAGATGACGGATCGGGCAGAGCGAAACTGATTAATCACGCCGTCACTGGAATAAACCGGAATCGGGTTAGCCGATAAAGGGTCGATAGCAATAGCTACCATCTACTGCGGGGCCAGTAGTAAGCCGGAAATCAGTACCGGCCATCCAATCACCAAAGCCAATTACGGAGGTAATCATGAACGCAAAGAAACGTTGCAAGCAGCGCCGTATTGAGCGCCGCAAGTTAGAACGTGAACAATTAGCCGCTGAGAGCCGATTAGAGCAACGTATCGAGTCGATTATGACTGGTTGCTCGGGTCGAGTAAGTAAAGCTCTTAACGGTACTCTGACACTGCGAGATAGAAGCAGTGAGTCAGGAGCTATCTGCATCCCAGACGTAGCAATCTACTACGCTGGCCACCGTAAATCAGTTTCAGTTAGTGCGAGGTAAGTATGGGAGACAGAATTTATGGAGTTGTGAATTACTCCAAGGAAGGGTTCTGGGCCGATATGCGAAATCAAAGCGAGCGAAACTATCGAAGGCTTCTGAAAAAGAATCGTTTAAAAATGGTTCGCAACATGGATATAGATACCTCGCTAATGAATAACTAGCTACTCACTCCCTACCCTTACCAGACAAGGGTTAAGACAGAAAGTGAATAGCTTATTGAATAGATACAGGTCGCCTAGAGCGGCTTTTTTTATGGGAGTAAAATCATGATTAAAGAGACCGGTGGTCAGGCTTTTCCACAGCAGAAATGGGATTACGATAGACAAAATAACGTTCTGCAGTACCAAGAGGAAGGAATAGCATTGCGTGACTACTTCGCAGCTAAGGCTATGCAGGGTTATTTGTCTAACTCTTGGCAGGCAAAAGAAATGGATAAAACTGGAGACTCAGCATCAGAGCAAATGTGTTGGTTTGCTGAAGCCTCTTATGCAATGGCTGACGCAATGATTAAGGCTCGTGGTGAGTAACCATGAACAAGCACGACCTATACAAGCAAGGGCTTTACTCCTGCCCTATACCAAGTGGAGATACTAGAAACTGGAATGTTGCCAGATGGATTGATTATATCGACCTTTACGGTCTGTGGGGGTAGTGATGTATCAAGGGGAGATGTCTTGGGATGAAGCTAAAGCAGCAATGAGAGCAGGCAATAAGGTCCGTAACCGACACTTTACCGACGAAGAATTCTTCAAGATGGAAGATGGGAAAATATTCTGCGAGATGGGGTATCGCATGGATGGCTGGTACAGAGGTGAGGATTGGCAGAAAACTGGTTGGTCGATAATTCAGTAACCCCCTATAGCTCATTTAAGAGTTGGCTATGTGGCTTTTACTCAAAAAGATAACTCGAACTGAACGGTGGCAGTTCAAACCTAATATTCCGCCCTGACTGGAGGATTTATGTAAGTTACTCAAAGAAAAAATTGATGTGAACCGTTACGCCCTGCTCTGCCAGGGCTTTTTTACGCCCTCATATCAGCGCCTATTCAATGAGTGGGCGGTTATATGACAACAACACTTAACGGAGTATCGCTAATGACCATCAACGTCATCGGCGGCGTCATTGGCGCTGCTACCACTTACTTTAAAACTCAACTAGACCGCATCAAGCGCTTTGTTAATGAGGCGGCAAGACCCAATAGAGAGGCGTTTGCATGAGAATTTCACTTGAGCGTAAAAAAGTAACCGTTTTTCGTAGCGGTGAATTCCGAGTTTATCCGCGGTCATTTTCTGGCTGCATGTTACTGATTAAAGACTTATGGGGGTCGAGATGAACATTCAGGAAGTGCAAGAATTCAGGAAGATAGTAGAAACTCTTCGGTCCGGCATTAATGAGCAAGAAAACGAGCTGATTAAGCAGCGTATCGACGAAGTTATCGAGCCTATCAAGTCAAATCCCATCTTCGAATTACTCATTAAGTTAAACGAAACGGACAACACCAAGCGAGCTATCCAGTACCTAGTCGATTACGACATGGACGCCCAAGAGAAAGTTACAGACTCACTTTACGACTTGGTTGAGTCGCGCGTAATCGCTGAGCGAGCATTTGAAATTTACGACCATCGTAGGGATTACCGGGGGGCTGCGTGATGTCTAATAACGTAATCGAGTTAGTTCAAGAACAGGAGGGATTGTTCAATCGGTCCCTATCTGACCAATCAGTAACATGGGCTAAGGAAAGCCAGTTCGCAATTCAGCTATTCCAGAAGAATGAATTTTTGGCTAAGACTGCAATGGCTAATCAGGCCAGCGCACAGAATGCGATCATCAACGTAGCTGCCATCGGCATCACTTTGAACCCAGCCAGTAAATTATCTTACCTCGTTCCCCGTGACGGTATGGTGTGCCTCGATATTAGCTATATGGGCCTCCTTCACTTGGCTCAATCAACCGGCTCAATTTTATGGGGACAGTGCAAGCTAGTTTATGAGCACGACACCTACGAGTCTAACGGATTAGACAGCGCACCTACTCACAAATACAACGCTTTTGGTGATCGAGGTTCGGTAGTCGGAGGTTACTGCACAGTTAAAACACCAGAAGGCGACTACCTGACTGAAGAAATGAGTCTTGATGAAATAAGGCAGGTTGAAAGAGCTAGTAAGTCAGCTAGTAAAGGGAAGGGTCCATGGGTAGTTTGGTGGGATGAAATGGCCCGTAAAACCATCGTCAAACGTGCTAGTAAATACTGGCCCCGCCGTGAACGCCTTGATAATGCCATTAATCATCTTAATACCGAGGGAGGTGAAGGGATCGTTACTCAGAACGAACCGAGGGACGTGTCCCCTGCCACCGATGAAACAATCCAGCTCATCAACGATCAGCTCTTAGCAATGAATAAGACTTGGGACTCTGACCTATTACCTCTGTGTTCAACGATATTCAAGCGCAGCATTACGAAGCCAGCAGACATCACCGAGCCTGAGGCAATTAAGACCTTAGATTTTCTCAAGAAAAAGGCAGCAGCATGACACCAGAAATCATTCTCAACCGTACAGGGATAGACGTTAATCAGGTCGAGCAAGGAAGCTACGACTGGCTGAAGCTTCGCTTGGGAGTGATAACAGCATCGGAAGCTGGAAAGGTCATATCAATTCCACGTTCAGGGAAGAAATGGACAGACACTAAGCTTAGCTACTTTTACACATTACTCGGTGAGGTGTGCACCGGCGAAGTGGTTGAAGTTACAGCCAAGCCTCTAGCATGGGGTAAAGAGCACGAATCATCAGCAAGGACGCTTTTCGAATTCACATCAGGCGTAGATGTTTCTGACGCCTCAATAATCTACAAGGACGATTCACTACGATGCGCTTGCTCACCAGACGGGTTATGTAGTGACGGACGAGGACTTGAATTAAAAAGCCCATACACCACGGCGGTATTTATGAAGTTTCGCCTTGGTGGTTTCGATGCTATCAAGGCCGAGTACATGGCTCAGGTTCAATACAGTATGTGGGTAACTGGCAGGGATGCTTGGTACTTCGCAAATTATGACCCAAGGATGAAGAGAGAAGGAATTCATCACGTTCTGGTCGAGCGTGAACAGGAATACATGAATAAATTCGACGATATGGTGCCGGAATTCATTGAGAAGATGGACCAATCATTAGCAGAAATCGGTTTTAAGTTTGGGGAGCAGTGGAATGGCTAGTCGTGGAGTTAATAAAGTAATACTCGTCGGTAACTTGGGGCAAGACCCTGAAGTTCGGTATCTGCCAAATGGAGGAGCTGTTACTAATATCACATTGGCAACTTCGGAAAGCTGGCGTGATAAACAGACAGGGGAAAACAAGGAAATTACCGAATGGCACCGCGTAGTTTTATTCGGAAAGCTTGCGGAAGTAGCTGGGGAATATCTGCGTAAAGGCTCACAGATTTATATCGAAGGCCAGCTAAGAACTCGAAAATGGAAAGACCAGTCAGGCCAAGACCGATACGCCACAGAAGTTTTAGTGAATGTCGGTGGCACCATGCAGATGCTAGGTGGCAAGCAAGAAGGCCAGAAACCAAACGTCAATCAGCAGCAAGGGCAACCGCAACAAACTCAGATTTCAACGCCGCCGCAGCGCAATGAACCTCCTATGGACTTTGACGACGACATCCCATTCTAGTAACCCCATCGCCAAGGAAGGCTAACTTATAGTGGGGAGTAAAGTGGATAAACAAAAGAGAATTAACTGGCTAAAGGACCGCATCTCTAGCATGGAAGAGTACCGAGATGAAATACCCTTTGGTTTGATTGAAGATGAAGAAATGGAACTTGCGGCCTATAAGGATTCATTGGCATCACTAACTTCGGAGCCTGTCCTATATGCTGTAGATAATGATGTCGATGATAAAATATATACTGCTTTATGCAATGAGAATGAGGATGGGGCTTATCCGCTCTTTACCGTCCCGCCAGTGCAGGAGATTAAGTTTCCTGAGAAACCTGATTACTCTGGTGAATTTACTTCTTTCAAAGACCCTGTAAGTGCATACAAAGACGGAGTAGTTGATGGGCATAAGTGGTATGAGAAGGCATTTAAACGCCTAAACGGATGGGGGGAGTGATGGTTACTTTATCGATATTAAACTTTGCAATTGTCTGTGGATTGCTTGGGGCTGGAATTATCTGCGCCTTTATTCTCATTATGCTGGCTATCGGAGGGCATATCAGAACATGATTCATATCGTAACTAGACGGCATCGCAGAGGTGTGTGGAACCGCGAGGAAATCGTATCAGCTTATGCTGACAAGAAGGAAGCTAAAGAATTCTGCAGAGATAAGAACTCAAAGCATGATGCTGTACAGCCCTATATCTACAGCGTGACCAGTAAGAAGGTGAAATGATATGGATACACGAATTAAAATAGTTAATCAGGCGATTAAGTTGGCTGGGAAATTTTATCAGCAACATGGTTACATTCACCGTGAAGGATTCAAATACTGGCAATCCCCTCACCCTCAAGAGAGGCTAATGTTCGACATGGCCTGCACAGCCTTTGACTTGATTCAGGGGGTCGAGTTAATGGAAATCGTAAGCGAATTGGAGGATGAAGGCTTGCTATGACAATCGGCTTCACCCTACTCCTAATCATCAACACTCAAGCATTACCCCTCAATAACACAATCTACCCCACCCAATCACAATGCGAGCATCTGATAGAGGCTATGAAAGATATTCAGCCTAAGCATGAGCTAGTGTGTGGTGAAGTAAGAAGGAATACATGAATGATTAGTTTTATTCGGTATCTGAAAAATACTAAGTTGGTTCTACGGCAAATTAGAAATGGGGAGTGGATTCCCCATGTAAATGGATGTGATGGCAAAATCTATAGCGCCCACCGGAATAAGCACAGGCTATGGTTGGCGAATGGCCCTTTCTTCTGTGAGATAGATGAAGTGGATAGGGTTAGATGCAAGAAGGCTTTCGGGACTATCCTTCGTCATGTTGTTTGGTGGGCTGGGGCTAGAAAATTACGCGGAGTAAAGACAACACCTCCTACCCCAAAATTGGATGATTAGAGCTAACCATGCGTGAAGTTATCCACGGCGATACCGAGCCATTGCATATCGTGGTCGCCAGCAAAGCCATAGATAAGCATAGATTGAAGTACGGGGCCGGCAATAAGTATCACCATGTAATTTACTCGATTGGTTACCGTGACCGACACTATCAAATAGAGGTAGTGACCAGAAAGACAACCATATCCGCAACGGTAATCACCGGATGCAGGAACCTATCAAGAGTTCATCACGAACAATAAATCAACCCACTCTATTCCCGCACCGATAATCGGCGACATCGTCATGTCTGCGGGGAAGTAAAGGAGAAAATATGCAACCAGCACTAATCAATCGTGAGGAGGTCCAAGCAATCCTCGGCGGTATATCTCGGACCACGTTCTATAAAAAACGCAAAAAATGGGAGCAGCAAGGCACGCCGTTCCCAGATGAGTTAAAAGAATACTCGTATGTAAAAGGGGGGATGATTTATCGGAAGTGCGATGTAATCAATTTCTGTGAAAAGATGGGGTTTATTTAGCTGAGCACTTTAATACCTCAGCCGCCCACTTCTCAGCCGCTTCAATCTGCTCCGCTATATACTCGTGACGGTCATAGACTGCCAGCATTCCTGTTAGCTTATGACCGAGTATCTTCTCTGATACATGGGGCGCAACTCCCAGCTCAGCCATCTTTGTTTTACAGGTCCGGCGCAAGTCATGCATCGACCAATCATCAACACCCATCACTTTCCCAGTCTGGCCCGCCAAGGAAATGAGGACACTGTTAGCCATTGGCCTATCTTTACGCTCAGCCGCGGGTGGGAACACCTGGTTGAATTCTGGATAGAGTTCAAACGCTTCTCGCAGTATCTCGATAGACAGGCCGGATAGCCCCCGCCTAAACGCCACTCTCGTCTTTGACGACAGCTCTGGCACATTCCATATCTTGTTATCGAAATCAAAATCGCGCTTTACCGCCATTCTCAACTCAACGCCCCGGCAACCCGTAAGCAGCATCAATCTGACGAATAGCTGATTTTGGTAGGAAATTTTGGTCTGACCTACCGAATTCCAGTACAACCCGATTTCGGAATCAGATAGGTATCTGCTTTTAACCTTTGGCGCCTTACCCACGTCGTTTACCGACAGAGGGAGAAGAACGTTAGAGCTGACGAACCCATTTCTCACGCCATAATTGATTATCTGCTTCATGCGACTGAGTATCGAGCCGGCCATCACCGGCGCGCCGCCTTTTCTTATCTTGTCGAATACCGGTCGCCAGTGGACAATTGTCATGTCATCTACGGTCATCTTCCCAACCATGGGGATAATGTGTCGGTCGATCGCCCTTCGCCAATACTCTCGCTTCACCAGGCTCTCTGACTCTGGGCTATCCATCCATAAATCAATTAACCGTGACACCGTCACTTTATTGGTCATGGCCTCGCTGTCCATAATTTTGGCCACGGCGGGGTTTTCGCCTCTCGCCAGCACCTCACGGTAATAGCTGAGTTTTTCCCTGGCATCTTTGAGCGAGGTGTCGGGATAAACGCCTATCTTTAACCTGTGAAGACGCCCATCGAAACGGTACCGGTATTGAAAAGTGATATAGCCCTTAGGTGAGATTCTCGCAGACAACCCCTCCCCGTCAGGGATTTCGCTGGGGCCGTCATATTCCTTGCCAGATATTTTACGAAGCTTGGTGTCGCTAAGAGCCATTTCACTATCTCGATTTGGTACACGATTTGGTACACAGAACTGTACGCACGAATGTGAACGGATGCAAACGGCTATAAACGACCAATGTTAGAGGTTACTAATAAATAAAGGGAAAAATATTAAGAGGTGAACAGGTCTGAATGACTATGAATGGCGGGAGTGGCTTACACGACAGGCTACATGCTATGTTTGGTTTTATTAAGTTTTTACCCAAGCAGAACTTCGTTTGGTGAATGAAAAGAATGGTGCTCAACTTTCAAGTCTTTCACTTTATAAATCTTTTCTGCCCAGGAGCTTGCAATGTTACAGGTTAAGTGTGATGACTTAAAGGGGTGCTGTAGATTTCTCAGCACTCTTTATTCTCAATTCTATTGACCCATCCTTTAGGCTACCCACACTTATCGCGAAGCTAGTCAATGCTTTATCCATTACACCTAAAGGTTATTTAGGATGTACTGAGGGTCAGAAAAATAACCATATCGCCTTGAGTAATTTTGTCAGATCAAGCTCTGGTATGCGGTTGATCGTAATGCCCTAATACGGGTAAACCCGGCTCGTCATCCATCGGCAAAGGCCGCTCTTTTAAGTCAATAATTTCACTCTCGGCTTGGACTGCGTTTTCCTCTAAGGCATTTTTAATCCATTTTTCGAGTTCAGGTCCAATTCTTCCAAGGCGGACGCTGCCGATAATAATTTGAATTTTTATATCATCTTTTACCTTATGAGCTTGTTGTCATTCTATGATTAGCTAATGGTTGAAGGAGAATGTTATCCCCTAGGGGATAATGTGTCATCGAAGAGTTGTATCAAACTGTCAACGTCCATCATGGCTAGGTTTGAGATAACATTCGCCCCTCGTAGCACACACGTTTTCTGAACATAACACCCTACCGAGTAGAATAATTTATCTGTATAGCGCCCCTTTTCCAGCCCCCCCCATCGATCAGTAATCGCCCCTGCTCAGGTTACAGTAACGAAAAGATCCTTGCCAATTTTAAAGATGTATTTAAAATACATTTTAAAATATCATGGAGGCTACGATGCTAACGACTCACCAAAAACACCTTATTCAACAGACTACTCCTGTACTTAAAACCAATGGCCAAGCACTTACCGACTATTTTTATCAACGGATGCTAAGCCAGGTTCCTGAGTTAAAAGAGACATTTAACATGGGACATCAACGTGATGGTAAACAGGCTAAGGCTTTAGCTAATGCAGTGTTAGCGTATGCCGAAAATATTGAGGATCCTAGCGTCTTACTTCCTGTTATCAACATGATCTGCCAAAGACACGTCAGCCTCGCTATTCAAGCACCTGATTATGCAATCGTCGGCGAGCACCTGCTCCACTCGATCAGTGAAGTATTATCTCTGTCGATGGAGGATGAATTAATCGATGCTTGGGCGGCTGCTTATCAACAGCTAGCAGCATTGATGATTGATACAGAGAAAAGAATGTATGCGCAATTAAAGCAAGAACAAGGTGGGTGGTCTGGATGGCGTGAATTTACTCTCGTTAAAAAAGTTGTCGAAACTGCCAACGTTAGCTCCCTTTATTTAGCGCCTACTGATGCTTTAGCCTTACCGGCTTATCGTCCAGGTCAATATATCTCAGTACGGGTTCAAGTTCCGTCATTGGGCTATAAACAACCCCGGCAATATAGCCTCTCTACTGCACCCAATGGGCAATTTTTTAGAATAACCGTTAAAGAAGAGGCGCTCGCACAAGCACCCGGTTATGTCTCCTCGACTCTCCACCAGCAGATGCAAGTGGGTGACCGTGTAGAAGTCAGCGCACCAATGGGAGACTTTTCCGTTAAAGATGCGACGAAACATAACGTATTCATTAGTGCAGGTATTGGTATTACGCCTATGGTGGCCCTATTAGAGGGGCTAACTCAAATGCCGACTTCCCAGCCCCCTGCAGCGATCAGTTTTATTCATGTCACACAAGATGCCGCACATTATACCCTGCGCGAGGAGGTGACTCGGCTTGCTGAACACCATTCTCGCGTTAAGACATTGATACATTATAGCCAAGCCCTAACCGGTGGCGCTCGATTTACGCTCGAATCGGTTCCACCCTCGCTGCTGACTGATGACGCTGATTACTATCTTTGCGGGCCTGCAGGGTTTATACAAACGGTCTCTGATGACTTACTTAAACGGGGCATTTCTCCTCATCAGATTAGCCATGAGGTATTCTCAACGGGAGGATTGACGCCATCCTAATCTCTGGTCAATCATGCCTCGCAGCAGTGGTTACCAAAAATGAAAATAGAGCGTAATCCCGCCGAGCACTAACCATAATAACGCGAGTAAGATAGTTGAGCGTCTTGAGAAGAAAATGGAATATCGATGCGCCTTATTGGCGTAATACTGCTGGGTAAAGAGTGGACGCTCATCGAATGCATGGCCGATCACTATATCGGAGTTAAGCAGGCAATCCTGCTTCTCTTGCCAGTGATCCAGCGCTCGGTAAACTGCACTAATTTCGATATAGGAATTCACACAATTGAATACCCCAAAGATAGTCAATAATACCGGAATATACAGAGTGTAAAGATCACCCCAATGCGGATTGGTATTATTCATTGCGGAACAATAGGCAATCACCATAAAAGACTGAGCGGTGAAGAAGGCGTTCGTTCGTTGAGCCAAAGAGGAGATTTCTTGGTGGATCTCTTGACGATAAAAGGTTAATCGTTCTCGTGCCGTCGAAAACAGCGCGAGGGATTTATCGTTAAACTCGGGAGGGGTATTTCCGATGGAAGAATCCATGACGTTCTCCTGCTAAAAGTTAAAGTAAACTTAAGCATAGTCTCGAATGACTCAGCTCGGAGAACGGTTAGGATAACTCTTAGCCACCCAACATATTCAAGGGTGGCAATCTCTTACATGGTGTAGGACAGTAAGATAGAGGTTTTGGTATCAGTGCGGTCTGGCGCGGACGAAGGCGGATTATTGTTCCACGTCACGTTATACGCTAATTTCAGGGAGAAATTAGAATTGATAACGACTTGCAAACCTGTTTCAGAGTTCACCGTAGTGTCTTCACCGAACGAGCTTAATACTGACACACCTTGAATGAACTTAGTGGTGTCAGTGAGCTGCCATTGGTAGCTTAATGCACCGTAAGCCAACGCTGTCGTTTTATGACCACCTTCATGATAATCATCATAACGCACACCTGGACCTAATTCTGCGCGCAGGGAGTGCACAGGGCCATTTAAGATTTGGCGACCATAACCCGCTACCGCTGTATCACGGCTGTCATAACCATTTAAGCGATCACTTAACCATGTTGCTTGACCGAAGAGGTAGTCATCAGCATTTAAGTTGTGACGAGTACGACCACCAATACTGTAAGTTTCCGAAGAGCGTTCATCATTTGAAGAGGTATTCGAAGCATTACCGAATAGGCTGTAGGCCATCGTATCTTGGAACCACGTCATATTCGTTTGCGCGGTAAAGTTAGAGCTTTTGGTATTGCCACTTTGCGCGAGGTAACCCGCTGAAGCTGACCCATCAAAAGGTTTCTTAGCCGTCGCAGGGTTATCCATTGAGGTAAATACTACGCTATCGGCGAGCGCTTGCTGGCTCAATCCGCCCAATCCTAACAAAACGGTGAATGCAACTTTATTAAAAACTTTCATTAAATGACCTGTACTGACAAAAGGGGTCCAAAAATGCAGGATAACTGCATACCTGAATATAAATGCATAGCAATAGCCTTAAGCTCCCGTTTCTAATTGTTGGGAGACGGTTGGCTGGGTGCGTATCATAACGATGAATTTTGAAAATAAAAGGGGGTAAAGTGTAAATCAGATGAATAACTGTTTTTGTAAGACTCAAAGCGCGCTAAGCCCTGCTTAGGACTTAACGCTAGAGAATTTATCAGATAAGCGATAACCAATGTAACAGAATGTAACCTATTATCACGACAATGGTAGGTAGTAGATAGAGCAAGTAATATTGTCGGAACGGACTTTGACTGGTTAACTGAAGACGTTGGGCCTCAATGGGCGTTCTTTCCCGTTCACCCATTGCCTTCTCGATCACCTTATGGTCTTCAAGTTGCTCGGTAACATAGCGATATTGACGCCACTGACGTGAGCCCGCTGCATTCAGTGCCATACCAAAAAAGATCAATATAAAAAATACCCAGAACAGAAAATTCGCGCTATGGCCAAAATCTGGTACTGGCGAATGCTGCCAAAATAGATTTAAGAAAGACGTATTAAATCTAACCATATCGACGATGACACGGGTGAAGTCGGAGAGTACTGCGCTAATACTCGCCAGTTTCTCCCGCTGACTGCTGAGATAATTAAGAAGTGAAATTGCAGTTGAAAGCGTACCGATAATAAAGATAATCCATCCAATACATTTCTTAAGGATTGCGCCGTTGCGCGCTTGTGCGAGGGTCATAGTCTTGCCTATCCAGTGATTAATCAATTAATAAATAGCATAGCTTATTTGACAAATCGATCGGAGTTGGAACAATAGCGTTCATAACTCACCAATTAGTTGGAGCGACAATGTCCGGTATACATGCGACAAAAGCCGTCATTTTTGATATGGATGGTATTTTAATTAACTCAGAGCCTTATTGGAAAACGGCTGAACAAACGGTCTTTTCGGCGCACGGCATCGACCCAGCAATACAACAACAACTTCCTGACACTACGGGCTTGCGTATAGATCAAGTGGTGAAGTTATGGCTACAGGTGGCCGGAAATAAAAGTGTGAGCGCCGCCCTGATAACCCAAGAAATTATTGACTTCGTGATTAATAAAATCAATGAAGAGCGACCACTGCTGCCGGGCGTCAAACACGCACTACAGTTATGCCAACAATCCGGTGTTAAGATCGGCTTAGCGTCGGCCTCACCAATTTCGATGATTACCACGGTCGTCAGTCTATTTGAATTAACACCCTACTTTATCACCCTCTCTTCTGCTGAAGCCTTGCCTTATAGTAAACCGCATCCACAAGTCTATCTAAACGCGGCGAAGGCTCTTGGTGTCGATCCTCTTCATTGCTTAGCGATTGAAGATTCTGTCAACGGCATGGTTGCCGCGAAAGCTGCCCGCATGAAAGTCTTCACGATACCTGCCCTAGAGCAGGCAGAGTGGCCAGTATGGTCCTTAGCCGATCGTCAGCTGCCCTCTCTGGATGCGCTAACGTTTGAAATGTTGCAAGGAAAGTAAAACGATAACTCTTGTTACAACGTCACTATTCACAAGCACTGTATACTTATCTATACTGGACGTATTTCCAGCTTTAAGTGTACCCACTCATGACCGCCGAAGGCCATTTACTGTTTGCGCTGGCGACCGCCGTCGCCGCCAAACGCTATGATTTAACCCCAATTATCAGTACTGCCGATTGGTGGCACCTTATTCCGGCGTGTTTACTCACCAGCCTACTTCCTGATATTGACCACCCTAAGTCATTATTAGGCCAGCGTCTGCGCTGGATATCATTACCGATCTCGCGCATTTTTGGTCATCGAGGGTTTACACATAGTTTGATTGCTGTGCTTATCGGCATATTTCTCCTGATGAATAAACTCCCTGCCAATTTGTTTGTCCCGAATGATGTGATTCAGGGCATGGTATTAGGCTATTTAAGTCATATTCTGGCCGATATGCTGACACCAGCCGGTGTCCCACTCCTCTGGCCTTGCCGCTGGCGTTTTAGGTTACCCATACTCCCTTCGTCTAAGCACCCCCAACCGGAGCGCTATTTCTGTATAGCTTTATTAACCTTTACGGTATTGACTCCGGAGAGCCTCACTAAGCAATGGATTACCGCTGGATCACAGCAAATGAACCAAACTTGGCAGCAATGGTCCCCGCTACTCCTACGCTTAACCCACTGATGATGAAAAAGTTATAAAATAGATCTGTTAGTTATAAGCATATCAAGTACTCAACATGGTAAAGTTTGGCCCTTTTTCACGTTATACCGTCGAATCGGGCACGCTATATTGAGGTATTCATGGATTGGTCATTAGTGATTAATATTGGGATTTTCGTTGTACTGTTATGGTTTTTATCAGCAATTGGTAATGATAAATGGAGCTTATCTAAGCGAGTATTCAGTGGTCTAATCATTGGTGTACTGTTTGGGATTGGCTTACAAGCAGTATATGGTGTAGAGAGCTCCGTATTAACCACCTCTATTAGTTGGTTCAATATTGTCGGCAACGGCTATGTGCAACTGCTGCAAATGGTTGTCATGCCACTGGTCTTTGCTTCCATCCTCAGTGCGGTAGCTCGATTACATAATGCCAGTTCGCTCGGGAAAATTAGCTTCCTCACCATTGCCGTACTGCTGTTCACCACCGCCATTGCTGCTTTAGTTGCCGTCTTTGTCACCGGCTTATTTAAACTCAATGCTGAAGGTCTGGTTCAAGGAGTAAAAGAAACGGCGCGGCTAAATGCGATTCAAAGCCACTATGTTGGGCAAGTAGCAGACTTAACGGTCCCGCAATTAATTCTCTCTTTTGTGCCAAAAAATCCGTTTGCTGATCTAACGGGTGCAAGCCCGACATCCATCATTAGCGTGGTTATTTTTGCGGTGTTTTTAGGCGCGGCGGCCATTCAACTGGTGAAAGAGAGTCCAGAGAAAGGTCAGCGAGTCATCGCGGCTATCGATATTTTACAAGCCTGGGTGATGAAATTAGTTCGCCTAATTATGCGCCTCACCCCTTATGGCGTGATGGCGTTGATGACTAAAGTCGTCGCGACCTCTAACTATCACGATATCGTTAAGTTAGGCACCTTTGTCATCGCCTCCTACTTAGGCCTGTTAATTATGTTCGCGGTACATGCCTTACTACTGGCGATTAATGGTATCAATCCGCTACGTTATTTCCGTAAAGTCTGGCCAGTGATTAGCTTTGCTTTCACCAGTCGTTCAAGTGCTGCATCGATCCCACTCAGTATCGAAGCTCAGCAGAAGCGTCTTGGTACGCCAGAGTCTATTGCCAGCTTCTCTGCTTCATTTGGGGCAACGATTGGGCAAAACGGTTGTGCCGGCTTATACCCTGCAATGTTGGCCGTGATGATTGCTCCCACTATGGGGATCAACCCCTTTGAACCTATGTGGATTGCAACCTTAGTCGGCTTAGTGACACTCAGCTCAGTGGGTGTAGCGGGAGTGGGTGGCGGAGCAACCTTTGCGGCACTGATCGTATTGCCGACCTTGGGCTTACCGGTCACGCTAGTGGCTTTACTAATCTCGATTGAGCCACTGATCGATATGGGAAGAACCGCATTAAACGTTAACGGTTCAATGACCGCTGGAACCCTAACGAGCCGCTGGCTGAAACAGACAGACCAATCGGTTATGGAGAGGGATCATCACGAGGAAACCTCGATTCAGTAATAAAAAAAGGGCCAGATATTGGCCCTTTTTTTTATACTTATTTCTGAGCCACTTGTGGGTCAGTATCGTATTCTTGACAGCTTTGGAAGCCATAGTTCATCACACGGTCGCTACCGTTGTAACTAACGAAATAGGTGACGGGCTTATTATCCGTGCCTTTACCAATGATATAAGTTTCACAGGTGCCACGCGCATGGACCATGGTGATATCAGTCGAAGGTGTGCCCGCAATTTGGTGTACCTGCTGACGGCTCATACCCTTCTTAACATTCTTCACTACGGGTTGCGTAACGTAGCTTTCCGCTTGACGATAAGTGGTACACCCACTCAATACCGCTAACGCTAGACCGCCAACCATAATACCCGTTAATTTTTTCATAAAGTCCCTCTGCAAGATTCAATCATTGAGTTAGATTTATTGGTAATAATATAAACATTTTTAAGTGTAGACATAGATTTCCTGCAAAACAAATAGTTAACATAGATCTTTACAGGGTAAATGGCTATCCTTGGCCACTATCACGTCGCATTACCGCTTTATTACCGAATCATATGATTGAGGATCCATGTCTACGACTCACACACCACGTATGGCACTAGCCATTCCACTCGGGCTAATGGCCGGTCTAGGACCGCTCTGTATTGACCTCTATTTACCTGCGCTCCCCCAGCTGGCCACCGATTTAGCCGTCCCCACTGCCAGCGCACAACTTAGTCTTACTGCAGGACTCCTCGGCTTAGGGTTCGGTCAATTACTGTTTGGCCCCTTAAGCGATAAATATGGGCGTATTAGACCCTTATTGATTTCGCTGTGTGTTCTACTTCTGGCCTCGATTGCCTGTTCTTTTGCACAAACCCTACCACAGCTCTTAACCGCAAGGTTTTTCCAAGGGTTAGGTGGCGCAGGTGGCGCTGTGCTATCCCGTGCAGTGGCTCGCGATAGATTTAGCGGCCATGAATTAACACGATTTTTTGCTATGTTACTTTTAGTCAATGGACTAGCCCCTATTTTAGCCCCAATCATTGGAGGGTTCCTGACCAGCTATATGAGTTGGCGTGGGATTTTTGTGGTTTTAGCGGGCATTACTGTTGTGCTGCTTTTCTTGGCGAAAACCAGAATCGAAGAGAGTTTAGTGGTTGAGAAGCGTAGCCAAGGCTCGCTATTCAGTGCGTGGAAATTATTAATTGATGTTATCCGCCATCGACCGTTTATGGGATTTTGTCTCACTCAAGGTTTTATGATGTCAGGTATGTTTGCCTACATCGGGGCATCCCCTTTCGTGTTACAAGAAACTTACGGTTTATCGCCTCAAAACTTCAGTTTGTGTTTTGCGTTAAATGGCTTCGGTTTGATCCTCGCCTCGCAAATTAGTTCTCGTCTATGCCCTAAGTTTGGCGAGTATACAATACTACGCTGCGGTTTGATGATTGCCTTCATCGCCTCAAGTTGCTTAGTCATCAGTGGTCTTTTACACGCGAGTTTACCCGTCTTCTTGGTAGCGCTGTTCTTCAGTATCGCCAGTAACGCAATAATCTCTACCACGGCATCCTCCCTTGCGATGCAGAGTCAGGGTCACCGTGCAGGCAGTGCTTCCGCCGTCATCGGTGTCACGATGTTTACATTAGGGTCTATCGCAATTCCGATTACGGGTATCGGTGGTTCTTCCGCATTGGCGATGGGAGCAACGATTTTTGGCTGCTTTATGATGGCAATCATCATGTTTATCTTTGTAGCAAAAAAACCAGAAACCCTGCAAAAAGGACATTAATTTCTCACTCCCTCTCTTTATCTGAGGGGGCATTTTAGCGTTATGATAACGCTCAACCCGTTTATCAGAGGTTTTGCCATGTCTCTACAGCAAGAAATCATTCAAGCCTTAGGCGTCAAACCCACCATTAACCCTGAAGAAGAAGTGAGACGGAGTGTCGATTTTTTAAAAAAATATCTCACCCATTACACTGGCTTACGTTCTCTGGTGCTCGGGATCAGCGGAGGACAAGACTCAACACTGGCTGGAAAGCTGTGTCAAGTAGCCATCAACGAACTGCGTGATGAACTCAACGATCCAAGCTACCAGTTTATTGCCGTCCGTCTACCCTACGGCACTCAAGCCGACGAACAGGATTGCCAAGATGCCTTAGCCTTCATCCAACCGGATAGGACTCTGGTGGTGAATATTAAAGAATCGGTACTCGCCAGTGAACGTGCGTTAAAGAACGCAGGAATAACGGTTTCAGATTTTGTTCGCGGTAATGAAAAGGCCCGTGAGCGGATGAAGACGCAGTACAGTATCGCTGGAATGACGCAAGGTGTTGTCGTCGGTACCGATCATGCTGCCGAAGCGGTAACGGGATTTTTTACGAAATACGGTGATGGTGGGACTGATATCAACCCGTTGTTCCGACTTAACAAACAACAAGGTAAGCAATGTCTTAAATATCTCGGCTGCCCTGAACATCTCTATTTAAAACATCCAACTGCCGATCTTGAAGATGATCGTCCCGGTCTTAAAGATGAGGTGGCATTAGGGGTAACCTATGCCGATATCGATGCTTACTTAGAGGGAGAGATGATTGCCGCAGAACGTGCAGCGATTATTGAAAACTGGTATACGAAAACTGAACATAAACGCCGGACGCCTATCACTGTTTTCGACGATTTTTGGCAGAAATAAAAAAACTGCGGAGGCAACCTCCGCAGTCAATGATTTAGTCTTGTTGTGGGGCCGCATTAGGCGCCGGATGTTTAAAATTCTTCATCTTTTCATAGTTCGCTTGGTACTGTTTCTTTTGGTCAGCAGTCAATAAGTTATAGATTTTATTGTCCGTTTCTAAGCGATTTAGCATACGTTGTTTGTCTTGAGCGGCATGGCTATCTACCAAGATTTGAGCTTTCGACCCATCAAATTTTTCTGCGGTGATCAGATCAAATGCCGCCTGACGGTCTGCTTTTGAAGGGGGCGTCATATTCTTACGCCCTTGGTCAAGTATGCCGTGGATCTGTTGCTTCTGAGCGTCGGTTAATACAATCCCTTTCATCAGCATCATTTCAGGTGCGCCATGTGGGCGCTTTTTCATATGGGGATGTTCAGTTGGGGTTGCGCTTAATGGTGCTGTCTCTGCATAGACCATTGATGCAGAACCCATCAATAAAGAACTAACTAATAATAATGATGTTACTTTACGCATCTTAGTTTCCTTAACTTATCTACAACCACGAGAATGTCGTGAACACGGAACTCATAATAAGAGATCCATTGTCAAGCAACGCGCAGTTCAGTAAAAACCTGCAAACATTCACCCCTAATATTCGTCTATATTGCAATCATTGCAAAGTCCAGCACATTACTCTGTTAAGAATGCGTTAACCGCAGCGATTATCCTGCATCACCTTGATTGAAATAATCAGGCTGCTGTGCCGGTGGCTCTGATTTCAACGTAATAGTATTTGAGGTTGCTCGTGTTTTGCCATTATCTACCGTCACCGCAAGGTGATATTCATTCTTTGCACCGGGTGCGTCTTTCCAAGCAGGCAGGATAATTGTCCATCCCGTTAATTGCTGAGCATTGGCGGGTGGCGTTAGACTGAGTTCTCGGGTATCGCCTTGCCATTCAACGTTTTTAATCGATTTATTCGGCGTAGCCTGAACCACTAATGTGATTGAATCCCCGGCATTAAGTTGCCAAGGCGGGGTTGCCAAATAAACTGAGAAAGCTTGACGTTTACGGTAGCTCATAACAGGCAGATTATTTCGCGTGACAACGTCATACCGACTGCCAAATAACGAGCGCGCATCGGCCACGGCATAAGGCGACAGCTGTTGAGAGAGGGATTGGCCAAAGTGATAGTTTACATTGAGGCCAAAGACATCCTGGCTCGTCCCCCCTGAGCCTTCTTTGTGCGAGGCAGATACCGTGACTAAGGGTATTGGGGTATAGGTCAACCCGACAGACATGCTGCGCGGATTATTATAGTAATTACCATCATTGAAGATATCGATGCCTTCGCCAAGGTATTGTTGCCACGAAACGGTCACCCCCAGTTGTTGATAGAAGGGTAAGTAACCTTGGCTAGTGATATCATAGCCACGTGCCATCCGCTGAGACTGGGTCGCGGAAGTACTCTTCCACCCCGATAATGGCGTATAGTAATTTGCGGAAAAACGCAGGTAATGGCTCCATAATTCTGTACCAATTGAACCGCGTTGCTGATTGTTGGTAAAGAGTTGGTCCAAGAAGGCGTTATAACCGAAGAGCCACTGATTATTGGAGAAGCGTTGTCCTAACCCTGCACTGCCTACTGTCCCTAGGGTGCTCTGGTTAACAGAGAGTTGACTGAACGTTAGGCGTTGGCCGTTATCATTGAGGGGAGTTAACAGCGATCCAGTCGATCCGGTAAATTTGCCTTCCATATCAACGTTAAGGCTGACATTCGCTTGACCCAAGGGAGAAAGTATATGTTCGCCGGTGCTGTCGACCTTTTCCGTCAGTTTGTCTCTGACATGATTAAACGCCCACTCTCTTGCACTACGCTCGGCACTGGTATCATCGTCCGAATTTTGTAGGGACTTCCCCAAACTGGTTGCGATATCGGTAAGCCGCTGGTCGACCTGAGAGGTCGAAGATTGAGATGAACCTAAATCAGGTAGCGCTGCGGTATAGGAAGCGCTTTCCATCGTAGCACTGGGCGTCGACGGGTGAAGCATAGTACCTTGGGCACGACTTAACACCAGCAATGGAGAAAGCACCATTAACATCTTGGTTAAGGATGCTGGGTCACGCTTAATGGTTAACAATAGGAACAACTCCTCTTTTGATCACGCTGAGAGATAGGTCCGATAAGTATATAAGCCGAGAGCTAGATCACAATATCATCTCATTCCGAAGTTGTAGCGCTCATTTCCATCGATAATTGGGCAGCGTATTCTGTTAAGGCGGTCAGCGTGGGTTCTTGGATACCGTAACGCTGAAAAGTGACGACCATCTCTTGTAAATAAGTCAAGTTTTTACCTAAAGGGCCTTGAGCACTTGCAATGATTCTTGCTTGGCACGCCATACTTTCCTTGATTTTGAACAGACAATGTTGAGGATTGGCAACAAATACTAAGGCTTCAATAATTTCACCACGCTCAAGCGTGAGAGGTTGCCAGAGAGGTCGATAACACCCGGTCAACATCTCTCTTTTCCATAATAACGCCAACTCAGATTCCCAACTCTCACAACAGAGTTTAAATGCCAGACCGGTAGTGCTGCCCCCTTTCACTAACGCTAACATCCGCCCGGGTGCCTCAGCGGTGCCCCGCCCCGCGATTAAACTTAAACAAAATTCTCTCGACCATCCTTCAAGATGTGCGGTCTCTACCCGATCATGATCGAGGAGCGGATTCCACATTAAGGAACCATAACCAAATACCCAAAGTGGTCCTTTAGTCGGCTTATTAAGTAAAAATTGGTGCAACGATGCGGTGCGTTGTTCAGTAGAAAGCAGCAAACTTTCCTCGATTGGGCCAAACGACGATTGGCAGTCAGCACTTTTCAAAAACTCTCGGGTTAGCACAACTACGCCCCTCTGTGGTAAACACTTTCCCATCATGACAAAGTCCGTAATCAGTGTGAAGACTGAAGGCTGAGAAAGTGCGCTAAAAATTATTTCTTATTATTAACGGCCACAGTTTACTAACACTTTAATTACAAAGCATCTATTCCGTACAGTAAACCAAAGGTATCGAACGAAACCGTTATAAATGGTAGTTATGGGCATATAATTGATGACAAAAACTTATAATAACTTTATAGGAAATTTATTAATAACTATATTATTCAATGCATTGAAAGGTATTATTGGATTTTTTAGCCGATTCGATTAAAGTAAAGCAAAGTAAAACAAAGTGAACTCGTTCAAATATTTGCTATAGTTATTATTCCCCTTTAGGAATACTCTACTGGCGAGTCAACCCTCGCTACGCATAGCACAAGGAGATTGGATGCCTGGTAACGAAAAAACACGTCATACGGAATTTAGTTTGGCACTTCCCATTCTGGCCATCGGCCTATTACTGGGATTTGGCCAACCTGAGGGTCTAGCGTTAACCACCGGAATGAATATTATTGCTTTAGTGGCGATCCTTTCCAGTGCCTTTAGTGTGGTCCGCCATGCCGATGTATTGGCTCATCGCTTAGGTGAACCCTACGGCTCTCTCGTGCTGACCCTTTCTGTAGTGATTTTAGAAGTGAGTTTAATCTCAGCGCTTATGGCAACTGGGAGCGCTGAGCCGACGCTCATGCGTGACACGCTCTATTCTATCATTATGATAGTGATCGGCGGGCTAGTCGGCTTCGCGTTGTTACTTGGCGGAGGTAAATTCGCCACACAATACGTCAATCTCGCAGGTGTGAAGCAGTATCTTATCGCGATTTTTCCCCTCGCCATTCTCGTGCTCATTTTCCCCAATGCTTTACCGGGTGGTAATTTTACTACGGGGCAATCGCTGTTAGTCGCAGCGCTCTCTGCGGTGATGTACGGCGTTTTTCTGTTGATTCAGACCAAGACTCACCAAAGCCTTTTTGTCTATGAACATGAGGACGATAGCGATGATGGTGACCCGCATCATGGTAAGCCCTCCGCCCACACTAGTACTTGGCACAGTATTTGGTTAATTATTCACCTTATCGCCGTGATCAGCGTAACTAAGCTTAACGCCCCAGTGTTGGAAAACTTATTGCATGCCTTGCACGCACCGCAACAATTTACCGGCTTCTTAATTGCCTTGTTAATTTTATCGCCAGAAGGACTAGGTGCCATTAAAGCCGTACTGGCTAATCAGGTTCAACGTGCAATGAATCTTTTCTTCGGATCGGTGATTGCAACTATCTCGCTAACGGTACCGGTCATAACGATCATTGCAACGATAACGGGGAATGACTTACATTTCGGATTGGATGCTCCACAAATGGTGGTCTTAGCCAGCGTGTTAATCTTGAGTCAAATTTCATTCTCAACGGGTCGAACCAACGTATTGAATGGCGTGGCACACTTAGTTTTATTCGTGGCCTATTTAATGACCGTGATGCTGTAGAAAATTACTTAAAAAAAAGGGCCTTCGCGGCCCTTTTTTATTAATTACTTGTGTCTAACTCAGGGAAGGATTTTACCAAGTCATCAATCGCTTTCATTTGCTGTAAGAAAGGCTCTAACTTATCTAATGGTAACGCAGAAGGTCCATCACAACGCGCCTGTGCCGGTTGCGGGTGAGCTTCGATAAATAGCCCTGCGATACCCACTGCCATCCCTGCACGCGCCAGCTCAGCCACTTGGGCACGGCGACCCCCTGATGCAGAGCCGAAAGGATCACGCGTCTGTAAAGCATGGGTCACATCAAAAATGACCGGAGAATTATTGGTAACTTTCTTCATCACATTAAAGCCCAGCATATCCACAACGAGGTTATCGTAGCCAAAGTTGCTTCCGCGGTCGCAAAGGATGACTTTATCGTTGCCGCCCTCAGCAAATTTATCAACGATGTTTCCCATCTGCCCTGGGCTAACGAACTGTGGTTTTTTGACGTTAATCACGGCGCCGGTTTTAGCCATTGCTTCGACAAGGTCGGTCTGACGGGCAAGAAAAGCGGGAAGCTGAATCACATCAACCACTTCTGAAACAGGTTGTGCTTGGCTCGCCTCATGAACGTCAGTAATAATCTTGACGCCAAAAGTTGCTTTAAGTTCTTGAAAGATCTTCATCCCTTCTTCAAGGCCCGGGCCACGGTAGGAATGAATAGATGAGCGGTTTGCCTTATCGAAAGACGCTTTGAAGACATAAGGGATGCCGAGCTTCTCAGTTACCTTGACGTAGTGCTCACAGATTTGCATGGCGAGGTCACGAGATTCCAGAACATTCATTCCCCCGAACAAAACGAACGGCAGATCATTTGCTACACGGATATCACCGATAGACACAACTTTTTGGACCATACTTTTATCCTTTACTTGGCTGATTACAGGGGTCACTAATGTAAAGTGACCGACTTATATTCGATAGTATGCATTTGCACTTTAATCATTTCACTGACCGGATCTTCGGGGCATTGTTCCACAAAATAAGCCAGATCGGTCAACGCAATATGTTCACATTCGAGTTGGGCGTAGATTAATCCGCGATCACGAATTTCGTAGGGGTCATCGGGATCAAGTGCCACCAATACTTTACTAATCTGTAGCGCGAGCTCCATCTGGTTTTCTTCCATTAAAGAAACCTTAAGCGTTTCAAGTAATTTCCGAATCACCTCTTCAGAGGTCGCGGGATCCAAATCGACATCATCAATGCCTGAAGTCGGCCCAATCGTCCCTTTCACCCAAACATCTAAGGTGTGTTCATCGAGCGTATCACCGTTGAAAGGGTTAATTAACCACATTTCACCGTCTACCCAGTCAGCGCGTAAAATCAGCTGTGTTGGGAAAATTACTGGGAAGAGTGGTATCTCCAATTGTTCACTAAGGTAAAGTAAGATTGCACCGAGCGATACAGCACTGCCCTTGCGACACGTCAACACATTGTCTAACCAAAGTGCCTCAGAAAGCCGATACACGCCACTGATACTGGCGAAGCCCCACTGTTTAAAAAATAAATCCAACAACCGATCCAATTTCAGATCTGGATTAGGCTCGGTAGCTAAATATTCTTTCGCTTCGCTAAGTAATGATGCCAACTGTTGCCGCACCCAGGTTTCTGGGAAATCGTCACGAACTTGCGCAGTCAGCGCAATCATTGCTTCAGATAACGAACGCTGTGTGGTGATTACCATTTCGTCGGGAGCCATCATTTACTCCCTATTAATAAATAAGCCGAGCGACGCTTTGCGTGACTCTTTCGAGATATAGTTTTCAAATAGTTCATCATCTACAATAACTTTTTCGACACTTGAGCGAATTTGCCATAAGTCACTCGTGGATTACCACCATAATCAACCCGCGTCGCCACGGCGTCAAACCCTTCCGAGACAAAAAGCTGCTGAACTTGTTGATGTTGTTGCCAGCCATGCTCAGCTAATAACCATCCACCCGGAGCTAGCCATTGCGGGGCTTGCTGGATAATAAGCTGTAAATCGGCCAACCCCTGCTGGAGAGCGACTAAGGCACTCCGTGGCTCAAAATTAACATCGCCTTGAGTAAGATGCGGGTCGTCTTCATCGATATATGGTGGATTCGTCACGATCATATCGAAAGCATTTGGCGATAATGCTTCAAACCAGTGACTTAATTGAAACTGGCAATTCTTAATTGAAAGACGCTGCGCATTACCGCGTGCGAGTTCCACCGCTTCAGCAATACGATCCACGCCAATAAACAGCGAGTCAGGCCGCTCACTGGCCAAGGCTAGGGCTATCGCGCCCGTCCCCGTCCCCAGATCAAGCACCTTAACCGGTGTTGGCGGAAGAAGACTAAGTGCCTGTTCAACCAGCACTTCCGTATCAGGCCGCGGGATTAAGGTTGCAGGGGAAACCGACAAAGGTAAAGACCAAAATTCTCGCTGCCCACATAAGTAAGCGATCGGCTCCCCTTGACCACGACGCGCGATCAACTCAGCCAAAACAGCCTGCTGTTCGACCGTTAATGCGTAATCATCAAAAGCGATTAACCAACTTCTGGGCTTATCGAGGACATGGCTGAGGATCACCTCAGCATCACGCTTTGCACTGTCACTGTGCTGCAGTAATGGGACTACTTCGTGTAGCCAGTGACGGATCTGCATTACTCTTGACCTGCTAAGGCCGCCAGCAGATCGGCTTGGTGCTCTTGAACGACCGGTTCAATAAGACTCTCAAGTTTTCCTTGCATCGTCTCATCCAACCGATAAATGGTAAGGTTGATACGGTGATCAGTAATACGACCTTGCGGGAAATTATAGGTTCTAATCCGATCAGAACGGTCACCACTCCCCAACAGGTTACGACGCGTAGACGCTTCTTCTTCATGGCGTTTCGCCATTTCAGCGGCGTGAATTCTCGCGCCAAGTACAGAAAGTGCTTTAGCTTTGTTTTTGTGCTGTGAACGCTCGTCCTGACACTCGACCACAATACCCGTTGGTAGGTGGGTAATACGGATCGCCGAGTCGGTGGTGTTAACGTGCTGGCCACCTGCTCCCGACGAACGGAAAGTATCGATTTTTAGTTCCGAAGGATTGATATCCGGAAGTTCCGCTTCAGGGATCTCTGGCATCACGGCAACGGTACAGGCTGAGGTGTGGATACGGCCTTGTGATTCGGTCTCCGGGACACGTTGTACACGGTGACCGCCGGATTCAAACTTCATTCGACCGTACACACCAACACCTTCAATGCGCGCGATAATCTCTTTATATCCGCCGTGCTCACCTTCGTTGGCGCTGACCACTTCCACCCGCCAGCGATTCGCTTCGGCATAACGGCTATACATTCTAAAAAGGTCGCCAGCAAACAGGGCGGCCTCGTCACCGCCAGTTCCGGCGCGCACTTCAACGAAGCATGAACGTTCGTCGTCAGGATCTTTCGGTAACAGTAGGACCTGTAGCGATTGTTCGAGTTTTTCGCTTTGCGCTTTAGCCTCTTTCAGTTCGTCTGAGGCCATTTCACGCATTTCGGGATCGGCTAACATTTCATTGGCCGTTTCAATGTCTTCTTGTACCTGACACCATTGACGGAAACAATTAGTCACGTCGGTGAGCTGAGCATATTCCCTGGAGAGAGCGCGAAAACGCTCCTGATCGGCGATAACACCTGCATCGCCGAGCATCGCTTCGACTTCCTCATGACGTTCCTGTAGGGCTTCAAGTTTGGCAACAATAGAAGATTTCATGTATGAATTATTTGTCCAATAACAAAAGGGGAAATAGCCTGTGCCTAACTGAGGCCGAGGCTATCACGCAGGATTTGTAAACGCTCAGCATCGCCTTCACGCGCAGCTTGCTGAAGAGATTTTGTGGGTGAGTGAATCAAACGATTCGTCAATTTGTGGGCCATCTCTTGCATCACTTTCTGTGGATCTTGACCTTGAGAAAGTGCGGATAATGCCCGTTGCATTAATTCTTCACGGATATCTTCGGCTTGATGCCGATAATCACGGATCACATCGACGGCAGTTTGCGCTTGCAGCCAAGCCATAAACTCACCGCTCTCTTGTACCACGATGGTTTCTGCTTCAACGGCTGCCGCTTCGCGTTGCGCCATATTGTGTTGAATAATCGCTTGCAGATCATCCACGGTATAAAGATAAGCAGACTCTACTTTACCGACTTCTGGTTCGACATCGCGCGGAACCGCAATATCTACGATCAGCATCGGTTGATGACGTCGTTGCTTTAAGGCACTTTCCACCATGCCTTTACCAATAACGGGTAGCGGGCTGGCGGTGGAAGAGATAATAATATCCGCGGAGGCAATATGGTCAGGTAACGCCCCAAAGTCGATGACTTCAGCATGGACTTCTTCCGCCAGACGCTGTGCACGTTCACGGGTACGGTTGGTGATCATAAGCCGTTTGACCTGATGTTCACGCAGGTGACGCGCAACCAGTTCAATTGTCTCGCCCGCGCCAACCAGTAGAACGGTGACTTTTTTCAATGATTCAAAAATTTGCCGGGCTAAGGTACAGGCGGCAAAGGCAACAGACACCGCGCTGCTGCCAATGTCGGTTTCAGTCCGCACCCGCTTAGCCACAGAGAAGGTTTTTTGGAACATACGTTCCAGTTCACCATTAATAACATGCCCGCGCTGGGATTCGGCGTAAGCTTTTTTAACCTGCCCCAAAATTTGCGGCTCGCCCAAAACGAGAGAATCAAGTCCACTTGCCACGCGCATTAAATGGCTAACGGCGGCGTTATTCTGATGCCAATAGAGGCTATTGAGAACCTCAGTTTCATCCAGATGATGATAGTTGCATAACCATTGGATTAGCTGTTGCTGAATATCGTGCTGTTCATCAACACTTAAATAAAGCTCGGTTCGATTGCAGGTAGAAAGCACGACACCACTGTGCACTGATGGCTGAGACAGTAAACTGTCTAAGGCGTTATCTAAGATATCAGGGCCAAACGCCACCCGTTCGCGAAGCGCGACAGGAGCAGTTTTGTGATTTATTCCAAGTGCTAGCAGCGTCATAATGATGTGATTACTTTTACCCTACAAACCTTACAGGCATTTTGTGCGGCCATTCTACAAGATGCTTCCTGTCATGAAAAGCCATACAAAAGATAAGTGTGTAATAAGATTCTTTTCTTGCATGTGTTATGCTGAATATAGCATTCATCGTTAAATTCCGCCGTCATCAACGGCCCGTCAAGGAGAAAAGCGTGCGAGTTATTCCTGCAAAGCGTTTACGTGTGGTGATCCCGGTGGTCACACTGTTATTAAGTGCCTGTGTTTCTCATCAAGCCCCTCAAGGACCCGGTAAAAGCCCTGACTCTACGCAATGGAAACAGCATCAAGCCCAAGTGAGCATCGTGACCCATTTTGAAACACGTGGTGCCTTCGCCTATCTTTCAGATAAACAAAAGGTCTACGCGCGCTTTAACTGGCAACAACAGGCGACTGACCGCTACCGTTTATTATTGACCAGTCCTATCGGCAGCACCGAGCTACAGCTCGATCAACAAGGGAATACGGTTCAACTTGTGGATAATAAAGGTCAGCGTTACATGAGCCACGATGCCCAGACGATGATCGGCAAACTCACTGGCATGCAGATCCCTCTAGATAATTTACGCCAATGGATGTTGGGCCTACCGGGTAATGCTGATCATTTTACGCTTAATGATAAGTATCAGTTGCAGAGCGCAGATTACAGCCAAAATGGCGTAACTTGGCATGTGTCGATCAGCAGCTATAACAACAGTGTTTCTCCTGCGCTACCCGCCAACGTAGAGTTAACGACAGAAGGACAACGGATTAAGTTACGCATGGATAGCTGGACGACACAATGATTGAACGCTGGCCCTCCCCTGGCAAATTAAACTTATTTCTGTCAATAACCAGTCGACGTGACGACGGCTATCACAACTTGCAGACCCTATTTCAGTTTCTGGATTACGGCGATGAAATGACCTTTGTGGTGGATCAACACGATCATATTCGTCTAGTGAACGATATTGAAAATGTCCGCTGTGAAGATAATCTGATCTATCGCGCCGCCTTGCGTCTAAAGACGCAAGCCATTGCTGATAAGCGTTGCGAGGCAACGGTCGGCGTCACCATCGGGATTGATAAGAAATTACCCATGGGTGGAGGCCTAGGCGGTGGCTCATCTAACGCTGCCACGACCTTGATTGCACTGAATCAGCTATGGCAACTTAACTATTCTCTCACCCAACTCGCTGAACTCGGTCTGGCACTTGGTGCTGATGTGCCGATTTTTGTTCACGGCTATGCAGCGTTGGCCGAGGGGATAGGCGAGCAACTGACCCCCGTGCAGCCTGAAGAGAAATGGTACCTGGTTGCTCATCCTGGCGTGAGTATCCCGACTCCAGTCATTTTTAATGATCCTGATTTGACCCGTGATAGTCCGGTGCGGAGTGCAGAACAATTAATGCATTCGCCTTGGTCGAATGATTGTGAAGCGATCGCAAGAAAACGTTTTCGTAAGGTTGATGAATTACTCAACTGGCTGCTAGAATACGCTCCGTCAAGACTGACGGGCACTGGTGCTTGCGTGTTTGCTGAATTCGACAGTGAAGCCGCTGCTCGTCATGTCCTTACTCTCACTCCACCTTGGATGACCTGTTTTGTTGCAAAGGGTGCTAATATTTCGCCATTGCATCAACGGTTATCGGAGTGATTGGCGGCAGGTAACTGGCTTACCCGTTTCAGAGCCTGTACCTGCTGCTACTTACCTATACCTGTGAGAATGCCCGATTACGGTGGGCATTCTTTGGACCCAAAGCCTGAGGTTTAACTCGTGCCTGATATGAAGCTTTTTGCTGGTAACGCCACGCCGGAACTAGCGCAACGCATTGCCAATCGTTTATACACGACTCTAGGAAACGCCGCTGTAAGCCGTTTTAGCGACGGAGAGGTCAGTGTTCAGATTAACGAAAATGTACGGGGCGGTGATGTTTTCATCATCCAATCCACCTGTGCGCCGACCAATGACAACCTGATGGAACTGGTCGTCATGATCGATGCACTGCGTCGTGCCTCGGCCGGCCGTATCACTGCCGTAATCCCTTACTTTGGGTATGCGCGTCAAGACCGTCGCGTGCGTTCTGCACGTGTCCCGATCACCGCCAAAGTGGTTGCAGATTTCCTCTCAAGCGTTGGTGTTGACCGTGTCCTGACCGTTGACTTACACGCCGAACAAATCCAAGGTTTCTTCGATGTGCCGGTCGATAACGTGTTCGGTAGCCCAATTCTGCTTGAAGATATGCAGCAACTGAACATGGAGAATCCGATCGTGGTTTCTCCCGATATCGGAGGTGTTGTGCGTGCACGTGCCATCGCCAAATTATTAAACGATACTGATATGGCAATCATTGATAAACGCCGTCCTCGTGCCAACGTTTCTCAAGTGATGCATATTATCGGTGACGTAGCAGGTCGCGACTGTATCCTCGTCGACGATATGATTGATACGGGTGGGACGTTGTGTAAAGCAGCAGAAGCCTTGAAAGAGCGTGGCGCAAAGCGTGTCTTTGCTTACGCAACCCACCCTATCTTCTCTGGCAATGCGCTCGAGAATCTTCGCAACTCAGTGATCGACGAAGTGGTCGTCTGCGACACCATTCCGTTATCACCTGAAATCCAAGCACTTCCGAACGTAAGAACCCTAACCCTCTCGGGAATGTTGGCAGAAGCAATTCGTCGTATCAGTAATGAAGAGTCAATCTCTGCGATGTTTGAGCACTAATTACGTAAAAAATGGGCCAAAAGGCCCATTTTTTTTCGCCATTAGGAGTGACGACGACGGTGTGGATGCCGTTGGTGGAAACGTAGTAGATAATATTTTTCACATACCTTCTCTCGGCCACTGAGTTGCGCCCCCATTAACCAGAAAAACGCCCCCAGAAAAATCCCCAGTACCGATCCTGTTGCCCAACTATCAGTAAAAATCGATCCTTCGGCTTGGCTTAATAACGCTATCAGTAGACTACTGATCGATAATACCAATCCTACAACCATTAACGCATTGCCTATCAACGAAGTATGTACGCGTTTCATTCGCTTCTCCTTAGCTAAGTCTTACAGAACTTGACAAAAGTGTAGGCGCTAATCGTAGGATTATCTTTAACCGGGATCACAGTCTGGGACTTTTTAACACTTTGTGCGGCCTTACAAAATACGTCGACGGGAATGTTTTTGAACTTCCCTTCTTGCATGCAGTACACTAGCGTTTTGCCCCGCAAAGGATAATTCCTGTGAGTACCATTAAATTAATTGTTGGCTTAGCGAATCCCGGTGCTGAGTATGCCGCCACGCGACATAATGCCGGTGCCTGGTATACCGACTTACTCGCTGACCGTTTTCGCCAACCCTTAAAAGAAGAAGCGAAATTTTTTGGCGCGACGGCGCGTCTATCCATTGCCGGGGAAGATATACGACTGCTGGTCCCCACCACTTTTATGAATCTAAGTGGTAAAGCGGTTGCGGCGATGGCTAACTTTTATCGGATCCAACCGCAAGAGATCTTAGTTGCGCACGATGAGATGGACCTTCCACCTGGCGTCGCCAAGTTCAAACAAGGCGGCGGCCATGGCGGACATAACGGTTTAAAAGATATTATCAATAAACTCGGTAATGTTGCCGACTTCCATCGCTTGCGTATCGGGATCGGCCACCCTGGTGACCGGAATAAGGTGACCGGCTTCGTATTAGGTAAACCGCCGTTGAGCGAGCAAAAGTTAATCGATGATGCAATTGATGAAGCCGCACGCTGCACCGAGGTATGGGTAAAAGAAGATCGGTTACGCGCAATGAACCGTCTCCATAGCTTTAAAGCAAGTTGAGTGCGCTGCCCTCTTTGCTAAAATCTGTGTATAATGCGAAAAATTTTCTGCTAGCCAGCGCGCTTTCGCGCAGCATAATTAACGTAATAAGGTAGTCAAGCATGGGATTCAAATGCGGTATCGTGGGCCTGCCAAATGTCGGTAAATCCACTCTTTTTAATGCACTGACGAAAGCAGGTATCGAAGCGGCTAACTTTCCGTTTTGTACCATTGAACCGAACACCGGCGTGGTACCCATGCCTGATACTCGTCTCGATCAACTTGCTGAGATCGTAAAACCCCAACGCACCATCGCCACCACCATGGAATTCGTCGATATTGCCGGATTAGTTAAAGGGGCATCGAAAGGTGAAGGCTTGGGTAACCAATTCCTGACCAATATCCGCGAAACCGAAGCAATCGGCCATGTTGTGCGTTGTTTCGAAAACGATAACATCATTCACGTCTCCGGCACGGTCAACCCTGCTGACGATATTGATGTCATTAATACCGAACTGGCTTTATCCGATCTCGATACCTGTGAGCGTGCGATTCAACGCCTGCAGAAGAAAGCAAAAGGCGGCGATAAAGATGCGAAAGCTGAACTTGCTGTATTAGAAAAATGCCTGCCGCATTTAGAAAATGCCGGGATGTTACGCAGCCTTGATCTTGATGCTGACGAAAAAGCAGCCATCCGTTATTTGAGCTTCCTGACGCTTAAACCAACGATGTATATTGCAAACGTCAACGAAGATGGTTTCGAAAACAACCCGTACTTAGATCAGGTTTACGCCATTGCCGAGCAAGAAGGTTCAGTGGTCGTCCCTGTCTGTGCAGCGGTCGAGTCTGATATCTCTGAGCTAGAAGATGACGAGCGTGACGAGTTTATGGCAGAGCTGGGGATTGAAGAGCCAGGCTTAAACCGTGTGATCCGCGCAGGTTATCGTCTACTTAATCTGCAAACGTATTTTACCGCTGGGGTGAAAGAAGTCCGTGCGTGGACCATTCCGGTCGGCGCGACCGCGCCACAAGCGGCAGGTAAAATCCATACTGATTTCGAGAAAGGCTTTATCCGTGCACAAACCATCGGTTTCGACGATTTTGTTGCCAATAAGGGTGAACAAGGTGCGAAAGAAGCTGGAAAAATGCGTGCAGAAGGAAAAGAATATATCGTCAAAGATGGCGATATTATGAATTTCTTATTTAACGTTTAACGGCTTATTTAGCGATAGACTTCATAAATTTTCTAGCAGAAACCCACGTTTGCGCGTGGGTTTTTTTATATTAACTCGGCAAAAAAGCTCAGCACGCTACGGAGCATATAAACGATACTTTCGTTCCAGAGAATAGTTTGTAACACGTCACAAAATCTATTCCCTTACTGTACATTAAGATCAATTCGTGAATAATCATAGGCGCTTAGTGTAGACGGAGGTACCTATGCACCCGCAAGATATTCAACAACAACAAATCATCCGCGCGATTAAAACTGCCCTGACGTTCGACATCGCTTATCAAAAAGTACGCCCGGATATTTCCTCTTTTATCGCTATCACGTCGACGCTTTCTTTAAATAATTTTAAAGTTTGGGAAAATACAATTCGTCTGCACATTGCGCTTTCACTCGAGAATTATAGCCCGAAGAAATGTCGCTTCCGCACCCTACCCTTAGGATCTCTACGATGGTTAGATCTTTGTAGCGGTGATGGATTTAAACGAGAAAAAGCCTTAAAGCTCCTCTCGGGCGCTGCGCCTAATAGTTTCTTATTCTGTCTCGTGACGAGGCGACTCAACGATTGGGTGCCACAAGTTAGAACAGCTGCGCGTGAAGCAATGACGAGATTAATCGAAACGACAGATCCCGAGCATACCGTGGACATGTTATGGGTGTCGTTACCCTGTTGGAATTCTTGGACTAGGATGGGTGAATTAGAGCGAAAGTCATTACTTGCGATACTGGATAAGCCTGACATCGCAGAAGCGTTAAAAAAACGTCTTATGACTTCAGCCTCTGGACCTGTGTCCACCCTTTTCTCACAGGTCGGACGCACTACAGTCTTCGATGATGTTATCACTGATTTCGCGCAGCATGCTATTCAACCCAGTTTACGCGCTAAGGCCTATCGAGTTTATTTTGAAAGCCAATTCGTCTTTGTCACGGGAAAGCAGTGGCAATGGGTGGATAAAACACAAGGTAGAAGACGTCAAGTCCCGATCCTCGTGTCTAGGGAAATTCAACGTGTCGGGTCGGTTAAGGAAAACTTGCGTAGAGCAGTGCTAGACAGTTCACCTAGAGTACGACGCGTAGCGGGGGAAATCCTGATAAAAGAACTTGATAATCTTGGCGAGCAGGCTCTTACACTCGCCACTGAACTTGCTGCAGACCCTTGCTCATCTGTCTCGGAAAGGGGACAATTTGCCTTAAGGGAATTACAACCTTCTTGTGACAATCCCGTTGAAGCCTTACCACCCACTGACAATTTACCTACCTTCCCACGCTAAGCGATAGAGTCTTACCGCAATATGCATTACACTGCGCGCAGTGAAGAAAGCGAGAAATAAGGTAGGACAACATGGCACTAAACGGCACCATCACCACTTGGTTTAAAGAGAAAGGCTTTGGCTTTATCAAAGACGAGATGGGTGATAACCGTTATTTCCACGAGGTTAAAGTCGCTAACCCCGAGTTAATCAAAAAAGATGCGGCGGTCACTTTTGAACCGACCACCAACAACAAAGGCCTGTCGGCCTATGCAGTAAAAGTGATCCCGCCGAGCAAATACCTGTTTATTGCCGGTGAGCGGGTAAAAATTACGGCAATTAAAAACTATCGGTTATATAGCGAAGAGGTTCCAGCGAACCAAAACATCGACAAAGCGAACACGGTGTTAAGTGTTGGGATGCTAATGAACACCATTCGCCCGAAAACCAATACCAATCCTGATGCAACGCGGAGCTTACGTAAAATCGCTATCACCACTTTCCAAGGTGAAACTTTGGTGTTCAGTGAAGACGAAGTCGATATCGACGAAACGGTTAAACTGCTCAAATTCAAATAATCAGCCCTCCTTGGCTAACGTCTAGCAGGCTACCGTTGACCGTAGTAGGCATGCTTGCCATGTTTACGCAGATAGTGTTTATCGAGTAACGTGGCTTGCATCGCGGATAATCGTGGCTGTAGCTGCTGACTGAAGAGTGCCATATAGGCAATCTCTTCCATCACTATCGCCGACTCCACCGCATGCGCCGGGTCCTTACCCCAAGTAAAAGGCCCATGAGCATTGACCAAAATCCCCGGCATCTCTTCAGGCTGATAATGATGGGCCTGAAGCGTTTCCGCTATCACCGCACCGGTTTGCCATTCGTACTGCTCACGAATTTCCGTATCGTGCATGGCTCGCGTGCAGGGGATCTCTCCGTAAAAATAGTCTGCATGGGTGGTACCGAACGCCGGTAAACTCCGCCCCGCTTGCGCCCAAATCGTAGCATGACGCGAATGAGTGTGCACAATCCCGCCCAGTTGAGGATAAGTTAGATAAAGATAGCGGTGGGTCGGTAAATCCGAGGAAGGCCGATAATGTCCCTCCACCACTTCACCACTCTCTACACTCACCACCACCATATCCTCTGCGGTCATGCTCCGATACGCGACACCAGAAGGTTTTATCACTATCCACTGTCGCGTCTCATCCACCCCACTGACATTCCCCCAAGTGAGGGTGACTAGATTATGCTGGGGCAACGCTTGGTTTGCCGCGAACACTTGTTTCTTTAGCGCCTCAAGCATAAGGCCTCCTCTCTACTCAGCGTTGAAAACGGAAATACGCATCGTTCCAACGTAACTGGTCACGGAAACTCGCCAAGGTGGTATGCTGATTGATGGCCGCCATTTCAATACCGTAGAGGTCGGCTAAGCGACGCGTATCCTCAATGGTTAAGGCCTGACTGAATACCGTATGATGGGCACCGCCAGCAATCATCCATGCTTCAGAGGCTGTAGGTAAATCGGGCTGAGCACGCCATAACGCATTGGCAACCGGTAGCTTAGGTAACTTATGGGGTGCAGTAATGGCCTCAACTTGATTGACCAATAGTCGGAATCGATCGCCGAGATCAATCAGGCTCACATTGACCGCTGGGCCCGTTGCGGTAGAGAAAATTAACCGTGCCGGATCGGCCTTACCGCCAATACCTAAGGGCTGGACATCGAGAATCGGTTTCTGTGGCGTGGCAATCGTTGGACAGACCTCAAGCATATGCGAACCCAGTACTAGGTCATTACCCTCCTCGAAGTGGTAAGTGTAATCTTCCATAAAAGAAGTGCCGCCCGGCAAGCCGATAGCGAGGACTTTTAGCATTCTCACTAACGCGGCCGTTTTCCAATCCCCTTCGCCGGCAAAGCCATACCCTTGTTGCATCAACCGTTGCACAGCCAGACCGGGCAGTTGCGCCAGCCCGTGTAAATCTTCGAAGGTCGTGGTGAAAGCGTGAGCCTCACGCTCTTGAAGAAACTGTTTTATCCCCAGTTCAATACGGGCGGCATCGATCACATTTTGCCGCTTATCCCCCTTAGATTGCGCGGCTGGGGTCAATCGATAAGAGGCTTCGTATTCATCAATCAAGGCATTGACTGCTCCCTGACTGATCTGATTAACCACCGCCACTAAATCACCGACGGCCCAGGTGTTGACGGAGTAGCCAAATCGGATTTGTGCCGCAACCTTATCCCCCTCAGTAACCGCCACTTCACGCATATTGTCGCCAAAACGTACGACTTTAAGCGATTGCGTATCTTGTTTAACAATAGCGGTACGCATCCACTGAGCCAAGCGCTGTTGAGTCGCCTGTTGCTGCCAATGCCCGGTAACCACTTGGTGTTCTAACTGCATTCTCGCGCCGATAAAGCCAAATTCACGCCCGCCATGTGCCGTTTGGTTTAGGTTCATAAAGTCCATATCAATCTCGCCCCATGGTAAGGCGGCATTATATTGGGTATGGAATTGCAGCAACGGTTTATGCAGATCCACTAAGCCATTAATCCACATTTTCGCCGGTGAGAACGTATGCAGCCAAACCACTATCCCTGCACAATGCGTATGATAGTTGGCTTCGCGGGTGAGCGCGGTCACCTCTTGTGGCCTGGTAACCAGGGGTTTGAGTACCAATTGGCAGGGTAAAGTCCCCGATTGATTAAGGGCGTGCACGACCTTTTCACCCTGTGTAAATACCTGCTTTAAGGTCTCTGCGCCGTAGAGATGCTGGCTACCGATTACAAACCAAATTTCGTACTGCTCGAAAATATTTTTCATCATTCTCTCCTGCTACGCTGCATCAACTTTGTGCGGATGACGATAGTGTGATTCGACGCTGATTGCCCACTGACAGTAGCGTTGGTATAGGTGTTGGTAGGCTTCGACATTAGCAGGTTGCGGCGATAGCGTTTTCTCAATCCCGCTGGCCATCACGCGTTGAGCACTGGCGATATCCGGATAATGTCCGGCGGCCACTGCACCGAAGATAGCGGCCCCCAAGGCACAGCACTGGTCCGAGGCAACAATTTCTAGAGGCCGATTTAAGACATCGCAACATACCTGCATGATGGCCGGATTTTTACGGGCGATGCCGCCCAACGCCATGACATGATCGATGGCTACGCCTTGTTCGATAAAGCAGTCCATAATGGCTCGTGCACCAAAAGCGGTAGCCGCGATTAAGCCACCGAACAACGCAGGAGCCTCCGTCGCCAAGGTTAAGCCGGTAATCACCCCTTTTAGGCGCTGATTGGCAACGGGCGTACGACGACCATTAAACCAATCGATAATCAGAGGAAGGTGGTCAAGATTAGGATCGCGCTGCCATGCTTCAGTCAGGTCACTGAGTAGGCATTGGCTATAGCGTTCAATTTCAGGCGCGATAGCGGGTTGCTTGTCAGCTAATTGCTGCAGGGGCCAGCGTAACACGCGTTCAAACCACGCATAGATATCGCCAAAAGCCGATTGGCCTGCCTCCAAGCCAATTAATTCAGGGACAACACTGCCTGGAACCTGCCCACAGATCCCCTGAATCGTTTTCTTACCGAGATGTCTAGGGTTAATTGTGACAATGTCACAAGTGGAGGTACCAATTACTTTGACTAATGTGTTAGGTGAGGCGCCGGCCCCAACGGCCCCCATATGGCAATCGAATGCTCCCCCACTGACCACCACTTGAGTGGACAAGCCAAGCTTTTCGGCCCAGTCTGCACTGAGCGTTCCAACGGCTTGCTCGGCGGTAGAGGTAGCCTGATAGATCGGATAAGGAAGATACTGAAATAAGCGTGGTTCAATCGCTTCGAAAAAGTGTTGTGGGGGTAACCCCTGCCAATCGTCATGCCATAAGGCTTTATGGCCTGCACTGCAGCGTCCCCTTACCAAGGTGACTGGTGTCACTTTGTTGGTTAACAGTCCCGGAACCCAATCACACAATTCAACCCATGATGCTGCGTGTTGGGCGACCAGGGGATCTTGACGCGTGATATGGATAATTTTTGCCCAAAACCACTCACTCGAATAAACGCCCCCCGTGTAAGCAGTATAGTCTACCGCTCCCGCCGCCTGACACTGTGCGGTGATTGCTTCGGCCTCTTGGACTGCAGTATGATCTTTCCAAAGCATAAACATGGCATTGGGATTCTCGGCAAACTCAGGCCGTAGCGCCAACACCTGCCCTTGGCTATCTATCGGCGCAGGAGTCGAGCCGGTACTGTCGACTCCGATACTGATAACATTTTGTCGCTGAACCGCTGTCAACTGCTGCACTGTCTTAGTGATCGCCTGCTGCATCGACTCAATATAATCAGCGGGATGATGGCGAAATTGTCCATGTTCTGGGCGACAATACAGGCCCTGGTGCCAGCGTGAATAGTAAGCAACACTACTCGAGACTTCCGCGCCCGTTTCGCAATCAACGGCCAATGCACGGACTGAATCACTCCCAAAATCAAGACCTAAGCTGATAGGCATGATCGCTCCCCTTATCGTAAATTCTCAGTCCACCTTACGGGGCGCTACGTATTTGACGTAAGGGCGAGGATGCTAAGGATATGGAGAAAACCGCTATCTATCGATGAAGTGTGATGGAGTGCTAATTTCTGCTCGATGAGATAACACCTCCACCTCAATCCTCCCTACTATGCTCTGACCCTTCGAAAATCGGTTGCACAATAGCGCCTCAATGTAAGGCTAAGGATCTATGATGTTACGTACATTGACCTCCAGTCATGCCCCTGAGCCTCAACTCGATCCGTTATTACCCGGCTACTCCTTTAATACGCACTTGGTGGCTGGGCTCACCCCGATCGATAAAGAGAGTTATCTGGATTTTTTTATCCATCGTCCAGAAGGGATGAAGGGTTTCATCATCAATTACACGGTGAAAGGTGAAGGGATTATTTTAGAGGGCACTACGCCCCATGCGTGTCGCGCCGGCGATCTGTGGCTGTTTTCGCCTCAGGCGGTCCATCATTATGGACGTCATCCTGATGCTGCCTGTTGGCACCATCAATGGGTCTATTTTCGACCTAGGGCCTATTGGCGAGAATGGCTTAAATGGCCATCTTTAATGGCACACACTGGCTTCTATCGTCCGCAAGAGGAAGACGAAGGGATTTATAGCGCCCTTTTCACTCAAATCATTGAGACGGTGAGTCTAGGCGGCCTCTATTCGGAGATGCTCGCCATGAATCTGTTAGAACAATTATTAATTCGACGCCAGCAGTCGATCACCGACCCGCTGCAGCGACAGCTGGATCCGCGTATTCATGACGCCTGCCAATATATGAATGAGCATCTTAGTGATAATCAGTTGGACATTAGCGATGTCGCTGAAAGCGTCTGCCTCTCCACCTCGCGCCTGTCGCATCTTTTTCGTCAGCACTTAGGGGTGAGTGTTTTAAAATGGCGGGAGGATCAACGGATCAATCAAGCAAAACTGTTACTGAGTACCAGTCAATTGTCGATCGCCGCTATTGGGAGCAGTGTGGGATTTGATGACCAACTCTATTTCTCGCGCGTCTTTCGTAAATGTACCGGTAGCAGCCCCAGTGAGTTTAGAGTCAACTGTAGCCAGCAACGATTAACTAATGCAGAAGGCCAGCGCTAATTACGCTGGCCCTCGTCGTTAGACGCCAATATTGCGTAGCTTTTCGCCGCGCATCAGACGTCGCTCGATAAATTCTAGCGTCACATTTTTGGTTTCCGGGATTAACCAGAGCGTGATGAGAATAAAAACAATATTCATCACGGTGTATAACCAGAAAGTGCCTGCGGCGCCAATGGCATCGAGTAGGGTTAAGAAGGTTGCGCCGATAATCATGTTGGCGACCCAGTTGGTGGTGGTCGAACAGGTTACGCCAAAGTCGCGACATTTAAGCGGTTGGATCTCAGAGCAGAGGATCCAAACGACTGGCGCGGCGCTCATCGCATAACCGGCAATACATAGCATGGTCATGGCGACAGAGAGCCAAGGGAGTAAAGGTGAAGCGTGAACTTGCTCAAATAACTTCAAGCAGTAACCCAAGACAAAGGTTCCGAGCGACATAACACAAAAGCCGATAATCAATGCTGGTTTACGTCCAGCTTTATCCACCATAAATATGGCGATAAAGGTGGCAAACATAAAGGTAAGTCCTACCACTAAGGTCGCGATCATCTGCTGCTCAGTCGTGGTAAAGCCTGCCATCTTAAAGATCCGCGGTGCATAATACATAATGATATTCATTCCGGTGAACTGCTGCATTGCTTGCAACAGCATGCCGAGAAATACAACCCGGCGAACGTTACGGTTTGCCAAGAATAAGCGCCAGCTACCTTGTTTAATCCGTAAGCTCTCACGAATTTCGTCGAGTTCATGACGTGCTTGCTCGGAACTGTCACGTAATAAACGCAGTACCTTTTCGGCTTCGATATCTCTGCCCTTTTCAGCTAACCAGCGTGGGCTGTTAGGCAAAAAGACCACCATAATAATCAGGGCGACCGCAGGGAAGGCTAACACTCCAAGCATCATTCGCCAGTTTCCTGAGTAGCTAAACGCCGTATCCGATAAAAACGCGAGTACAATCCCGAAGGTGACCATCAGTTGGTACATGCTGATCATCTTGCCGCGCACATTCTCGCTCGCCATTTCAGAGAGATAGAGCGGCGCGGTATAAGAGGCGATACCCACGGCTATACCAAGTAGTACCCGGGCAATTAATAATAGTTCGATAGTCGGCGCTAACGCAGAACCCGCCGACCCGATGGCAAAGAGTAGCCCACCAATCAGTAGGCTGTACTTCCGCCCTAAATGAAACGATAACCAGCCATTACCCAGTGCGCCGATGGCGGCGCCTAACATCATGCTGCTCACCACCCACTCTTGTAGCCGATTACTGAGCGTAAAGTGATCAGCAATAAAAGGCAGAGCGCCCGCGATGACGCCGATATCTAATCCAAACAGTAGGCCAGCCACTGCGGCCGCCACGGAAACAAACAGGGTCATTCGACGTGTCTCCTGTCCCTCTTTTTTAGTCATCTCAGCAATCTTCATTATTTTTGCCTATAGCGGTTAGGTAAACGTCTTCACCTTAAGCCAATCTATGACGGCTGTTCAGAGCGAGAATATGCGAAGATATGGACAAAACAGCTGTCACCTGTTGTTTTGTGATCTCCCTTGGAGTTCGGAGGATTACGTAAGGATGGAAGACTGTATACGCAGACTTAGTACTGTGACCGGTTTCGCTTTTTGGTAAACTACCGGTAAGCATCAAAAGGGGATGATATGGCTTCACTTAAAGACGTTGCTCAGTTGGCAGGAGTATCCATGATGACGGTGTCCCGGGTGATCAATAATGCAACACGCGTCACCCCAGCAACGCGTCAGCGTGTCGAAAAGGCCATCAAGCAGCTCCACTACGTGCCAGACCTGTCTGCACAGAAAATCCGCGGACAGGCCAATAAGCCACGCACTCTCGCTGTTCTGGCAGAAGATACCGCCACCACCCCTTTCTCTGTGGATCTGCTACTAGCTATCGAGCAAACAGCCCAGCGGCTAGGCTGGGATAGCTTTATCATTAATGTTTCCGCGGCAGATGACCGACATCGCGCGGTCCGCGAACTGTTGGCGCATCGACCTGATGGCATTATTTATACCACGATGGGACTGCGTAAAATTCAGCTGCCTGAAGCTCTACATGGCCTGCCCGTGGTATTGGCAAACTGTGTATCGGACGATCCACACCTCGCCAGTTATATTCCTGACGATTATCAAGCGCAATATGATGCCACACACTACCTACTGACACGTGGCTACCAACGTCCTCTCTGCTACTGGTTACCCGAGCACGAACTCGCGCCAACGGCGAGACGGTTAGGCTTCGAGCACGCTTGGCGTGATGCGGGCAAAAGTCTGGAGCAGGTGACGCAATTGCATATGCCGAAAGGGGATGAAGGTTACTTAGCGTTCGCCTCGGTGCTGGCAACACATATTACGCCCCCTTCATTCGCTTATGACGTGGTGGTGTGTGGTAATGATCGGGCCGCCTTTGTGGCCTATCAGCAACTTCTGACGATGGGTATCAAGATCCCGCACGAGATGGCCGTCATAGGTTTCGATAATTTGGTGGGCGTCGGTCATCTCTTTTTACCCGGTTTAACCACCTTACAGCTCCCTCATTATCAAATTGGCGAGCACGCGGCTCGCCATCTGATTGAGCAGTGGGACAAGCCTGGCGTGCATAAGCTAGCCTGTCCCCTACTGGAGCGTCAGTCTATTGCCGACCGTAGCGGCCAATAATTTAGCGAAGTGATCGCCACATCTCCTGCGGTGCTGAATAACGTAAGCTGGCGATCGCCTTCCGTTGGATAGATACGGCTAGAGAAGACGGCTTCACCGTCATTGATAAACACCTCGATCGATGAGCGATCGATAAAGATCTGCCAGTGCATCGTGGTGTCATCACTTATCTCGAGATGCCGTGAATCCGCTAATCCGTCAATCGAATAGTCGCGCGTCAGCGATAACCGTCGCTCCGCCACGTTATAAAGCAGAGTGAGGCCCTGACCTACACGCAGACCGAAGGTGGTAGCACTTGCTTGGTGGAGTTTCCAGCGAATACTCAACTCCGCAGCCTCCCCTGACGTATGCAGCAACTTCTCTCCAGTCAGTCGCTGAGGGGCCCAGTCACTGCCCTCGCCACGTAAAGTCTGTAACTCGCGAATGGGGCGCTGGCGTAGCTGCCCCTTTTCTTCCGTTAACTCACGCGGCAGCGTAAAACATCCGCACCATCCTTCCGCCTTGGTCGGCATCGGTGACTCCCACATATCCATCCAGGCTATCACGATACGGCGGCCATCCGCGGCGACAAAACTTTGGGGAGCATAAAAATCGTGGCCATGGTCCAGCTCTTTAAAGGCTTGCTGAGCGGTGAAGTCACTGCCCGCAGACCAGTGGCCCGCAATCACGCCACTTTGAAATAGATTCATAAATCTATACCCCTGAGCGGCGATTCCCTGAGGTGAACAGAGTAAATAATGGTGCTCGCCTAATGCAAAGAAATCCGGGCACTCCCACATATAGCCTTCATCCGCCTTGGCATGCGCGAGAACCCGATCAAAGGTCCAGGCAGTCAACGAATCCCCTCGATAGAGCAATACCTGCCCCTGCTGCTGCGCGTCGCGAGCACCAATCACCATCCACCAGCTTCCTGCCTCGTACCAGACTTTAGGATCGCGAAAATGCATAATTCCCGCTGGCGGCTGCAATATAACGCCCTGTTTGGTGAAAGTAATACCGTCGTCGCTGGTCGCTAAACACTGTACTTCACAGATTTGACTGTCATCCCCTACCTCGCCCAACCAACGATGACCGGTATATATCAACGCCAATTGCCCCTTATCAATCACAGCACTGCCAGAGAAGCAGCCATCACGGTCCGCTTCGCTATCAGGCGCCAAGGCTATTGGTTGGTGATGCCAGTGCACCATGTCCTCACTCGTGGCATGGCCCCAATGCATGGGTCCCCAATCCGCACTGAAAGGATGATGCTGATAAAAAGCATGATAGCGTCCATTGAAATAGACCAACCCATTCGGATCGTTCATCCAGCCCGCACGGGGCGCAAGATGAAAATGAGGATAGTAAAGGTTGCCGCGTTGAGGATAGCGCGCATCGAGCGCCTGTTGACCCTGTTCCAAACTATTCATAGCAATCACTCCTAAACTGAATTGCTGTTATTGTTAACGTTAACCCGGCGTACTGCAAAGAGATTATCATTTAGAAATGTGCGTTAAATCACAAATGTTAACGTTAACCAAGGATAAGTGTGATAAAGATTACGCTTTAGTACTCAGCATATTCTCAAAAATTTAAAACAGCGTATCACTATCCCTAATCGACGCATTCGGGAGACGATGATGGTGCTTTCAATCCCTTTTAAAAACCCTAATTACCGTATTGCTTCGGGCTACTCAGCCCTGTTTTTTATTTGTTGGTCACTCTGGTGGTCGTTATATGCCATCTGGCTTAAGCAACGTATTGGCCTAACCGGCGCGGAGCTGGGGATGCTGTACGCGCTGAATCAAACGACGAGTATCGTTTTCATGCTTGGTTACGGCGTAATACAAGACAAGTTGGGCTTACAAAAAACCTTGATGTGGGTGATTAGCGCTGCACTGGTACTCACCGGTCCCTTTATGACCTTTATCTACCAGCCTCTGTTACTAAACTCATTCTATATTGGCGCTATCATTGGCGCGCTATTTCTCGGCATCGGTTACTTAGCTGGCTTTGGCCTAGTCGAAGCCTTTTCTGAGAAGATCAGCCGCCATTTCCATTTTGAATATGGCACGGCAAGGTCATGGGGTTCCTTAGGGTACGCCTTAGGGGCATTTGTGGGGGGTATTTTGTTTAGTCTTGATCCAAACCTTAACTTTTGGCTCGTCTCGCTGTTTGGTGTGGGCTTCGCGTATCTCAATTACCGCTTTACCCCGCCGAAACAGGTGGTTCAGCAGCAGAAAACCATCACTCGTCAAGATTTTACCGCCGTGCTAAGCGATAAACATTTTTGGTTATTCGTCCTATTCGTCATTGGCACATGGTCTTTTTATAATATCTTCGACCAGCAGCTATTTCCGATTTTTTATACTCAGCTCTTCAGCTCGGCGACGTTGGGAGCAAAGATCTATAGCTACCTAAACGCGTCACAAGTGATCCTTGAAGCCTTGTTTATGGCGATCACCCCGCTATTAGTTAACCGAATAGGGGCCAAAAATGCCTTGTTATTGGGCGTGATGATCATGGCAATTAGGATTTTCTCCTGCGCAGTCAGCGTCAATCCTTACCTGATTTCAGCCGTGAAATTACTGCATGCCTTAGAAGTTCCTCTCTGTGTGATAGCCGTTTTTAAATACAGTACGCTGTACTTCGATAAACGCCTCTCCTCAACAATTTTCCTGATAGGCTTTCAAGTCGCCAGTTCTCTAGGCGTTGTGATCATCTCTTTTCCACTGGGGGCGTTACATGACCAGTATGGCTACCAACATCTATTTTGGATTATCTCAGCGATAGTCAGTGTTATGTTGCTGTTTGGAGGGATATTTTTGGGAAGACGTAAACTCCCGACACTACCTGATAAAAAAGTGACACTGTAACTAAATCCCCTATAACCTCGGCGGCTATGGGGGAAATAATTGCTTAGCTATTCTTTTTTACAAACTCGGATTTCAATTTCATCGGACCAAAGCCGTCAATTTTACAATCGATATTGTGGTCACCCTCAACCAAACGGATGCTTTTGACCTTAGTCCCGATTTTAAGCGGTGTTGAGCTACCTTTTACTTTTAGATCTTTGATCACGGTAACCGCATCACCGTCACTCAGTAAATTACCGTTCGCATCGCGTACAATAAGCCCCCCATCATCACCTGCCGTGACAGTGGTAGACCATTCATGGCCACATTCAGGGCAGTTTAGCGTACCGTCATTTTCCCAGGTAAAGGTGGACTGGCATTGGGGGCAAGGAGGAAGTGCTTGCATAAAAAACCTCATTCTAAAAAATAAAAACCCTATACTTTGTGGGTATAGGGTAACTGTTTTTCATCACAAACACATTAAAATAAACGACAGGACTGTCGCTTAGAACTGTTTAGTGATCTCAGAATAGTAAGGCAGTGCCGTCATAGCGCCTTTGGCGGTGGTAGCTAATGCGCCGCAGACTTGTGCAAGCGCAAGCACGCTTTCGAGTTGAGAGGTCGATTGTGGGAACCCACGCGTTGAGAGCCCATACAGCAGTCCTGCAACAAAAGCGTCCCCCGCCCCCGTCGTATCGACACTGACCACGGGTTTCGCTTCGTGATAGCTCAAGTTACCTTGATAGAACGCGGTTACCCCCTCTTTACCTCGGGTGATAACAAGCAGCTCTGGCTTATAGGCTTCAACCACCCGTGCAATACCTTGCTCGAGCTGATGACTGCCACTGATAAACTGTAATTCATCTTCAGAGAGTTTGATAACGTCCGCAAGCGTAAGTGCTTGTGCTAAGGTGTCACGTAACGTTTGTTCGTTTGGCCAGAAGTCTTCACGAATATTCGGGTCAAAACAGACTTTCCCCCCAGCGCGGCGGATCCGCGCCATCGCCTCGAGCGTGGTAGCACGGCTTGGCTCACGACTCAGCGCGATAGAGCAACAATGTAACCATTCTTCTGCTTGAAAGCCTGGCAGGTCTTGATTCACGAGAAAGAGGTCAGCACTTGGCTTCACCATAAACGTAAATGAACGCTCTCCTTCCTCATCCAGCCCCACAACCACCGTCGACGTGCGTTGTTCCGCGTCAAAATGCATATAGTCGGTAGAAACTTGCTCTTTTTTCAGGGTATTTTGTAAAAATTTACCAAAAGGATCTTCGCCCACGCGTCCGATAAACGCGCTATTACCGCCTAAACGAGCGATTCCCACCGCAACGTTAGCAGGCGCGCCACCGGGGCATTGTAATAGACGACCTTCACTTTCTGGTAGTAGATCGATTACCGCATCGCCTAGTACCCATACTTTCTTACTCATAGTGACTCCATCAATCGTTCTAACAGTAATCAAATTAATGTGATAGATTAGCGGCCTTTTTCAATTTAACCAGGATAATCAATTCATCGATGGCAAGATTTTGGTCAAAAGAAGCTACTCTATGGGGTTTTGCCCTTTACGGTACAGCGGTAGGTGCAGGCACACTCTTTCTCCCTATCCAACTCGGTTCCGCAGGGACCCTGGTCCTCTTCCTCACTGCCCTTGTTGCGTGGCCACTGACCTATTGGCCGCATAAAGCCTTAAGTCAGTTTATCCTCGCGGCTCCAGCGCGTGAACCCGGAGATGGTATCACTAATGCGGTAAAATATTACTATGGAAAGCGTGTGGGTAATGTCATTACCTTCCTCTATTTTATCGCTTTCTTCGTTATTATCTTAATTTATGCCGTAGCCATTACGAATTCCCTAATCGAGCAAATATCTGCCCATTATCCCTTGTCACATCTTGCCAGGATAGGCTTGAGTCTGTTGGTAGTGGTGCTGTTAAATTTGATCTTCTTGATGGGACGTCAAGCAACGATACGGGTGATGGGCTTTTTGGTTTTCCCTATACTGGCCTACTTCTTCTTTTTGTCCTGCTATATGGTCAAAGATTGGCACCCCGAATTGCTGTCGCTTCATGGCGAATTTACCACGGCCAGCTTACACCAAATATGGTTGTCTCTACCGGTAATGGTCTTTGCGTTTAGCCATACGCCTATTATCTCAACCTTTTCGGTGGCACAACGTGAAGCCCACGGCGACGAGGCGATCTCTAGCTGTAAACGTATTATGCGTTGGGCTTATTTGGTGATTAGCCTGAGCGTATTATTTTTCGTTTTCAGTTGCTATCTCTCTATCCCCAATGCGTATATTCATGAAGCAAAGGATAAGGGATTAACGATTCTCTCGGCACTGTCGATGAAGCCTGATTCGCCCGCTTGGTTAGCATTATCGGGGATTGTGGTGGCAATAGTCGCGATGTCGAAATCGTTCCTAGGCACATACTTCGGGGTAATTGAGGGGGCGACCGAACTGACGCGTACCACTCTTAAACAAGTCGGTATTAACCGGAGTCATCGATTCAATCGCGCACTGTCTGTCATGATAGTATCGCTGATTACTTTTGGGGTGTGTAGTATCAACCCTAATGCGCTATCGATGATTTATGCGATCAGTGGCCCATTAATCGCCATGATTCTGTTCATTATGCCAACGCTTTCAACTTGGCTCATCAAAGAACTGAAACCTTATCGCAGCGTAGGGAATTTTATTACGCTGATTGTGGGGATTCTTTGTGTATCGGTAATGTTTATTCATTAATCGATAAGGGCGGCCAATGGCCGCCCTACTTATCTCAATACAACCCCATTTTTTAGCCTGCTCAGGAAGAATGGCGCTGACCCACCCTCTGCTTAGCCAGCCTACTGTAGAATTACCTACGTCGATGTTTGTACTGACTTGAGCCTCTTTCACGTGTAACCAGAACCAGCAAGGAAGTCATACTCATCAGGGGGGTTATGTCAGAAAAAAACTTTCCAGCCCCTAAATAACTGTCAATCCTTCACTATGCGGTCATTATGGTATACCCGCTCATTTAACGCAGATTGATTTAGGCTACAAAATAGGGAGTTGCTATTGCAAGCGATGCTCGCCTGATGGTCTAAAATAAACGGCTGATTGGTTTTCCCATGGCCAAATTCCGGGTAGTAATAGACAGGGTAGCTAACTCTGTTGGCAAACTGTTCTACCACGTATCGGTAAAGTTGCTTTTCTGCCTCTGACGCATTCAGGCTATAAAATTGACCAAATATAACGGCTCGTGGGTTAAATTTGCTGTCATACGAAATCTGATGAAGGGTTCGATCAAGTTGTCTTGCGGTGACGCCTGTATCTTCGAGAAGCATAATTTTATCTGAGTACTTACCCTCGTAGACGGTTGAAAAGAGAGACTGCACCAACGTCAGGTTCCCGCCATCAAGTTTTCCGCTGACACTTTTTCCTGCATACGCGTTCATCTTCTCTACTCCGGTATAATTAATACCCTCCGACAACGCTTTGAATATATCGTTTATACTATTGTTCATGCTGATTTGTTTATTATTATCTATTGCATGAATTTCTTTATTGTATGATGCGAGGACACCGTGCACGCTTGGCCAATTCAATTCATGATTAACGAAACCATGAAGCGCCGTTACATCACTAAAACCTATAAGGATTTTAGGGGTTGAAGACACAATACGCGACTTATTTTTATATAAAGCTGGATATAAATTTAAAGCGCCGGCCCCACCTCTCACGAACCAAAGATACTTTACATTGTTATCACTCAATGCATTGATGAGAGTCGAAGCCCGCTTTTCATCAGTATTAACGTAACCTAGTTTAGTGGGTTTTTGGTCGAGGTATCGTTTATCCACTGAGTAACACTGGTTGGCAAATACTGTCTCAATTTCAGGGATAACCTTTTCGTCATACTGCGAAGAACTCGAAATCAGAAATATTGTTCCCTTATTTAGATAACAGCTTTTTTTTGTATAATTTCCCACTAGAGTCGAACTGTTTTTTACAGTGGTTTTTCGGGAACTCGTACAGCCTGAAAGGAAAATAAAAAGAACTAACACCATTACTTTGTATAATAATTTATTCCTTGACTTAAACATACCCATCCCTATTGATAATATTAATAAAAAATTGTCGCTTACACAGCTAACACTTATGAATATAATTCCCCGAAACCCTCGAGTTTTATTTTATAAAGATTGTAAAACCTAATAGAAAGTTAATTATTCACTTCAGATATGAAATACACTCTAATGAATATTAGTGTCCGCACACACGAGTATCCCCTATAAGGATGATGATTTTACAGTTTATCAGAATCCCCCTTTAACTATGAAAATAGCCTGTGGCTATTATTGATAAATGTCAAAGCAGCTAACGAACTCACTTTAAAATAACTTAACATATATCGAAAAATAGCGGTATTAATTTATAGTGACCTAAATTGATCCAAATCAACATAATAATCCAAATATACTTATTAAAGATCATAAATGGGTCCGTATATCATTGACAGACCGTTTTACTGATTTTGTCACGAATCATCACCTCTAGTTGAGGTTTACTAACTGAGTTGCGTGTCCAACATCGATGGGCAATAAATTGATGAGATTTTCTTTTTCGGTGTCGCGTAGCGCACTAAATTCCCCATACGTACGAATAGGGCTGCAGAAGAAGTTTTGTCGTAATGTAGAAAATTTTTTGACGAATTTTCTTACAGACTAATCTTATAAAGCATAAAAAAATCGTTCTATTCTGGCACTTTCACTCTACACTGAAGACTAAGTAGTTCATTGAGTACTAACAGGAGGTTGATATGCTGGCGTCAGCAATAAATATGTTCCGTTCAAAAGCAGGATTTGTCCAACAATTCATTCGTAATCCTCGCGCGATTGGCAGCATAACCCCCTCATCTCTTATACTTTGCGAAACCATGGCGCAGTGCGCTGACTGGCGAAATGTCACTCGCGCGGCAGAATTAGGCGCAGGAGATGGCGTACTAACCCGCGTTTTACTGCAACATCTTGCTAACGATGCCTCATTGGACGTGTTTGAAATCAGCCCGCCCTTAGTTAAAAAATTGCGGCAGATTCAAGATGACCGCATGTCCATTCATTCACACTCGGCTGAACATTTGACCGGCCACTATGATGTGATCTTCTCTGGACTCCCGCTGTTATCATTACCCGCGAAAATCCGTCACGCCATCTTAGAAAAGGTCCATGAAACACTCGCGCCGGGCGGTGTATTTATTCAATTCCAATACACCTCCCTCACGCAACCAGAGTTATCTCGCTATTTTATTTGGGAAAGACAACGTGTTTTAAAGAATGTTCCGCCCGCTTGGGTGTACCGGTGCCAGCATAATTGGTCTGATAAAACCTTAGGCTAGATCCATTACGACTCAGCGACGATACTCTGCACGCGCATACGCAACGTTAAGCCACCAATCGATACCTTGACCAATGACTCCATCATCAAAATCGTACTCAGGATGATGGCACATTGGTTTATCGCCTATCCCCAAGAAGCCATATACCCCTGGTGCATAATCAAGGTAAAAGGCAAAATCTTCGGAAGGCCCTACTGGGCTATTCGCAAGATAGCAGGACTCAACACCGCGCCATGACTGCAGTGCAGTAACTAATTCCCCTGCTAATTCGGTATTGTTAATCACCGCGGGGCAGCCCGCAAGATAAGTGATATCGCCCGCACCGCCAAAACCTTGTGTAACGCTGTCGAGTAATTGCTGCATACGCTGTTTTACTTCAACCCGGACTTGCGGATCATAGGTTCGTACTGTGCCCGTCAAGGTCACTTGATCAGGAATGATATTATGAGAACTGCCCCCCTGAATGGAACCGAAGCTGATGGTCGCCGTGTGGAGAGGGCTTATAGATCGGCTAATGATCGTTTGATAGTCCGCGATTAACCGCGCCGCCATAACAATGGGATCGACACACCGCTCGGGAACCGCACCATGACCGCCCTTACCCTGTAACCTCAGGCTGAAAATATCACTGGCGGTAAGGGTTGCCGCTTGATTAACCTCGATAATACCCCGAGGGCGGCCCGGCATATTATGCAGACCATAGATCTCATCAAAAGGAAAACGCTTATGCAGACCATCGTCGAGCATTGCTGGGGCGCCCAGTAAGTTCTCTTCAGCACACTGGAAAATAAAGACTAACGTCCCAGCAAAATCACGGTGTTGGCCCAATAATTTTGCTGCGCCCAGCAACATCACAGTATGACCATCATGGCCACACCCGTGAAATCTGCCAGCGATTGTCGAGCAATGCGCCACCTGCGAGGCAACGTGCCCTTCTTGCATGGGTAGCGCATCCATGTCCGCACGCAGGGCGATCATTTTACCTGGTCGATTACCTTTGATAAGGGCCACAATGCCAGTTTTCCCAATACCCGTGTGGATCTCATCCATATTGCATTGTTGAAGATAGGCTTTGACGGCAGCGGCCGTAGCGACTTCTTCAAATGCGGCCTCAGGATGCTGATGCAAGGCACGGCGCAAGGCGACTAACTCATTAATCAATCCAGTGTCATAATGCATCTTACTGCTCCTCTTCGTTTTCAAGACCCTCAGTCTCTATCAGCTCTTCGGCCATTGCTTGCACCGCACCGCGGGTTGTCATCGCGAGTGCACGATAAAATCCAGTCTGCGCATGGGCTTCAACTTTACCTAAGAATGCACCACACCAAGGTAGCAGTAGTGTTTCAAAGAGAATGATAATGGCTTGGTTTTCGTCATCCTCAGCGTGATCTTCCAACCACGATGCGGCAAGGAGAAGTAAACCGAAATGGTCTGCAGGCGTATCGGAAAGTGGCATACCGCGAGTGGTTAAGAAGTTTTTCGCCTCAGCTTCGGCAGGACCTTGTGGCCATTGGTGACCAAAAGGCGTTACTGCCGGCGATTCACCGCTAAATAGCGCATCGTAATCGATACATAAGGTGTCACGCTGGTACGGGCGTTGTAACTGAGCTAGCAGCTCATCTTGTTCGAGAGGCCAGTGTTGATTGAGTTTGCCTTGTGCGAGCAGGTCCCAAAGTGGCTCGACCGCGGGATCGTTTGGGTGGCGGTAGAAAAGTGTCCCTAAAATTCGACAAAGTAACGAGAATTCATTCATCTGATTGGCCTATAGTTAGCAATTGCGATGAACAATTGTAACATGAAGGCGATGCACTGCAGTGATTCCTGATCACTAGACATAAAAAAAGGCCATCATCAGATGGCCTTTTTCATTCGTCAGAATTTAGCTTCTGATTTTGCGGTAGATCCACAGCACGACGATTGCGCCGATAACTGCGACCACAAAGCTTCCGAAGTTGAAGCCGTCAACACGACCATGACCGAAGAACGTACTGATCCAGCCACCTACGACCGCACCCACAACTCCCAGAATAACGGTAACGATAAAACCGCCGCCGTCTTTACCTGGCATAATCCATTTCGCAAGGATCCCTGCGATCAGACCAAAGATAATCCACGAAAGAATACCCATTTACTGCTCCTTATCTGACAAACATAAATTTAGTCATTCACAAAGTGATTAATGAATATTTTTAAACACTGTCAAAATTATTATAGGCAACAATTTTAACAGTGGCGAATAAAAATTAATAAAAACTTTATTATTTATGATGTTAACTGTCTTGGTAAGCTTCGGTTACTTTACGCAGATACCGTGGCGCTTGGGCTGCAGGGTGTTCGCGTTGTACATAACTGATAAACTGCTCAGGTGTCATGCGGTTAATTTTCGCAATCGCTCGCTCACGACTTGATGAAAAAATACGCATCAATGCTCCTGCACCATTGGCATAGGAAACGATGGTGGCATAGCGTAGCGTCACCGGATTTTTAATCCCCGATAACTCATTTTCTTGAAGCAACTTCAAATAGGCCGTGCCAATTTGAATATTTTTTGCCGGATCTTTTAGCTCGTGTCCCGTCGGTTGCCCACGACGCCCCGTCGCTTGGTAGACGGCACGCCCCGCCGTCGAGGCTTTTATTTGCATCAAACCGATAGCGTTAGAGTGACTCACCACTTTCGGATTTCCACCGGATTCGACACTAATAATGGCGCTGACAAGTTTCGGGTCAACGCCATAATGACTGGCGGCATCTTGGGTATAATGGGACCAATGATCGTTGGTGATCACTTTACCCGGTTTAGGAATGGCTTGTGGATCGAGTAAAAATTTGGAGCTTTGGTCAGAAGAAATTTCTGAAATTTGTGTCGGATGCTGTGAACAGGCTGACAGCGTAAGAACCGTCAACAGCAAAAGTTTGCTTTTCACGTCATGGAGTTCCTAGAGAATGAATTGCGAGCTATATTACTCAGCAGCAAAAATTTAAAAATGGCAGTTTGTCTTAAAATCACGACGCCCTTTGCCCCGTTAATCAGATTATTTTCATGATTTGAACGGTTTTTAGCATAAAAAGTGGAAAGATCCTAATTTTGATTCCCCATCATCAATTTTTTTTATAGAGTTCTTGCCATCAAACGTTGCCTGACTCATCATAAATTTTTGCCCATAACTGAGTACATTTATGTCGACTTCTCGCACTATACGTTTGATAGCGCCTTCGGGGTATTGTCAAAATCAACCGGCTGCTGAGCTTGCCCTTGAACGACTCAGCCGCACTCATCGAGTCGAGAATACATCCGTCATCCGTCGTCGTTCGCAGCGCTTTGCGGGGACAGATGCTGAGCGGCTGAGCGATATCAATGAATTGGCCTCACTGACCAACCTCCCGGACATCGTTCTGGCCGTACGGGGGGGGTATGGCGCAAGTCGGCTGCTGGCGGATATCGACTATAGCGGTTTACGTGAACGGTTTAGCCATCAGCCGCCATTACTCTGCGGTCACAGTGATTTTACCGCCTTACAGCTTGCACTTCTGGCTAAATCTGAATTGGTCACCTTCAGCGGACCGATGCTTGCCGGGAATTTCGGTGCGCAGACGCTATCACATTTTACTGATACGCATTTCTGGGGGTTACTCTCCCAGCCACAATATCGCCTCGATTGGCAGGATAGTCGTGAATGCTCTGGACGCTGGCAAGGGCAACTCTGGGGCGGCAATTTAGCAATGATCTGTTCTCTTATCGGTTCGCCTTGGTTACCGAAAATCAATCAAGGGATCTTGGTTATCGAAGATATCAACGAAAGCCCTTTCCGTGTCGAACGAATGTTACTGCAACTGCATCATGCGGGTATTTTGGCGCAACAACAGGCGGTTATCACCGGTAGCTTTACCCATGGAGAACCTAGCGATTACGATAATGGCTACCAGCTGGACACAGTCTGGGAGTACCTTGAACAGAAAACCGGTATTCCTTTTATTAATCATCTCGACTTTGGTCATAATGCCGATACCGTGACCTTGCCGATCGGGGCACAAGCGACGTTAATTGCGCAACAAAAGCAACGACAATTGCTGTTGAGCAGCTATCCTTATTTACAACCTTAATTAATCGAACCCGCTGTGACGCAATAAAGGGAGTTATAATGCGAGGAATGATTTATGTAGTCCCCCTGTTCCTTTTACTGTCTGCTTGCAGTCATAAACCTTATGGGCGGCTCTGTCCGGGTGAAGTCTCGACTCTAAGTGGACAAGTGACGGGTCGCTCTCAAGCTTGGGTTTTCGACGAAATTCAACGTTTCACCGTCACAGACAATGGGACGACTGTGCAGAGTGGTTACCTTCATAGTGTAAATCGTTCTCTTTATGTTCCTAGTGCTACCACCTCTGAAGGCTTTATGGCGCAACGTCTTTCGACCGATCGCTTTAGAATTATTGATGCGGGGCAAGATGCAATGGTCACTTGGACCTGCCCTGTTTCTGCACCAGCGCCTTAAAGTGCTATTCGGTTAGGAAAACTCTGTAAGCGCTACATATTTTTTTTTCTTTGCTATAGTTTAATCATTAACATTACATCAGCCTACCAAGGAGCATTTCAATGGTTAGTAAAATCCAAGATAAAGTTGAAGAGTATGCAGGTGCAGCGGAAGAAGCCTACGGTGATGTCACTGATCAAGGTGATCACTCTGCTCGTGGCGCAGCACGCAAATATGCTTCACAAGCGAGCTATGCAGTGAAAGATGCGGCTGACACTATCAAGCAACAAGTTTCTGACAAGCCTTACGCAGGCTTAGCCGTAGCCGCGGCAGTCGGTGTTGCCTTTGGTTATCTGCTAGGTAGAAAATAATCTGCCCAAATCGTATAGAAAGCACCTTCGGGTGCTTTTTTTACGTCTATGCTCCGAAATACTGTTGCAAAACGTGCGATGTGGGGCTATTTTTAGGTGACGGAATACTTGAGTGAATTAATCAAGTATTCGCCTAACTTACTCACATTGCTCTAGTTATCTTGCCCGCTCTTTGCGGGCTTTTTTTTATCGACGGATAATCGCTTTCTGCACGCGAACCATTGATAAGTTCTATGATATAGTCCGCGCCCACTTATTATTCTGACACTAAACAGGAGCATTATGGACGTTAGAAAACAACTTGATGGTACTGCGGTTATCGCAATGCTATTGATTTGTCTTGTTTGGAGTTCACAACAAGTCATTTTGAAAGAAATTGCCGGTAATTTTTCTCCTCTCCTATTATTGGCCTTTCGTTCAGGTATTGCCGCATTAATGCTAGGGGTATTAATGACGGTACAACGCCAACGTTTCCCTATGGCCAATGGTATGTGGTTAATGGGGGGGTTGGTCGGCCTACTGTTCTCGCTCGAATATTTCTTCGTTTCAGAAGCCGTCAAATACACAACGGCAGGTCACGTGGTCGTCTTTCTTTATACCTCGCCCATTTTTGCTGCAGTAGGGTTAAATTTTGCTATTAAGGATGAACGTCTCTCTGGGTTACAGTGGGTGGGGATTGTCTTCTCCTTCATTGGAATCTGCGTCTCATTTTCCGGTGGTTTCGGTGATAGCACCATGCTTAAGGGTGACTTCTTTGCATTACTTTCTGGCTTAATGTGGGGCGCGACGACGGTGGTTATTCGCAGTACTCGTGTTAATCAGATGGGATCGCGCCCTATCCTGCTTTATCAATTGATTATCTCGTTTATTATTCTATTACTCGCGAGCTGGTTAAGTGGTAACACGCTGTTTGAACCAACGTTAAAAAATATCACCGCCCTGACCTTTCAATCTGTGGTGATCTGTTTTATCAGCTTTCTGGCGTGGTTTGCTTTACTGAAGAAATATGTTGCTTCGCAACTCGGTGTGCTTACCTTTATGACCCCACTGTTTGGTGTCATTTTAGGTGCCTTACTTCTACACGAAACTATTCAAAATACATTTGTTTGGGGAGCTAACTTAGTGGTGATTGGTATTATTCTGGTCACGGTGAAAAGTGGTGGTATCAGAATCTTTAGACGCCGTCGCCCGTTATAAGTTTCTACGTTAGTGCTCAGCGCCGCGAGTAGACCCGACGGTCTACTCGATTTCCCCCGCTTTATCCTTCCGCACATTCAGTTAAGAAAAAGAAATTTCAATTTTTGTAAAAAACACAGCCGTCATCTGATTGTCACACTATAGTTGTTATATGGAACTAGGAATTAGCAGTGATGCGATAAAAAATCCTAATTCCAATTCCCTGCGGGGACCGTTAAGTCTGGTGTAGAACAATCCGAGGAGAAGACGAATGTTTACCTTAACACGAAACGAATTTGAATCGATTAATCCTGACTACCGTGGTGTATGGCAAAAAGAGTGCACCGAATTGCCTAAATGGCCGCAAATCCGTGAGCAATATGTTGGCAAGCGTACTATCTTACGTCAGGGGGCGTTACTGATTGAAGATATGCATTTCGCAATCATGACTTGACCCACCCATCTGATGAGAAAAAAGGTAAAGTGGATGCCATCTTTACCTTTTTCATTCGTCTAAAGGAATGACCTCAACACCACTAAATAGCGCGCGGCAGAGAATGCGGTAGCTATCCCCATCGAAGCTATTTTCGTGCTGTTCCCGCGGCAATATCGCTAAAGTGTTCACGGTATTAATATAGCGCCAGTGATCGATGATATGGTAATCATTAAACCCTTCCCGCTGCTCGTGGATAGCCACTCTCCCTTTATAAGGCCACATTTTTATCTGCCAAGTAGAGAGGGCCTGGATAACACGGCGACTATGCTCCTCAACAGTTTCCTTCCCTTGGCACACTCCTCGGCATTTTCCCAACATTGATCGGAAACATCCCCGGCCTCGCTGTGTGGTCTCAATTCCTAAGGTGGCAAGGCAAAGCTGATGCTCGTCGGCTAGATTCCTAATAAATTCCATCGCCGATCGCTTATTACGAAAGAGGCCGTAAAGATTCGGGGTGCGGGCAAAGTTCTGTTCGCTGGAACTGACAAATGCGATACGCGGCTCAAGCCATTGCAAGCTAAAAAGCGAGCGTTGTTTGCGTAACTGCTTATTGTGAAGCGGGATAAGTTGCTTGATAAGGGTGGCCTCGAGCAGCTGTGCACCGATATCTCCGGCGGTCTCGGAGAAGGTAATTCTATCCGTTTGCCGCAATAATTTCGCCTCTCTGACCGTACGTAAATGTGATAATACACGAGAACGAATATTGACACTTTTACCAATATACAAAGGCACGTGGCTGTTTGCCGCCCAGAAAAAGTAGACGCCAGGCGTTGCAGGTAGGTGCGCTAAGGTGTCGCGAAGTTGTTGCGGGTAACGGTAAAGTTCGGTGTCATGTTCACGGGCCATAGAGCGTCTCATCATTATGCTATAGGTTAAGTGTAGCAAATTGATAGGGCTTAAGGACTGACTTAAGAAAATTACAATGTGTAGTCATCTCTATGATGTGTAGGGCTTTTACAAAGCTAAGCCAGCATTTTTACTCCGATTACGATATAATACCCGCCATATTGTTAAAATTTATTTAGATGATTAGGGTTTATAATGACCATTTTGCCTAAGTTTACACGTCAATTACTGCATCCACGCTATTTTCTATTATGGTGTGGCATTGGCGCGCTTTATTTAGTCGTGCAGTTACCCTATAAGTTCTTGAACACGCTAGGCCCGTTAGTCGGACGATTGGCGATGAAAGTAATGACCGATCGCGTCTATGTCGCTGCACGAAACTTGCACCTCTGTTTTCCCGAGAAGTCGGAGCAAGAAAGGGAGAAACTGCTTAAAGAGAACTTTGAGTCAGTGGGGATGGCGCTATTTGAAACCGGCATGGCATGGTTTTGGTCAGATGCGCGAGTAAAAAAGCACTTCTCCGTCACGGGGCTGGAACATATTTCGAAAGCGCAGCAAGAAGGTAAAGGCGTCCTATTATTGGGTGTCCACTTTCTGACGTTGGAACTTGGTGCCCGCATTTTTGGGATCTATAACCCCGGGATTGGCGTCTATCGGCCGAATAATAATCCGGTGATTGATTGGCTACAGACCTACGGTCGTATGCGTTCCAATAAAGATATGATTAATCGTCGTGATGTAAAGGGTATGCTACGGGTCCTTAAAAAAGGGGATATTTTATGGTATGCCCCAGACCATGATTATGGCCCGAAAAGCAGCGTGTTTGCGCCGTTTTTTGCTGTTGAGCAGGCGGCATCGACGAAAGGAAGTTATATGCTGATCCGCATGAGCCAACCAGCTGTCATTCCTTTTCTAGCACGCCGATTACCCGGTAATAAAGGTTACGAGATGGTAATCTTGCCTGCTGCGGAAGATATCCCTCTGGACTCTGATGTTAATACTGCCACTGCGCTCAATAAATTGGTCGAGCAGTGTGTCATGATGGCCCCAGAACAGTACATGTGGTTGCATCGCCGCTTTAAAACCCGCCCACCCGGCGAGCCTTCGTTGTATTAACCCGTCACCCGCCTTTTGTTGGCGGGCTAGATTTGCGGTTTGCGTGAACGATAGAAACACCATAATGGAAACGGTAGACTGGTTAACAACAGTATCCACAATAGGGCATAGACCGCATCAACTCCGCCATTTTGTAGGTTTACATACAGTTTGACCGGTATCCCCTGCGGGAAATAGCAGAAAATCATCACAATACCAAATTCACCCAATGCTCTGGCCCAGGCTAAAGAAAGACTATTGAGTAAGCCACGCCTAGCCAGTGGCAGTATCAACCGGCAGAAGATCTGCCAACGACTGGCTCCAAGTGTCTCAGCCACTTCGCTGACCGCAGAGGGAACCGCCTCGAAAGCACTTCGCGTCATCAGTACATAAAAAGGCAATGCTGCGTAGAGTTGGGCGAGAACAAAAGCTGCCGGAGTGTTAGTCAGGTTAACGCCCAGTCGAGCAATCATCTCCCCTATCGTGCCATAAGGACCGTAGGCCGCCACCAGTAAAATTCCCATTGCTAGAGGGGGGGTTAACAGGGGAATAAGGAATCCAATTTCTATCCC
>Ga0308162_1000273_pt1 | contig 61020 bp, 57 predicted proteins | sample PhySR2_FD_201370 | JGI IMG/M metagenome (GOLD analysis project Ga0308162, IMG submission 201370) | Phyllosphere microbial communities from UC Gill Tract Community Farm, Albany, California, United States - DLSLS.R2 | ecosystem: Host-associated > Plants > Phyllosphere > Unclassified | place: USA... | reverse complement strand
CATTTTTTTTGCCAGTGCTTCCATCTGCATTTCGCCGCCCAGCGCCGAATCAGAGCCGACATACGCCATGTTTTCGGGCAATTTCACTTCCGGTTTTCGGTTCACAAAAACCAGCGGAATACCGGCCTTTTTTGCCGCATTAATCATCGGCAAGACGCCCTGGGTATCGACCGGATTAAGAATAATGGCGTCTACGCCCTGGTTGATAAAGTCATCTACCTGCTGCACCTGAAGCGCGACATCACCTTTGGCATCGACAAACTGGCTGTTGAGCTGGCTGGCTTTCAGCTCCTGTTGCATGCGGCTACGAAGTATAGAGACAAAGTTAAGGTCGAAGTTAGCCAGTGCGACGCCAACGGTAAGGGTTTTGGCGTTGCCACTGACACTAAACAGCAGGACGCATAGGCAAAGAAGGAGGTTTCTGATGTTCATAGTGTGTTCCTGTAGGGTTGAGGTTGTTATTGTTTTCATTAACTTTATTTTGCGTCGGGCAACAGGCAGATATCCGACGCACTGCGCTTACAACGTAAAGTGATCGCGGAACTGCTGGATAGCCGCTGTACTATCGCCACTGGCCCAGCCCTCCATAGCCACTGTGCCGCTGTAACCCATCTCCTGCAGCGTCCGGGCGATAGCACGGTAATTGATCTCCCCGGTGCCCGGCTGCTGGCGGCCAGGTACATCGGCAACCTGAATTTCTCCGATGGCGGAACCGCAGCGCCGCAGCAGTTCAATCAGATTGCCTTCGCCAATTTGCGCATGGTAGAGATCCAGATTCATCTTCAGCGCCGGGCTATTGACCGCCTCGACCAGCGCCAGCGTCTCAGACGCCAGGGCAAAGGGTGTGCCTGGATGATCGACCGGCAGGTTAAGGTTCTCGAGTGTGAAAACCCGTCCGGCTCGTTCGCCAAGAAGCGCAACCTGCCGCAGCGTATCGGCGGCCTTCAGCCACATTGCGCCGGTTACCGTTGTCACGGGTTTTACCGGCAGACCGCGATCGTCAAGCCCGGTGCCATGCAGATTCAGTACCGGACAGCCGAGACGTGCAGCTACGGCCAGCGACGCTTCAGCGCTTTGCAGCAGTTGCTGGATTTCCGTCTCATCCGTCAGATTACCGCTCAGATAACCGGTCATAGAGGTAAAGCGCGCACCGGTCGCGACCAGCGCATCGATATCCTTGCTGGCCCATCCCCAGATTTCGACGCCAAAACCCAGTTCGTGAATGCGTTTTACGCGCTCAACAAACGGCAGTTCCAGAAATACCATTTCAGCGCATACGGAAAGTTGATAAACGGCCATCAGCGAGCTCCCAGCTTAACCGGCAGGTTGCGCTGCACAGATTCGATACAGGCCAGCGCGATTTCCAGCGCGTTTCGCGCGTCTTCGCCGGTGGCGCGGGGCGTTTCACCGCTGCGGATACAGTGAGCAAACTCACTCATTTCTGCCACGTACGCTTCGCGCAGCAGATCTGAATCCAGTCTTGACGTATCGACCGAAATTCCGCTGGCGGTATAACGCACGCAGTGATTGGCATTGATGTGGCCCGCCTGAAGCATGCCTTTGCTGCCAAAAACCTCGCCACGCACGTCGTAGCCGTACACCGCCTGAAAGTTTGCCTCAGCAATCGCGATGGCGCCGTTGTCGAAGCGAATAGTGACAACCGAGGTATCCAGCAGGCCTTTATCTTTAAAGTCTGGCCGCACCAGTGCATCGGCCAGCGCATAGACTTCAACCGGCTTCGCGCCGTGATTGAAGTGCAGCAGGGTGTCAAAATCGTGAATGAGGGTTTCAAGGAAAATTGTCCACTGCGGAATCGGGGCGGGTTCGTTCAGGCCCGGGTCACGGGTTACCGATCGGCTGAGCTGCGTCGTACCATTCTCGCCGTTTTTCACCGCCGCAATCGCCGCAGCAAAGCCGGAATCAAAGCGGCGATTAAAGCCTACCTGTAACACCACGCCGGCCTGTTTTGCCGCCGCGATAGCGCGATCGGCCTCCTCCAGCGTCACTGCCATTGGCTTTTCACAGAACACATGTTTGCCGGCATTAGCCGCAGCGATCACCCACTCTGCATGTGTCCGGGCAGGAGCCGCAATCGCGATAGCGTCAATTTCATCATCCTGCAGCAGCGCATGCAGATCGCTGTACGCTTTGCTGACCCCAAGCCGGCTGGCGAGCTTTTCCGCCGCGCCAGGAAACGGATCGGCCACGGCTGCCAGGGTGGCGCCAGGCACGCGCCAGGCCAGATTTTCGGCATGAAAACTGCCCATGCGGCCTGCGCCAATTAAACCCACACGCACTGTTTGATGGTTCATAAAAACTCCTTATTATTTCGCTTTAGCCCAGGCGGGCGAGGACGGGTGTTGATGAGATGGTTGCGCATCAGCGGCGAAACGACGGGATTTGGAGAGCATCAGCGGCTCAATATGCTCAAGCGAAACGCCGCGGGTTTCCGGTAAAAAACGACGGACAAACCAGAACGCGATAAGGCATCCCACCGCACACAGCATCAGCGGGAAGGCACCATGAAAGTGTTCCATCAGCACCCGGCTGCGGTTCATCATCGGGAAGCTTTGCGTAACGATAAAATTCGCGACGTACATTGAGGCAAACGCAAAGCCCATCGCTACGGCGCGGATACGATTAGGAAAGATTTCAGAGATCAACAGCCAGGCACCCAGGCTCCATGACAGGCCAAATATCAGCACAAAGGCTAACAGCCCCATCACTGGCAACATCCCTCCAGCATCGGCGATAAATGCCCAGGCGGTGAAGACCATAGAGAGCACACATCCCAGTGCCCCCCAGCGCAGCAGCAGCGTCCGGCCCAGACGATCGATGGTACTCAGACAAACGGCCACACCAGCCAGCAGCGCAAGTCCAGGGAAAATGCTGTGAAACAGGGAAGACTGGGTACTGCCGGTGATGTTTTGTAAGAGTGACGGCGCGTAATAGAGCAGGATGTTGATACCGGAGATCTGCTGCAAAATGGCAATGGCACAGCCAATCAGCAGGATATAGCGTGCCCGTGCATCCCGCAGAATGCCGGGCTGGCTGGCCCGGGCGTTGTCATGCTGATGTGACGTCAGGATCTCCTGTAACAGTCGCTCGGCGTGCCGGGCATTTGAAAGACGGGTCAGCACGTCGAGGGCGCGATTTTTTTTACCGTTCAGCGCCAGCCAGCGCGGCGACTCCGGCATAAATGGCACCAGCAGCAGGAATAGCGCACAGGGCACCACGCCGGAGGCCAGCATCCAGCGCCAGCCTTCACTGACAATCCACTGATGCGGCATACCGCGTGCAATCAGGTAATTCACGATATAGACCGTTACCTGTCCACCGACCATCAGCATCTGCTGCAGGCCGAGCATGCGGCCCCGCCAGTCTTTCGGTGAAACCTCCGCGATATAAAGCGGCGTAATCGCTGATGCCATCCCGACTGCCAGCCCACCTGTCAGCCGCCAGAGAACAAACCCGGTCAGAGAACTCGCCAGCGCAGCACCTACTGCGAAGAGCAAAAAAAGTATGGCGGTGAGGATCAGTGTTGATTTGCGGCCAATACGATCTGAAATGAAGCCCGCGCCCCATGCGCCAACGATGCAGCCAGTAATGACATTCGATACTGCCCAGCCACTCTCCCACGGGGTTAAGTACAGATGTTCTGTCAGCGGCTCGATAACGCCGGAGATAACGGAAGCGTCATAACCCAGAATGACGCCACTGAGTGAAGCAATGGCGCAGATAAACAGAATCAGCCGTAAATTATGTTTGCACATAACAACTTATTTCCCTTCGCTTGTTTGGTTCAGGTAACTGCATCCACAGTTGCAAAGGTGATGCCAACCGAAATCCGGGAAATTTTGTGAGCGCTGCCACAGTCCCACCTCACAAATTTGCAACAAAATTTACATGTCAACTTAACATGTCCATAAAATGGGCATTTGATCCCGTGAGGTGGCGTGTGAGTCAGCAACTGTTATTACGCGATGAGAGCGAAGCAATTTTCAGCCTGCCGGACAGGGAAGACGCTGACGGCTGGGATGCGCTGTTATGGCAGAGCTGGCAGCGTTTCATTCAAGGCGAACAGCCACCTGCGCTGCGACAAACTATTCTGCATTCCTGGCAGCGTTCGCAGCAGTACGCTATCGATCCGCACTGCTTTATCTATACCGCCCCGCCAGCCAGTGAGCTGACGGCAATTCTCGAAAACAATGCAGAACTGATTCTTGTTGCGCGCAGCATCATGGAAAATTTGCTCGCCTATAATCCGGATGGGCACATTAACCTCACCGACGCACAGGGGGTAACGCTCCATTTTTGCGGGGCCGACCTGACACCGGTCGGCAGTATTCTGCGTGAAGAGGTATTGGGCACTAACTGTACCGCGCGCTGCCTCATTGAACAGCGGCTGGTGTACGTGCTGAGCGGTGAGAACTGGAAGTTTGATCTGCGCAAACGTCGCCGACAGTGCGCTGCGGCACCGGTCCGCAATGAAAATGGAGAGTTGATTGGTGTGCTGACCCTGACCGCCACGCCGGATAATTTTAACGCCCACACGCTGGGTACGGTTCAGGCGGCGGCGGAAGCTGTCGGGCAGCAACTGATGTTACGACGCCTGCTGGCTGAACAACAGTCTATTCTGGAGACGCTGAATGAAGGCGTTATTGTCTGTGATAAACAGGGACGCATCAAAACGCTTAACCGCTATGCGCGCCAGATTTTCAGCGGGCTGGAACCACGCGATACTCCGATTGATGAACTGCTGCGACCGCAGGCCGGATCGCTGCTGACCATGCCTTTCTGTAATGACCTTGAGCTGCAGTTCAGGCCAGCAGGCCTCGCTCCCCTCTCCTGCCTGATATCGTTAATGCCCGCTCCGGATGGCGGACGCGTGCTGTCACTGCGTGAAAATCAGCGTATCCGCGCGATTACACGACGTGTAATGGGTGTGAACGCCAGTTACACGTTTGAAATGATCCGCGGCCACTCATCACGCCTGCAGCAGGCGATCCATAAGGCACGCGTCAGCAGCCGTACCGACAGCACAGTGCTGCTCAGCGGCGAAAGCGGCACCGGTAAAGAGTTGTTTGCTCAGGCCATTCATAATGCGAGTCCACGCCATCAGGAAGCCTTTATCGCTCTGAACTGCGGCGCACTCCCGCGTGATCTGGTGCAAAGCGAGCTGTTTGGCTATGCCGATGGCGCCTTTACCGGTTCACGTCGTGGCGGTTCACCGGGCAAATTTGAACTGGCTGACGGCGGAACCCTTTTTTTGGATGAGATTGGTGAGATGCCACTTGAAGCGCAAACCAGCTTATTGCGTGTTTTACAGGAGAGCGAAGTGCTGCGTATTGGCGCTGCGCAGCCGGTGAAAGTTAATGTGCGCATTATCGTAGCAACCCACTGCAACTTACCTGAAGCCGTAGAGAAAAACGCGTTCCGGCGCGATCTCTATTATCGTCTGAATGTGATTTCACTGGAAATCCCACCATTGCGCGATCGTCGTGAAGACATTCCGGAACTGGTGAACATTTTCATTCAGGCACTCTGCACGCGTCTGAAGCGTATTCCACCGGTGGTCGCGCCCGAGGCAATGACATGTCTGCAATCCTGGGATTGGCCTGGAAATGTGCGCGAACTCGAAAATGTTATTGAGCGTGTCGTTAACCTGAGTGAAGGATTTGAAATTACCCGATCCGATTTGCCGGAATCGCTGCAGGAGAATTTACCCAGTGATGTGTCCGAAGATATGCCATCCTCACTGCAAAATCTTGAGCGTATGCATATTTTACAGGTTGTAAGTGATCAACACGGGAATCTGCGTCAGTCGGCCCAGTTGCTGGGCATTTCACGAACAGCGTTATACAACAAGCTGAATGGCTGGGAAATCGATTACCGTGCTTTCAGAAAAAACATGCCTTAATCTCTGCAATGGCCTGACTGATTAGCGGCATAAAATCGTATCCGCTGCTGACCAGCAAGATGCCGCAAATTATCCAAATCACGATAAATACTCCCGCCGTTATGCGACTGACAGGACCTCTGCTGGCCTGCACTGCGCTTTCCCGATGCTCATGCGTGACTTCGGCTGGAATGAGATGCACCACCAGCATGATGCCTGATGGTTCGATGATCAGGTCATTGAGATAGCCGATAATCGGAATGAAGTGGAGATCAAGTCGATGGGGGAAACGGCTTTACGCATCTGTATAGCTGCACCTTTTACACGCGTGCTGCATGCTAAAAACGATCTTACTCATCAATTCTTAGCATCAGAGATATTCGCATCCCAGACTTTCATCACGGCGGATACCGCCGCATCCAGTTCTTTACTGCTTGCCCCATCCCGGGCTTCCGTTGACAGGCCGAGTTCAAAACTGTGGAGCGTTACCGCCAGCGCCCGCACGTCTGTACTGGCAGCCAGCTGTCCCGCCTCTTTCGCTCTCGTGACACATCGCAAAAATCCCGCCCTTGTCCGTTCGCGCTGCACAGTCAGAATTTCACGGATGTGATCATTAGCGGGTGAACAGGTATTCACGGACAGCGCAATCAGGCAGCCGCTGGGATGCCCCGGTTCTGTCTGCATTTTTGCCGAACGGCGCAATGCCAGTTCGACAGCTTCGCGAGGCTCAAACGTGTCATCCCACAGGCAATCGTTAACCTGGCCGTAAGTCGACGCATAGCATTCAACCACCTCCTCAAACAGCGCCTCTTTTGATCCAAACGCAGCGTAAAAACTCGGTGCGGTAATACCGTTACCGAGGTTCGACTTAAGCATGGCAAGCGAGGTGGACTCGTAGCCATACTGCCAGAAAAGGGTCATCGCCTGACGAATTGCCTCATCACGATCAAATGTCCGTGGACGTCCCATCTGAGCCATATCCGCTCTTGTTTTTACCTGTCAGATTTAAATACTAATCGATACATATGTGCTTGACAAGGCTCAGGCCGGTCTATAGCTTCAGATATATACCAATCGATACATTAATCAGAAAATTTTCTGCCACAAGGGTTTTCACGCTATCAACGATTTAAAAAGGGGCTCACGTGCACACCACTTCAGAATTCCATGAAACCACCCCCCAGCGGGGTCTGCCTCTGGCTTCCCTGCTGGCCTTTGCCATGACGGGCTTTATTGCCATCCTGACAGAGACACTACCGGCAGGTCTGCTTCCGGAAATCGGCGAAGGCCTGGGTGTTACTCAGGTGATGGCGGGCCAGCTGGTCAGTATTTATGCGCTGGGATCGCTGCTTGCGGCGATCCCGTTAACAGTGCTGACCGGTGCATGGCGGCGTAAAAAAGTTCTGCTGCTTGCCGTCGGCACCTTTCTGATTTTCAACACCATTACCACCCTTTCGTCCAGTTACTGGCTGACGATGGCGGCCCGTTTTATGTCGGGTGTGGCAGCCGGACTGGCATGGGGGATCCTGGCAGGCTATGCACGCCGCCTCGTTCCTGCTGCGTTACAGGGTCGCGCACTGGCTATTGCTATGGTTGGCATACCGGTGGCTCTGTCGCTAGGTACGCCGGCAGGCGCATGGCTGGGCAGCCTGATAGGATGGAGAGTGCCCTTTGGGATCATGGCAGCCCTGGCCGTGATTCTGTTTATCTGGACATGGATCGTGGTTCCTGATCTGCCGGGGCAGCAGTCAGGCCGTGGCCTCCCTGTGTGGAACGTTTTCCTGATGCCCGGCGTCACACCCGTTCTGGCGGTTATCTTTCTGTGGATGACGGCACACAACATTCTTTACACCTTTATTGGCCCGTTCCTGCAGCTGTCGGGACTGGCTGCAAACGTCGGACTTATCCTGCTGGTTTTTGGCATTGCGGCACTTATCGGCATCTGGATTACCGGAATGCTGGTAGATCGCTATCTGCGCAATCTGGTTCTGCTCAGCCTTGCGGCCCTGGCGGTTGTCTCTGTGGTGCTCGCCGCAGGCATGCGGCAACAGGTTCTCGTCTTTCTGGCCGTCATCGTCTGGGGATGGTCGTTTGGCGGCGCGTCAACTCAGATGCAGACGGCCGCTGCCGACTCGGCGGGCAATTATGTCGATGTCGTTCAGGCGATGGTGACTACCGCATGGAATCTGGCCATTGCCAGCGGCGGGGTCGTTGGCGGGCTGCTGCTCAATAATGCCGGTGCTGAGTCATTCCCCTGGGCGCTTCTGGCCTTTATGGCTGTTGCGTTTGTCATCGCCTGGCGTGCGAAAAAGCACGCCTTCAGGCCTGGCGTCAGAGGCGGTTCAGGGAAGTCGTAGCCACGTAAATTGTCTGAAACCACACATTTCTCTAATTTGCTTTGCAATCTGCGACACGGATGTCCGCCTGAAGATGCTGAGCAAAATGGCGTTCCTGCATCGCATTGCGATGAGGAACCTTGCCTGAAACGGACTAACAAAACAGGTCACTTTTATTTCAGGAAAAGTTCTAAGGACATCACCTTTTGGCTGTCATCGGTGACGCTCACTTTTTGACGTCCGAAGATCGGGTTACTGAAGTGCTGGTTTTTATGAAATCTGACAACTCAGTACCTCGCGCGGCTACTACTCAGTCGTGGAAAAGCCGCGGGCGGCGGCAACGCTTCCGGGTCAGCAGGCACGTTGTTCAGCATCCGCAAAAATGACGCAGCCCAGTGATGGCTGTTGTGCATATGCAGGCCTTTCATCAGACGGGCGTGCAGACAGCGCCGTTCGTGTAACGGCATCTGCAGGGCGCGATGGACCGCACTGGCCATGGCATCAGGATCATAAGGATTGACGATGATGGCACCTTCCATCTGCCCGGCGGCACCGGCAAACTGCGACAGGATAAGTACCCCTGGATTTTTCGGGTCCTGCAGCGCGACGTACATTTTGGCCATCAGGCTCATGCCCGCCATGAGCGGCGTAACCAGCGCAACGCGTGAGGCACGATAGATACCGGCCTGCTCTTCCCGGCTGTAAGCGTGAGTCAGATAGTTCACCGGATACCAGTTCATGGTGCCATGCACACCATTGAGTTCTCCACATTGCGCTTCCAGAGCGTGACCGAGTTGTGACGCATCATGTGCGTGTCCGGCTGCTGGCGGCGCAAGCTGCAACAGCGTGATATTTTTCTGGTAGCAATCATGCCTCCGCAGCAGCACCTCCAGCGTGCTGATTCGATAAGGTAGTCCTGAACTCTCATCAAGATGGCCGCCGCTCAGTACGCTATTTTCGGGCAGACTTTCGCGGCACTGCATTTCCATATAGGCGCAGCTGTTACTCTCACGCAGAGACTCAACATCGTCGAGGTCGATCCCGACCGGGAACACACCAACGTTGATGATCCGGCCATGAATGCGAAAGCTGTGCGCTTCCAGCCATTCCGGCCGGAATTCGCTCTCCAGCCAGACGAGGAAGTTATTCATATCCTGCACGGTCTGAAAGCCAATCAGGTCACAACACAACAGCGACTCTGTAAACCAGCGCCACTCGGGTATGGTTTCAAACATTCTGCCAGCCGGGAAAGGCTGATGCAGAAAGATGCCGACTGAATTGGGCAGGCCCTCTTCGCGGATGTAGCGGGCACAGCCCAGCAGGTGATAATCCTGAATCCAGATAACATCGTCTGGTGTGGCATTTTCACAGATGGCCCGCGCATAGGCTTTATTAATGTTTTTATATTCCTGAAAACCATTGGTGGAAAAACGGGCCATGTCCGGACGCTGGTGGAAAACAGGCCATAGCCCTTTATGAATGTAATTATGGTATCCCTCATTAAGCTCGCCCGGCGTATAGGGGAAGGTCACGGTTTCATACCGATCGTGCTGCTTCGCAACATCGGCTCTTGACGCATCCTGAGAGATAACCGTGCTTTCACCATTCCAGCTAATCCAGAGGCCGCCCAGCCGGGAGAGTATCCCGTCATAAACTGCAGTAAGCGTCGAGCGTTGCGATTGATTATGAGAAACAAGGATAAGGCCTGACATGGTGTGTTCCCTGATTGAAGGCTGTGGACAGGCGATCAAGCCTGGCAGCCTGCGGCTGTTAAGCTGAGGTCGGAGGATAAACTGGAGAAAACCGCTCATGAGTGCGCGCCCTGTCCGCTTAATGCCTGCTGGCGCTTCTGGCGCAGATTGAATCATTAATCCCATCGTGCAGAGTCGTCACCCAGACGCCAGGCAGTGAGGGAAAGGCGATGAATCCGTTACGCTCAAAAAAATCCGGCACGGGTTCACCCATTGCAATAATACGGCGGCAGCCTCTGGTGCCCGGATGAGAAACACAGCAGTGCAGCAGCCAGGATCCAAGCCCGACAAAGCGATACTCCGGCGAGATAAACAGATTCCGGATTACCCAGGTTTCAGCCATGTCAGTTACAACCCGGGCAAAACCGATTTGTCGGCCATTACGATAAAGCCCGAAGCACAGGCTGTTGTTGAGGGCCAGAATCAGCGCGCGGCTGTCGGGTATCGTTGTGCCCAGCCATTGCGCAACCAGACGATAGTTCAGCAGTGACGGATCGGTACTGGCCTCAATAGCATCCCGGAACCACTTGCGGGGCGAAATGAGGCGAAGGCGCTGCTGCTCAGCAAGATCGGCTAATGCCGCCTCGCGGCAGCCCGGTATGGACCAGGGCTTATTAATGCATTTCATTCACGGCTTTCCGATAAGAGGCGCACAAGCGCCCGGTGCCGTCAATTAAACCGGGAGGCCCGTAAAAATGGCGTAAAAAGAGGCTGGTGAAGTGTAAAAACGCTGCAAAACAACTGCCGCCATGGCATTAGCGGGCGAGTACGGCGTGAAAGTCAGCGCTGGATGGTGGTGAGCTAACCGGGAACTGGCCTGGATCTGCCTCTCTCAGCAAAAGTATTGTTCAGAGAAACCTGTTTAAACGGGCATAAACAAAAGGCGCTAAAGGCTTTCAGGCTATGGCTGCTGGCGGAAATGCGTCGGGGAACATAACTCTACTTAACCGTGATCCTTAGTTCTCTGAGCGGCCCTGAATATGCTCACGGAGAAAAGCCCTCGGTCAGAGGGCTTTAATTAGTGTGCACTCAAACCATGACGCTTACAGACGAAAGGCATTCACTGCTTCACGTAACGAATGTGCCTGGGCTGAAAGTGACTGCGATGCCGAAGAGGATTCCTCAACCAGTGCAGCATTATTCTGCGTGACGCCATCCATCTCATTGACCGCAATACTGACCTGAGAAATGCCCTGCATCTGCTCTGCTGAGGCAAGTGAGATGTTGTCCATCGCGTCGGCCAGTTTTCCGACCATAGCATTGATATCAAGGATGCTCTTGCCTGTTCCGGTTGCGACAACAACACCACTTTCAACCTGTGCTACGGCTTCTTCAATCAGATGTTTGATATCTCTGGCAGCCGTGGCGCTGCGCTGAGCAAGCGTCCTGACTTCACCGGCAACGACGGCAAAACCCCGCCCCTGTTCGCCCGCACGAGCGGCTTCTACCGCAGCGTTGAGCGCCAGAATATTGGTCTGGAAGGCGATTCCTTCGATAACGGCAGTAATATCCCGGACTTTCACTGCGCTTTTGGAAATATCATTCATCGTCTCTGACATCCGCTGCATATCGTGCTCGCCCGACCGCGCCAGGGTAGCGGTTTCGCGTGCAGAGTCCGCAGTCTGCTGCGCACCCGCTGCATTGCTTTTTACCGTGACGGTGAGCTGTTCGATACTGGCGGCAGTTTCCTGTAACGCGGCAGCCTGCTGTTCTGTACGGGAGGAAAGTTCGGTATTGCCCTGGGAAATTTCATCAGCAGCCATGGCTACCGAAGCGGAGGAGTCTTTGATATGGGAGACCAACTTGCGCAGATTATTTTGCATGCTATCCAGGGACGCCATCATGCTGACGGTATCCCCCTGACGAAGTGTCACCGTCGTTGTCAGATCCCCTGCAGCAATCGCGGCGGCCAGGCCCTGCGCATGAGAAGGTTCGCCACCCAGTTGAACCTTGAGCCAGCGGGTAATCAGGCCACTCATCACAAACCCCAAAATGACAAACAGGGTCGTCAGAAACGCCAGCGTTACATAAACACCCGAGAGCGCCTGCGTTGAGGTTTCCGCCGTTTTACCTGTAACCCGCGCCTGATAATTCACCATGCCGTCCACTGCGATATGATATTGAGTAAGCGCAGGAATCAGTTCGCTCCGAAGCTTATCCCGGAACGCAATAGCATCTGGCGTAAACACATTTTGCTCAGCCTGACGAAGCGGACCTGATGCTACTTCAATTTTATTGAGTTGCGTGGAAGCCTCTTCAACTTCAGCAAGATTAATTCCAGGAATGCTTTTAGCACCGTTGATCAGCTGCCGGAAATGCGCAGTGGTATTGTCATTCGTGGTCTGTAAGACAAAAAACTGCGTTTTAAGTTTTTCTTCTGTCTGGGGCTGAGTGCCTGCAGCCCCAGAGACTAAAAGAAGCGCCTGCTGAGTCAGGTTATCTTTTAGCGTTTGAAGTGCCTGAAGATCGCCAAGGCGCGCGCGGGTCAACGCCTGCTGTTCGCTGGCGGTATTAAGTTTAAACCCGGCAAAACCTGTTACAAAAACGCCCGCTAAGATGACAGTGAGAAATGCTGCGGTGAGCATAACGCTTAATTTTGTTTTTTTGTTGCTCATCGCTGAACACTCCGACGTCTGATTTATTAAGTTATTACCGACGTTCCGCACCTGTGGCTCGCTGGTCCCTTCCGTCTTTATCGGCAGCGAGCATGAAAATTGCAGTAAGGAAGCATGCGAGGCGCAATAATTTCTGGGGAAGAGACTATTAATAGAAGAGGGATGCCATAAGAGAGTGAGTTTTAGTAAGACTGAGCGCCAGAGATGTGAAAGATCTTTCACCTCTTTTTACGAAGTAAATTATGCAGTTTTTGCCCAAAAGGTGTATGGAAAGCGTGAGAATGGCGCTCTGGCGCGTTGTGCATTTGATTCTGTTACTTGCTTAATTATCTGGCCCTGAACTGGCAATTTTTTTCAAAGAGTCAGACCCTGAAGTTTCGCAAAGGAGTCAGAAATTAATCACATGCGACCTGTCACCGCTAAAATAACGCGCAACATTATCAAATGCCGTTCTGAAATAGAGCGCATAGCTGGCCTTTTCAACATATCCCAGGTGCCGCGTACACAGTACATTGGGCATCTGCAGGTAAGGATGCCGGGTGTTGTAAAGCGGTTCCTCTTCGTAAACATCCAACGCCGCAAATCCAGGCCGCCCCTGTGTCAGGGCAGTGTGCAACGCGCCGTCATGAACCAGTTCAGCCCGGCTGATATTGACGAATAACGCATCAGTTTTCATCAGCGCGAGATCGGCTGGCGTGATGTTGCCTTGCGTCGCAGCCACCAGCCGCTGGTGCACGGTTAACACATCGCGCGTGGCGAAAAATTGCTCCCGACTTTCGGGAACCGTCCATCCGTCTGCTCGTGCCTCTTCCTGCGCACGCGAACTTCCCCATACCTGCACCTGCACCTGCATCCCAAAAACGGCAGCATAGGACGCAAGCCGTTTACCAATTTTCCATAGCCCAGAATGCCGATGACCTGATTGTGAATCGCAGATCCGATTTCTGTCTGCCAGTGCCCTTCGGCTATTGCATTCACCGACGAGACAAATTTTCGGCGGGAAGCCATGATTAACAACCAGGTTAGCTCAGCAGGCGCAACCGGTGAGGCACTCCCTTCCACAATGGCAACACCCGATCGCGTGCAGGCATCACTATCGACATTTCTCGTCAGCTTACCCGTCTGACTGATCAATTTAAGAGGTGGCGTGCGTCGCAGAAAGGCTTCGTCAATAACCGTCCTTTCGCGGATAAATATCAAAGCTTCAGCCGATAACAGCTATTTCTCTGCCATCGGGTCCATGCTGACATTGCCCAAAGCAGCGCAATGAAAGCTGTTATCACTATGTAGAAAATCCAGTTTTTGAGTGGCAAACTGATAATCATCTGGGATGACGATATGAATGGTCATTAAGAAACCTCATTATTTGACAGCTGTGCACACATTTAAACGTTAATAATTAAAAGCTTTATCAGTTTTACAACTTTGGGACTCATTACCTTTGCTAATATTCATTGTCAGCCTGTATCGTTATTTATCCTTTTATGACCACGAACATTACAGGTAACTTTCCCCCACCTATCCTTATTCATCTGCTCTGAGCTAAGCGACCATTTTGAATGTGGGTTAATACCCACGTCGGTGTCATGCTATTACGATATAATGAAAAGTAAGTCGAAGCCGATAACGATAGTGAATTAGTAGTCTTACTCACCAGCATAAGATATGAACACACAGCAAATGTAATAAAATATTGCCCAATTAAACAGTAAGCCAGTATTGAGATAAGCCGTCATATGAAGCTGTTTATCTTAATGATTATGCTGGAAAAAAGATTAAACCAGTATGCGATTGTCGACAGAGTTCGCTGAGTTTATAAAGCCTGAATTGCAGAAAAATTTTCGTTAACAGGCTGAAAATTATGTATTTACGGGAATGAAATGAAACCTGGTGTAGAAAATGATGAAACGCGCGAACGTTTGCAACAGCGTATTAAGCTGGGCGAGTTTCGCCCGTTTTTTCAGCCGATAGTTTCTCTGGAAGATTTGCGCGTGATGGGGTTTGAGATGCTCGCGCGGCACATATCCCCGGAGGGTATCGCAACGCCTCCTTCAGACTTCATTCCGGCTATGGAGCGAAGTGGTCTGCTCGACGAGCTGATGCTCAGCCTTATGGCACAGGGTTTCAAAGTTGCTGCCACATGGCCAGAACAGCAGTTTATATCGATGAATGTTTCTCCTTCGCAGCTTGATGGCAGGTATCTTACTGAAATTATAAGGAATACAGCCAGTGAATTTCAGCTCGATCTTGCAAGGTTGAAGATTGAGATAACTGAAACAGCCCTGTTAAATGATATCAATACCGCCCGGACAGAGATTGAAGCCCTGTCACGTATGGGTTGTAAGATTGCAATGGATGATTTTGGAACAGGCTATTCCAGCCTCGCCTGGCTGATTCAGTTACCGGTTAACACGCTTAAAATTGACAGCAGTTTTATTCGCTCCATGCTGCACAAAAAAGACAGCCGCAAGATCATTTCCAGCGTCGCCGGTCTGGGCCGAAGCCTTGATATGGATGTGATCGCGGAGGGCGTTGAAACCGAAGAACAGGCTGAAATGCTCCGGGGTATAGGTTGCCTCTATGCGCAGGGCTATTTGTTCGGGAAACCTGTCTCAGGAGCGGAAAGCTGCCGGATGCTTAATGCAGTACCAGATAAAGGATCGCTGCGGCGGGTTGCGCGCCTTTCCCTCGATCAGCGAGCGCATCAGATTTCATCCATGTATGCGATTCCCGGCACGTCTATTTGTTTTCTTAATCCGGAACTGGTGATCGTTGATGCAAGTGACACGTTTGCCGAACGGGTCGGCTGGGCTCCGCAGGATCTTATCCATAAATATATTTATGAAGTTATTCCGTCTCAGGCTGAAAAACTACTCTGGCTGCAGGAATTCCGATTGAAAGGACTTCCCTATCCCCCTTATGAGGTTGTGCTGCCTGACGGTTCGTCCGATCTGGTCATGGTGACCCGGGTGGAAGATGAGGCCAAGGATTTACTGGGCTTTTGTGTATTTGGTGTGAAAATGAGTGACCGCAAGCGCCATTAAGCTGAACGTTTTTTTCAGCGTGATGACACTCATTAACGATCAACATGGCAGATTGCGGTGTGCCTATCTCACCTGCGCTTCATGTGCCTTCAGGATTTATCTCTTCAATAAGCATCTCGCCCTGATTATGGATATTACCGACTTTGGCTGAAACAGGGTGCCAGGTGAAATCCTGCTCGGGTAAGGCGGCCTCATGTGCAATGTCCTGTGCCCGACCGGGTGTGGTTTCAGCACCGAGCCATTCGCGTACCGCGTCCGCCCGTAAAACCAGTGGACGGCGGTCATGAATATCGACCATGCCTTTGTTGCTCGCCGCTGTGACGATAACAAATCCCTCATGTCCATGGTCTTTACCGTAAGGCGCCCTGCCGATCGCGGCGAAAAACAGCGGTTCCTTCGCTTTGTGGTGGATAAAATATGGCTGTTTCCTGTCACCCTCACGCTTCCACTCGTACCAGCCATCGGCAGGTACAATGGCTCGTCCCTGCTCCCATAACGGCTTAAACATACGGCCGGTTGGGGCTGTTTCACTCCGGGCATTGATTAGCGGCTGCTTATTCCACCACTCAGGATCGTAGCCCCAGTAAACCGGGTCCAGGTGAAGTTCATCATCCCGCTCATTGAGCAGCAGCACGTTGGTGCCTGGCGCAACATTGAAACGCCCTATAGGTTCCGGATCATAAATGATTTCATCGGGCTTCAGTCCCAGAGAGTCAAAGTAATCGTCTCTGCTACTGTACTGCGCAAACCGTCCACACATAGGTACCTCCTGGCATAAGGATAGACCGGTGTTGATTAAGTCATGATCAAAATATCAACTTTCTGGCTGAAGATATCGCGCCAGCTGTCGAGAATATAGTAAAGGGAATGCAGAGAACGGAATAACCTGAGCGGATCCGTGTTCACCTTTTCTGATGGCAAGCCAGGTTAAGCAAACTTGCCTCTCTGCCCCGGACATAATTATTGATTGCTGACCCTGCCGACAGAAGAAGGGCGCTGAATCGATGTTACCCGGCGACTGCACTGTACAGCACATCATTAAGGCGCTGTGTGATTTCAGCTCTTAGTCACAGCGTGATATTTAACCATCAGGAAAATAACAAATGAGCCTCGTTTATATACCTGCTCTCATTCCACTCTTATTAAAAAAAGAGAATGAGAAAGGAAGCCCGCTTACAGAAGAGGAAGTCAGCAGTATCAGGGATAGCGCCACCTGTATCGAAGTGGCAAGCGATATTGCTTTTACAATGGCAGAATGCCGCGGATATTTTGATATCAACCCTGAAAAATGCTGGGATGAATGGCGAGTGTTCAGGAAGAAGGGTTTAGATTCTACTGGCGACAAATGATAACTGCATCGCGGTATACCTCTGCACCTCACGTTTTACGGGTCCGCATCTGATCGCAGTACTTCAGAGATCGACATAGTGATAGCATCAGTTCTGGCTGGCCGACGGCTTACTGCATATCGATCTGATATTCAACGCTTTCGATAGTCGTATAGGCTTACTGCGGGGCGAAATGTATCGGAAATTCGTCTTTCAGAAAGGCGAGTCTCATTGGAAAAGTCTGAGCCTCTACAGCTTGTTTAATTGATTCAATAGCAGCCGTACACAGAGCGGGATCTCCGGCCTGAACGTCGATGCTTACCGGAGGCTCGCCTGCCGGCTGCCTGATCCTTACATCACATGTTTTACCGCGATAAGAATCTGCATCAAAAAAACGATATCGTATGGCTGTTACAGCCTGGCAGAGCCAGAGCTGCGTTTCACGCTCCTGAATATGCTGTGGTGTCTGAGCTTCGCACTGACTTTTAATCTCTGACGCATCTGGAGTCTTGATTCCCTGCTGTCGGATGTGATTTGTACTCATGTGGCATCCGGAAACTGCTAATACCGCAGTCAACGCAATTATTTTTTTCATCATTACATCCCTGTTGTTTGATCAAATTTTGTCCCATCAAGGCTAAAGACTTTATATCCACAACCGGCTGATAAAAATGCTGATTTCATCTAATCAGTCATCTGCGAACCTTCAAGAAAAGACAAAGTTTGTCGAGCGCCTGCACTGCGGTTACCCAATCAAACGCATCTCTGTATAAACAGTAAATTTTTCTATCCTAAAATCAAATAAGCGGTCGTAGTTAAAAACGTTGTACCACATTTCCTGCGAGCGAGAATCTTCCACTCTTTTCAAACCACTGCGTTAGCGTTACTATATACGAAACATATACGTTTCATATAAGGCTCATATGGGTATCGTAAAGATCTCCGACCTGATGCATGAAAATTTGCGCATCGCCAGTCAGGCGATGAGCCGTTCGATCAATGCACAGGCAGAACACTGGCTCAAACTCGGTATGCTGGCTGAACTCTATCCTCAGCAGACCCAACACCAGCTGGCACAGATGCTGGTCCGGCTTGAACTGGACGGCGGCGCTGATATCCGCACTATGCTCCAAAAAGAGCGCCTCACCACACAAGGAGACGTGTTATGAACACCGTTAAAATTCATACCGCCGCAGAGATTGAGATGGCGCGGGCAGCCGGACAGGCTGCCGCTCAGGTACTGGCGATGATTACATCGCACGTTCGACCCGGCATTACCACCGAAGAGCTGGATGATATCTGTCACGACTTCATTGTGAATGAACTGAAGGTGACACCCGCGAACATCGGCTACCACGGCTATACCCGCACGACCTGCACGTCGGTCAATCACGTGGTGTGCCACGGTATACCAGCCAGCAAAAAGCTTAAGGATGGCGATATCGTTAATATCGATGTGGCGGTTATTAAAGATGGCTGGTATGGCGATACCAGCCGGATGTATTTTGTCGGCACGCCGTCAGTACGTGCAAAACGTCTGGTAGAGATTACCTATCAATCGATGGTTGCGGGGATCAAAACGGTCCGTCCAGGAGCGACACTGGGGGATGTAGGTGCGGCAATCCAGCGTGTTGCAGAAGCTGCTGGTTTCTCTGTAGTGCGAGAATATTGCGGTCACGGCGTGGGTGAGATTTATCACACTGATCCACAGGTGCTGCATTACGGCACGCCAGGCGAAGGGCTGCCACTGAAGGCAGGAATGATCTTTACCATTGAACCGATGATTAATGCCGGTAAAGCCGGAACCAGCGTGCTGTCAGATGGCTGGACGGTCGTTACCAGGGATCGCTCGCTCTCGGCGCAGTGGGAACATACCATCGCCGTCACTGAAGAGGGTTTCGATCTGCTGACGCCGTGGCCTGAAGGCACTGGCGACTACCCGACAATTTGATCACTCAGCCTGAGGACGCGTCCCAGGCTGACTTCTTCATTTGCTCCTGACTGCACTGAGTATGTTCAGCGAGTCTGAATGCCATATCTTCACATTGTTGCGGCCGGCGCGCTTAACCTGATAAAGCACCTCATCAGCACATCTCAGCCACTCATGAATCGATGCCGCATCATGTGCTGCTGCAATCCCAATACTCACCGAACACTGAAATGTGGATGACGCTGGCAGCCGCAACAGGGCAATCCCCTGCCTGATCTGCTCTGCCAGCAGCAGGATGCTGGTTTCATCCGCATCCCGTACGATCACACACAACTCATCACCGCCAAAGCGGGCGGGCACATCTTTCAGGCCGACGCTGTCACGCAGCAGTGCCGAAATCTCTGTCAGCAGAAAGTCACCCGCTTCATGCCCATAGGTATCATTAACCTGTTTGAAGTGGTCGACATCCAGCAGCATTAACCAGGCTTTGCCCTCGCCTCGCTGCGTGCGCAAAAACTCACTTTCAAGCCGGCGCTCAAACAGCCGACGATTAGGGATTTTCAGGCCCGGATCCATTAGCGCAATGCGTTCCAGCTCGCGGTTCTTCTGGCGCAGACTCAGCGTCAGATTATATGACACCACGCTGAGTGCCAGCAGATACAGGCTGGCCAGCGGCAGTGTCAGCCAGACGGTTCGGGTACTGAACGTCAGCACCAGCGGAGCCTTTTCCGCTGACCAGACCAGCACAAAGGCAAACAGAAAGGCCTGCAGCGCAGATTTCAGTTGAACCCAGCCGCCTGCCGAGTAACGATCGGAGATCAGCACCGCCATGATAATAATTGAGGGCAATGGACTCAGGGCCATCGCAGCAACCCAGACGCCGCCAAAAGCGGCATCCAGTGTCAGATTCTTACGCTCAAAGCCGGTAGAGTCGCGTGATCGTAACGCCATTCTGTAAGCGATATACGGCCAGATAAAGGCATTGGTACACAGAAGAGCACAAAGTGCCGTGCTTTTTCCCATCTCCATCAGAACAGACAGAATAGGCAAAAAACAGAGAACGGTGCCGAGCTGGCGCATCATGAACATACGACGCACAAATCGCATCGAGCGGTGCTTCAGTTGAACATCATCAGGAGTGTAATAATTCATAGGTGAACTGAAGCAGCGACAGGTAAGGCATTTTATCGGCATTAAGTAAAATAAGATAAACCTTTTTACAGAATGTTCTTATTGCCTGTCTGTTAAATTACCAGATCGTAATCATATTTCTTTGGAGCGAAGTTGTGGCGAAAAAATGCCGCGCGACTTGTTGCGCGCGGTAGCAGACTATCTGCGGCCTTTGACAATCGAGGCAGACCAGCTGAAATCACTGACTTCACTGGCGGTGAGTGACTCAGGTTTCTTTTTGCGAACCGGTTTTTTCTTCTCCTTTTCTGCCTTTGCTCTCTCCTTTTCCAGCTTGCTGGTCATCACCATCTGCCGGGCTTCGCTGTTGAATTCTTTCTCTTTTTTACTATCCGGTTCTTTACCGGTTCGCTGACGGTACTTTTCAGCCAGCCCTTTATAGGTTTGTTCGACGGCCAGACGTTCATCAGCATTGAACTGATCAATGGAAATCATCTTCTTATCGCTCATAGCGGCGTGTCCTGTGGCAAATTGTCCGCTCAAGTGTACCGCATCCAGGCCCCATTAACGCAGCAAATGGCAGGCTCATATTCCCTCACGTCCCTGCTATCAGGTAATTTCTCTGAAAGGCGCGCCTTAGCCCTGTTAAAAATAAGGTTATCTCTTAATATAAAACTAATGTTCATCAGGTTTACTGGTAGTGACCACGTACTGCCGAGGAGCTGAAGGAATGATTAAAGAGACCGATCGTCTGTCACAGGCGTTATTACGGCGGCATGGGATTGGCGTTAAGCAGAAACGTATACACTTTCGTGGCAGGGATTTATTGTTTCAACTGCATAATGCCCGCTATGAAGTTTTCAATGGCGATCGCTGTATCGCGACCGTTGAAACGAATAATATCAATGACGCGATTAAGCAGTTTAAAGCGCTGGACAACCCTGCGGAGAAATAAGCATGCCAGCTTACCGTCTGTTCCAGAAAAACCAGACAGTCAGGGCCGTGAATCATGTCAGCCAGGATCAGCAGGACCGGTTAGTAGCGGAAGGCTATAAAGAAGTATGGGACGTGGTCAATGCTGATAACGCTGATGCGGCGCTTTTGCGCTATCAGCAGTTGCGTCACGATGAGGGTAACGCTGCGCAGAACTTTGCAACGGATTCGCTGTTCAGCTCTCTTCTGGGTCTGATATCCCGCTAAGTCAGCATGGGGCTGCAGGTTTACGGGCGAAGTTACTGTTAATTCATGCTGTGCTGATTAGAATAGAGAAAATTTCCCGTACACAGGTTTCTGATGAAAATCACTATTCACAAAGAAGATGAGCTGTTTATGCACAACTTCTTTGCTGCACCCTGCGATACCTTTGATACAGACTCACTTGAGGCACAACACATTCAGCAATCGCTTCAGCTGGCCATCCAGCAGAAGAATGCAGAGGCAGACAGCGACTGGAAGCGCAGCCTGACTTTTCTGCTGTTGTTTCTCTTTTTATATGCTGCGCTGGGTGCCTCGCTGACGCTGGATCTTAGCACCAGAAGCGCTGCGCATAAGAGTATCGAATATGCGCTGGAAGCCATTCCGGTGCTCATCGCCTTCTCGGGCTTCTTCATCTCCATTCTTTATCTCTTCCTCACTCGCGCCAGCGCGCGGAAGCAGCGTAACTGGGAAAAAAGTATTCTGGTGCTGGAGAAGTACGCCATCGGTAACCTGTTTAAAGCAACGCATACTCAGGGTGGCGGCACCAGCAATTACTCTGTGTCCAGTCTTTCAATTTCGCTCGCACTGTTTATCTGTGTGACCTGGCTGGTGATTTATAACTATCTGACGTTTACCACCAGCGGCGTTTTTGGCAGTGTGATTTCGCTTTTCATCAGCACGATGGTTTATGTGATTCTGGATATCCAGCTGCTCAAGCCGTTTATTCATGTAGTTGAGCAGGATGAACCCGAAAAGAGTAACGCGGATAAAAAGCAGGATTAGCTGACAGCGTCAGGTAGCAATGCAGATACCCGGTCATCGAGCCGGGTATTTTTTTGCCCGGCTTTTGCTGTCAGACTAACTGAGTATCGGGGCTGATGCAGGCACGCTGTTAAGCTTACAATTAAAAGTATGTTGTAACTATAAACCTTACTTTTTTCGTGTTCACCTCTGCCGACGGAGGGAAAAAGACCCGCCTTTACGGCGGGCCAGGCGAATCACCAGCGGGTTTTCTGCATATCGATAACGAAACGATATTTCACATCGCTGGTCAGCATGCGTTCAAAAGCAGACTCCACCTCTTCACCGGTGATCATCTCTACGTCAGCCGTGATGTTGTGTATGCCACAGAAGTCGAGCATCTGCTGTGTCTCCTGAATGCTGCCGATCGAGGTTCCCGTAATACTCAGTCGGCGGAACACCATTGGCGTGACATTGGGTGACGGATGCGGTTGATCGGGTATCCCCACCAGCACCAGCTGACCGTTGGTCTTCAGCGTACTGAGATAAGGATCGAGGTCATGAGGGGCAGCAACACAGTCGAGGATAATATCCAGCGACGCCTGACATCCTGCCATCTGGGCTGCGTCTCGCGAGATCACGACGTTACTGGCACCCAGCCGACGCGCATCTGCCCCTTTCGCCGGAGAGGTCGTAAACAGGGTCACTTCTGCACCCAGCGCGCTGGCCAGCTTAACCGCCATATGGCCCAGTCCGCCCAGACCGACCACCCCTACACGATCGCCTGCTTTAACATTGAAGTGCTGTAAGGGTGACCAGACGGTCACGCCAGCGCACAGCAGTGGAGCCACCGCGTTCAGCGCCAGATTATCCGGCACTGTGACCACAAAATGCTGGTCGGCGATAACGTGCTGCGCATAGCCGCCAAACGTCGTGTTGCCGGTATATTTATCGGTGCCGTTGTAGGTCGGCGTGAAACCCGCCTCGCAGTACTGCTCTTCGTGCTGCTGGCAAAAGTGACACGTCCGGCAGGAATCGACCATCACGCCAACGCCAACCGTCTCTCCAACAGAGAATTTAGTGACGTTGTCACCTATTGCTATCACGCGACCCACAATCTCGTGACCGGGCACCAGCGGATAACGGCTGACGCCCCATTCATTGCGCGCCATATGCAGGTCAGAGTGGCAGACGCCGCAGTAGAGAATCTCAATTTTTACATCATCAGCCTGCAGATCGCGTAACTCAACCTCACCTGTCCGGAGCGGTTGATCTGCCTGAGTAGCGACCAGCGCGTTAATTTTCATCTGTTGCCTCTTCTTACCTGATGGTCGTAAAGAAAGCGGCACACTATAGACACACGGAACCGCTTTTGATAGTAGTTACCTTTTGGTTACCATGAAATGGGATGGCGATTATGCCGGTCTGGGTTGACGGGAAACTCTGTTTTTATGCGGACTCACCGCCGCGCCGCCTGCTGGAACTGTTTTCGGTGAAGTGGAGCACAATGGTGCTGCATGCGCTTTTTCACTGGCCGGACAATCGGGCGCGCACGGGCGAACTGGAGCGTAGTCTGCAGGGCATCTCGAAGAAGATGCTGATTCAGACGCTGCGTGAACTGGAACAACGCGGCCTCGTGTCACGCCATGTCTGGCAGGTGGTGCCGCCAAAGGTGGAATACAGCCTCACCGCGCTGGGCCATACCTTCGCACAGCCGATTGAGCAGATGTATCAGTGGGGACTGGAGAATCAGGCTGCGCTGGATGAAATGGAAAATCATGCGCGCAGCCATCAGGAGAGTGGCGGATAACACGCCGTCCGTTATGCAGGTTACCGCCTCTTAGTCGAACGGGAATTCACGCGCCAGCACGCGCGCAATCACATTCAGCGCGCCTTCATCATTGTTGCTCTGCGTCTGGTAGCGTGCCACGGCGGCGACAGCGTCGGCCGCATTCGCCATTGAGAAACTGAAGCAGGCCTGGCGCAGCATCTCGATATCATTCGCGCTGTCACCAATCGCCAGCACTTCACAATCACTGATGCCCCATTTTTCCTGTAACAGCGCGATGCCGTGGGCTTTATGGCAACCGGGAATGATGAGGTCAATAAAACCAAAGCCGCTGGAAACCGGATGCATGATATTTTCCAGCTCGCCCAGACGGGCATGCAGGCGTTGCAGCAGTGCCTCTACCCCTTCATGTTCCAGCTTAAGCGAAAACTTGAAGATGGTGTCGTCAATGGCATAGAGGTCATCCCGCTTTTCCAGACGATGATAGTGGTTTGCCAGCTGGTCCATCACCTCGTCAGAGGCAGAAGAATGCATATAGGCACCCTTCCGTCCACACACCACCACCGCGATGTCCGGTTCATGTGCCAGAATATCGAGAATCTTGTGCACCTTCTCCTGCGCTAACTCACCACAGAAAATCTCTTCATTGCAGTCAGAGACCCAGGCGCCATTTTCTGCCACGAAAGCGATCTCATCTTTGATGTCGGGAAAATAGCGCTGCAGCTGGTAATACTGATTACCACTGGCCACCACAAAACGGATGCCCTTCTGCTTCAGCAGCGCATACTGACGTGAAAACCGCTGAACGTTGTACTGCTTATTATCGTCCAGAAAGGTGCCATCCATATCCACCGCAATCATCTTAACCGCCATCTCGCCTGCCCCTTTACGTTCGCCGTTCTGTCCTGTCGGCTGATTGATTTGATTCATAAAGCTTACTCGCTGTGTGGATTAATGAGAATGCAAATAGTGACTTTGCTAACGGCTTTCAGAGCGTTCCGGTTAAGAAGTTGTGTTACAACGCACGTTTTTTATCGTTAAAAGGATGTTAACCTCGACCGCAAATTACGAATGAAGGTTATTTTAATTACATTCGTAACTCAACCCCAAATTGTGAGGAGTGTGAAATGCGTAATGAATCCCGAGCAACACCTTTGCCTGATGACGTTAAGCGCGCTATCCGCGAAATAAAACAGCAGCTACGCCAGCAAATCGGTGACGTGGACGCCCTTTTCCAGCAGGTGTGCGATAACATCACTGCTGCAATTGCTGAAGCAAAAGCGGACGAGACGCGAACCGGCACTGCCTGGCCGATCGTGCCAATGCAGGACATTACAGAAGGAAAGGTTTCGGATGAAACCCGTTCACTGATTAAACGTCGCGGCTGTGTCGTGATCAGGCAGCACTTCGATCGTGACCAGGCGCTGGCGTGGGATAAGTCGATGCTCGACTATCTGGATCACAACCGTTTTGATGAGCAGTACCGCGGTCCCGGTGATGACTTTTTCGGCACGCTCGCTGCCTCACGTCCCGAAATCTATCCGATTTACTGGTCACAGGCGCAGATGGAAGCGCGGCAGAGTGCGGCAATGGCTGATGCGCAATCTTTTCTGAACCGGTTATGGACAGTTAACTCTCAGGGCAAACAGTGGTTTGATCCCAATGTCAGCGTCATCTATCCCGATCGCATCCGTCGCCGTTTGCCGGGCACCACGTCGAAAGGATTAGGTGCCCATACCGACTCCGGTGCGCTGGAACGCTGGTTACTGCCGGCTTATCAGCAGGTTTTCAGCAAGCTGTTTCACGGTGATTTTGCCGCTTACGATCCCTGGGATGCGGCACATCGTACCGACGTTGATGAGTATGATCTGCCTGGCACGACTAAGTGTTCTGTGTTCCGCACGTTTCAGGGCTGGACCGCACTCTCCGATATGATCCCCGGTCAGGGTCTGCTGCATGTGGTGCCGGTGCCCCAGGCGATGGCGTATATTCTGCTGCGACCGCTGCTTTCCGATGTACCTGAAGATGAACTCTGTGGCGTCGCGCCGGGTCGGGTATTACCTGTCAATGCGCAGTGGCATCCGCACCTGATCGCCGGACTCTGTTCAATCCCGGCTCTGGAGGCGGGCGATTCAGTATGGTGGCACTGTGATGTGATCCATTCTGTTGCACCGGTGAAGGATCAGCAGGGCTGGGGCAATGTGATGTATATCCCCGCTGCGCCGATGTGCGATAAAAACCGCGCCTATGCCCGGCGGGTTGCGCAGGCACTGGAACAGGGACGTTCGCCGGATGATTTTCCGCCGGAAGATTATGAAGCCGGGTGGAAGCAACGTTTTAAGCCGGAAGATCTGAATAGTAACGGACGTTGTTCACTGGATTTAGACTGACCCTGAACCCGCGTTGTGCACCGGCGCGGGAGATTCCCTGATACACTGCTCATTTTATTCCTGACGAAACCCAATTATGAATCCGCGACATCACCAGATTATTCAAATGGTTAACAGCCGGGGCAGCGTAACGGTTAGTGAACTGGCGCAGCTGACCGGTGTTTCTGAAGTGACGGTGCGCCAGGATCTCACGCTGCTGGAACGCGACCGGCTGCTGCGCCGGGTGCATGGCTCCGCGCTGGCGCTGGACAGTGACAATGTCGGCACCCGCATGAATACCCGCTATGCCACTAAGCAGGCGCTGGCGCAACACGCCGCCAGCCTGGTGCAGCCGGGTGAATCGGTGTTCATCGAAGGGGGCAGTACCAATGCGCTGCTGGCACGTGCGCTGGCTGACCGTGCCGATCTCACACTGATTACCGTCAGCCACTATATCGCCCAGCTTCTGCGGGACGCCACCTGTGAAGTGATTGTGCTGGGTGGATTGCTGCAGAAAAGCAGTGAGTCGGTGGTAGGCCCGCTGACGCGTTACTCTATTCAGCAGGTCCATTTTCACAGAGCGTTTGTGGGGGTGGATGGCTGGCACCCGGAGACCGGTTTCACCGGCCGCAATATGCTGCGCTGTGATGTGGTGGATGCCGTGCTGGCGAAAGGTGCTGAAAGCTATGCCCTGACCGATTCCTCTAAATTCGGGCAGATTCGCCCTTATCCGCTCTCATCCGGTTACCAGGTCGGCCATGTGATTACCGATGAGACGCTGGATGCCGGAACCATCGCACACCTCAGGGAACAGGCCATTGAGGTGATACAAATCGCGTCAAATTAAGCGGACCAGGAGCCTTTAGTAACGGAATCGCGCAGCATCAGGCTGGCCGTAAAAGGCGCCTGACTGTGCCAGTCACCGCCATCCAGCATGGTCAGCAGGCGGTTAATCGTTTCATCGATCATCTCCGTCACCGGCAGCTTCATACTGGATAAAGACGGCGTGATATAAGGTGCCAGCGGAATATCATCGAAGCCTATCACCGATACCCGATCGGGCACCGCGATGCCACATTCGGTCAACCGCTTGATGGCACCAATCGCCATCTCATCATTACTCGCCACCAGCGCAGTAAAGGGGACGTTGCGGTCCAGCAGACAGTCCATTGCCGCCATGCCGCTTTGCGCCGTCCATTTCCCAGCCACAATACGGCGGTCGTCGGCTTCAATACCTTTAGCCGCCAGCGCAGCGCGATAGCCGGAAAGACGCTCGACGCCGGTCGGGGAATCCAGCGAACCGGTGATAAACGCGATATCGCGATGTCCCTGACTCAGCAGATGGCTCACCGCTTTCGCGCTGCTGGTATGCTGATCGCTGTAAATGCAGTAGCTCTGGTTGACGCGTAGCCGCCGGTTAATGACCAGTATCGGCTGTTTATGGCGGGAGATAATCGCATCCAGCGCGTCGATACTCAGAAAGCGCGGGTAGATAATGATGCCGTCACAGCGCAGGTCGAGCAAAAACTGAATCGCCGCTTCTTCCTGCTCAGCGGTGTGTTTACCATCTGCCAGAATCAGCTGGCGGCCCTGCTGCTCCATGATGCGTGCGGAGTGCGCCATCAATTCAGTGAAATAGCTGCCGCTATAGAGCGTATTGGTGATCACCAGTCCGATGGTCTGAGACGTTTTAGTCGCCAGGTTGCGGGCCAGCAGATTGGGACGGTAGCCGGTTTCGGCAATCGCTTTTAACACCCTTTCACGCTTCTCCTGCCCGACATAGCCATTGCCAGAAAGCACACGTGACACTGTCGCTTTTGAGACGCCTGCTCTCTCTGCCACTTCCTGAATCGTTGCCATGGTGAATTTCCCTCGCTGCGTCGCTCTGCAGTCTACCCAAGCCTCTCATTATTGGAAATATTTACCCTGTCCGCTGGCGCAAATACCTGATTCGCTGGGAGTGATGAAGTTCACAAAAAAGAAATCTGGCTGATTTATCACCTTGTCGGCTCAAAGAAAGCACTTCATGATTTTGTGAAACCGGTTTCCTATTTACCTGATAGCAGCCGCTAAAAACATAAAAATGCTAACCGATTTACCCTACAGAGAAGAACGATCATGCCCATGAACTATGCCGAGGTGTCACGCGCCATTGTCGATGCGCTAGGCGGCCTCACCAATATCGAAGCTGTCACTCACTGCATGACGCGTCTGCGGTTTGTGGTGAAAGATGAAACTCGGGTCGACTATCCCCGCCTCAAAGCGATTAAAGGTGTCATGGGTGTGGTGCACAACGACACGCAGTGCCAGGTGATCATTGGCAATAACGTCTCTCAGGCTTACCAGGCGGTACTGGCACTGGGATCGCCCGGTGCGGTAGCCCCTGAACCGGTGAAGCGCAAAATCACCCTGCGAAGCATCGGCGCGGGCATTCTGGATGCGCTGGTGGGCACCATGTCACCACTCATCCCGGCGATTATTGGCGGGTCGATGGTTAAGCTGCTGGCGATGATTCTGGATATGGCTGGCGTGTTTGAGAAAGGTTCGTCAACGCTGGTGATCCTCAACGTGATTGGCGACGGCGCATTCTTCTTTCTGCCTGTCATGGTGGCAGCCTCTGCGGCGCTGAAATTCAAAACCAATATGTCGCTGGCGATCGCGATTGCTGGCGTACTGGTGCATCCCAATTTTGTTGAGCTGATGGCAAAAGCGGCGCAGGGTCAGCACGTTGAATTCGCTTTCATTCCGGTGACGGCGGTGAAATATACCTACACGGTGATCCCGGCACTGGTGATGACCTGGATTCTGTCGCACATCGAGCGCGGCGTGGACCGTATTACCCCGGCCGTTACCAAAAACTTTCTGAAACCGATGTTGATTGTGCTGATTGCTGCCCCTATCGCGATTGTGCTGATTGGCCCGATTGGCATCTGGATCGGCAGCGGCATCTCTGCGCTGGTTTACACCGTGCATGGCTATCTTGGCTGGCTTTCCGTCGCGATTATGGGTGCCATCTGGCCGCTGCTGGTGATGACCGGGATGCATCGTGTGTTCACACCGACCATCATCCAGACCATTGCTGAAACCGGCAAAGAGGGCATGGTGATGCCGTCAGAAATTGGTGCCAATCTCTCGCTGGGCGGATCGTCGCTGGCAGTGGCGTTCCGCACCAAAAACCGCGAACTGCGTCAGACGGCACTGGCAGCAGCAGCGTCTGCCATCATTGCCGGCATTTCTGAACCGGCGCTGTATGGTGTGGCGGTTCGTCTGAAACGTCCGCTGATCGCCTGTCTGATCAGCGGTTTTATCTGCGGCGCGGTCGCGGGCATTGGCGGGCTGGCCAGCCACTCAATGGCCTCACCGGGTCTTTTCACCAGCGTTCAGTTTTTTGACCCCAGCAATCCCATCAGTATCGTCTGGGTCGGTGCGGTTATGGTGTTGTCGGTGGTGCTGTCGTTTGTGCTGACGCTGCTGTTAGGGTTTGAAGATATTCCTGAAGCGGAAACTGAAACGAAATCCGAATCCGCTACCGCCGCGCATCCCGCGCCGCTTACCGAACGCACCAACGCGATTAATAGCCACTAAAGGAAAGGGTCATTCTGACCCGGAAAAGAGGATTGCATGTCTGATTCAAGGTTCCCGCAAGGATTTTTATGGGGCGGCGCGTTAGCCGCCAATCAGAGTGAAGGCGGTTTTCGTGAGGGCGGAAAGGGCGCAACCACCGTCGATATGATCCCGCATGGCCCACACCGACTGGCGGTCAAACTGGGTCTGGAAAAGCGCTTTACGCTGCGGGATGATGAATTTTATCCCAGCCATGATGCCATTGATTTCTATCATCGCTATCCGGAAGATATTGCGCTGATGGCGGAAATGGGATTCAGCGTATTTCGTACGTCAATTGCCTGGAGCCGCCTCTATCCAAACGGTGATGAACTGACGCCCAATCCAGAAGGCATCGCTTTTTACCGTGCCGTCTTTGAGGAGTGCCGGAAATATAATATCGAACCGCTGGTTACGCTCTGTCATTTCGATGTGCCGATGCATCTGGTGACCGAATATGGCTCATGGCGCAATCGCAAAATGGTCGACTTCTTTGCCCGCTATGCCCGCAGCTGTTTCGAGGCGTTTGATGGCCTGGTGAAATACTGGCTAACCTTTAACGAGATCAATATCCTGCTGCACAGCCCGTTTTCCGGTGCGGGTCTGGTGTTCGAACCGGGTGAGAATAAGGAGCAGGTGAAGTATCAGGCGGCGCATCACGAACTGGTTGCCAGCGCGCTGGTTACGCGGATCGCGCATGAAGTAAATCCAGCAAATCAGATCGGCTGTATGCTGGCAGGCGGCAACTTTTATCCGTGGTCCAGTAAACCAGAGGATGTCTGGGCGGCGCTGGAGAAGGATCGTGAAAACCTGTTCTTCATTGATGTGCAGGCACGCGGTGCCTATCCGGCTTACGCCGCCCGCGTGTTCCGGGAAAAAGGCGTTACGCTTGAGATCGCTGATGGCGATGCCGATATCCTGAAAAATAGCGTCGACTTTGTCTCGTTCAGTTATTACGCCTCTCGCTGCGCCTCGGCGGAAATGAACGAACAGAACAGCAGCGCAGCCAATGTGGTGAAATCCCTGACCAATCCCCATGTGCCACGCAGTGAGTGGGGCTGGGGCATCGATCCACTGGGCTTACGCATTACTATGAATATGATGTATGACCGTTACCAGAAGCCACTTTTCCTGGTAGAGAATGGCCTGGGGGCGCGCGATGAAATCGACGCGAATGGCGAGATCAATGATGATTATCGTATCAGCTATCTGCGTGAACACATCCGCGCCATGGGCGATGCCATTGAAGATGGCGTGCCGGTGATGGGTTACACCAGCTGGGGCTGCATCGATCTGGTTGCCGCCTCAACCGGTGAAATGAGCAAGCGCTACGGTTTCGTCTACGTTGACCGCGACGACCTGGGTAACGGCACGCTGGCGCGCACGCGCAAAAAGTCTTTCTGGTGGTATAAGAAAGTGATTGCCAGCAACGGGGCCAATCTTGAGTGACATTGTCACTGAATAACGCGTACTGGTGTCGTTGTACTCCAGCAATAAATATCGTATAACGAATGTCTCCGAGGGGTGTCCTGTCATGGGCTGAGATGGCGCAAGCCGAACCCTTTGAACCTGATCTGGGTCATGCCAGCGAAGGGACGGGTCGGCAGATGTTCTGCCTCATCTCCTGCTTCATCCCCTGTTCCAGACCTTATGCCCGGATCTCCCTGTTACTGGAGATCCTATGTCACATCCGCTTTTCGACACCGGTTTTTATGGTCGTCTGCGCCAGCAGGCGGGCACGCAATGGCACGATTATGTCAGGCACAATTTTGTGCAGCAGCTCGGTCAGGGTACGCTGCCACCCGCCGCTTTCCGCCACTATCTCACCCAGGATTATTTGTTCCTGCTGCACTTCGCCCGTGCGTGGGGCCTGTTGATCAGTAAGCTCTCTGAACCGGCTGCTTTACGCAGCGCGACGGCATCGCTGAACGCCATTATCAGCGAACTGCCGCTGCATCTGGCTTACTGCCAGCAATGGGGCATCAGCGAAGAGGCGGTGGCGAGCGAACCTGAGGCAATGGAAACAATCAATTATACCCGCTACGTGCTGGACGTGGGTCACACCGGAGATGCGCTGGCGCTGATGACGGCGCTGATGCCCTGCGTCGCCGGTTATGCGGAAATCGGCCTGAGGCTGCTGGACGATCCTGCGACCTGCTTTGAGGGGAATCCTTACGCGGCATGGATTGAGAATTACGGCGATGAGTCCTACCTGACGGGCGTCGGTTCCTCACTGTTGCTGTTTGAAACTTTGGCTCAGCAGCGCGCCGGTGAACAACGTATTAACTCACTGTCGGAGATTTTTACGACCGCAACCCGGCTGGAAGCGGCGTTCTGGCAGATGGGTCTTAATCATGCTGACGGTCTGCGGGGCAGCTCATGAAGCCGCTGAACGATGCCGTGCCGCCGGGTATTTCCGTTCGCCAGCTCTGCCTGACGCTGGATCAGCAGCCATTGTTCAGCGAGCTTAATCTGGAGATCGCGGGTGGTGCATTTACCGCTTTGCTGGGTGCCAGCGGCGTAGGTAAAAGCAGCCTGATGCGAGTGATTGCCGGTCTGACGCCGCCCACTTCGGGACAAATTAAGGGCAGCGATGGTCTGCCGCTGGCCGGGCGCATCGCCTGGATGGGGCAACAGGATTTGCTCTATCCCTGGCTGACGGTGGAACAGAACGTCTGCCTCGCCAGCCGCTTGAAAGGTGAGAAAGCCGATCGTGATCTGGTGCAGCATCTGCTGGCGCGGGTTGGCCTGAGCCACTGTGCCCGTGCGCGACCTGCGACACTTTCGGGCGGTATGCGTCAGCGGGTAGCGCTGGCGCGTACCCTCTATACCCGTCAGCCCATTGTACTGATGGATGAGCCCTTCTCGGCGCTGGATGCACTGACCCGGACACAGATTCAGACTCTGGCGGCAGAAGTGCTGGCCGGACATACCGTGCTGCTGATCACTCATGATGCCGCGGAAGCCTGTCGCCTCGGTCATCACCTGCTGGTAATGGGTTCAGCAGGCATTGAAACCTGCCCGCCACTCCAGGGCCAGCCACCACGGGCAGCAGACGATACCAGCGTGATCCAGAGTCAGGCCACCTTGCTGAAACAGCTAAGCAGGCTGGGCGGATGAGATTACGTTTCGCCGCGCTTCGCCGTGGAGTCATGCTCTCTGCCGGATTGATTACGCTGTGGTGGCTCGCCACACTCACTTCCGTTCCGGCCTTTCTGCTGCCCTCGCCCGCTGCGGTTGCTACCGCACTGTGGGACAACGCTGGCTATCTCGGCCATCACAGCCTGATCACCCTGACTGAAATCCTCATCGGTATGGCGCTCGGCGTGCTGCTGGGCGCGGTGCTGGCACTGGGCATGACCTTTTCGCCGTGGTTACAGCGCTGGATGATGCCGCTGGTGATCACCAGCCAGGCGATTCCGGTATTTGCCCTGGCACCGCTATTGGTGCTCTGGTTTGGCTTTGGCATGAGCGCCAAAGTCGCGATAGCGGTACTGGTGATCTTCTTTCCTGTTACCTCCGCTTTTTTTGATGGCCTGCGTCGCGTCACGCCTGGCTATCTCGATCTGGCTCGCACGATGGGCGCTTCACACATAGCACAACTGCGTCATGTCCGGCTGTTAGCCGCACTGCCCGCCCTGGGTTCGGGCTTACGGATGGCAGCGGCCGTCGCGCCGATCGGTGCCATCATTGGTGAATGGGTCGGATCGGCTGAAGGGCTGGGCTACGTGATGCTGAATGCCAACGCCCGGATGCAGAGCGACCTCTGTTTCGCTGCCCTGTTTATTCTGGTGCTGATGACGCTGACTCTCTGGCTTATCATCGACCTTCTGCTTCGCCGCCTGATTACCTGGATTCCCGAGCCACACTGACGACCCTACTGATGAGACAACCTATGACTAAAATGCCCCTGTTTGTCCTGCTGTTCAGCGCCTCCTTAGCCTCGCAGGTTCAGGCGATGGAAAAACTGACGCTGGTGCTCGACTGGTATATCAACCCCGACCATGCACCCATTATGGTGGCTCAGCAAACCGGTGCGTTTGCGGCAGAGGGTCTGGAGGTTAACATTGTGCCGCCTTCCGACCCTGCGCTGCCGCCGCGTCTGGTCGCCGCTAAGCAGGCGGACTTAGCGATAACGTATCAGACGCAGCTGCATTTTTTCGCCGACCAGGGCCTGCCGCTGATGCGTGTGGGCACGCTGATTAATACGCCACTGAATACGCTGATGACGCTGGACAAAACGGTGAAAAAACCAGCGGATTTGAAAGGAAAACGTATCGGTTATTCCGTCAGCGGCATTGAAGAAGCAACGCTGGCGACCATGCTGAGCCATGGCGGCATTAAGGCCGATCAGGTAAAGCGGGTTAACGTCAATTTTCAGCTCACCAGCGCCCTGATGACCGGGCAGGTTGATGCGGTGATAGGCGGCTATCGCAATATCGAAGCTCTGGAGATGAAACTTGCTGGCAAAGATCCGGTGGTGTTAAACGTCGAGGATTACGGCGTGCCGGCCTATGATGAGCTGATTATCGTTGCTAACCGTGATGAGGCGCATGCAGAAAAAATTAAACAGTTTCTGCGGGCACTGAAAAAGGGGAATGCACAGTTGCAGGCTCACCCCGAAGAGAGCTGGCAGGCATTTGCACAGGCGCATCCTGAGCTGAATACACCGCTAAACCATCAGGCATGGCAGGCTACGCTGCCGCTGTTCGCCGCCGATCCGGCAAAACTGGATCGCGCACGCTATCAGACTTATGAGCAGTTTTTGTTTGATAATAAGCTGATTAAACACATCACTCCGGTTGAGCGTTACGCTATCGGCAGTGAGTGATAAGCGCGCCCGCAGCGAGTGCTGCGGGCGGGTTGACTAGCGTGACTTCTGATAAAGCCAGTGTTCAATGTCGCTGGCTGGCAGCGGTTTTGAAAAGAAGTAGCCCTGAATCTGATCGCAGCCGTAGGTTTTAAGCAGTCCCAGCGTGGCTTCTGCTTCCACACCCTCGGCCAGCACGGTGTAATTCAGCTCTTTCAGCATTTGGATAATGCATCTGACGATGATTTTAGATGCGTCGTCTTCGCCCATACGCGAGATCAGCGATCGGTCGATCTTAATCACATCCAGCGGGATATCCTGCAGGTAGCTGATATTGCTGTAGCCGGTGCCGAAATCATCCAGAGAGACCATAAAGCCGTGCGACTTCAGCCCTTCCAGCCCTTTGATCGCCACATCACTTTTGGTGATCAGCTCATTCTCAAGACACTCAATACCCATAATCGAGTTAGGTAACTGCGCTGCCGCTAATTTCGCCACCAGCTGATCGGCAAAATCGGGCCTGGCAAAGTCGCGTTCACTGACGTTGATCGAGACCGGAATCAGGTCGTACTCGCGATTCCAGCGCGCCAGCTGCTCAACAGCGTGATCGATAACCCAGTTGGTCAGATCGGAGATCAGGTTGGTTTTACCGGCTAACGGAATAAATTCTGATGGGAAAAGCTCACCCCGCTCAGGGTGATTCCAGCGGATCAGGGCCTCCAGCCCGACCGTTTTACCGGTTTTGAGACACACTTTAGGCTGCCAGGCGAGATACAACTCTTCATCTTTATTCAGCGCCTGAGCCAGATCATTCATGATCAAAAAGTCTTCGGTGCGCCGCGAGTCGTAACTCTCATCAAACGACATCGCACTGATGTTCTCATCAATCGCTTCATGTAGCGCGCTAACGGCCTGACGTACCGTTTCGTTGGCATCCATCTGTCCCGGTACAAACTCTGTTTCGCCGGTAAAGACATCCAGATCGAGCGTGATATTTTCCGCCAGATCGGCCCGCATGCCTTTGAACAGATCGCTTATGTTATGCGCTGAATAACGGCCTGAGTAGGGCTGAACAAGGGCGAAACGGCCTGGAGCGAAAGTATAGAGCGTCTCATTCTCCGGAAGATTGAGCCGGTGTGCCACATCCTGCGCCATCTGCCTGAGCAATTTCTCCATCGGCGCAATACCCACCGCACGGGAAAGCTCATAGGCACGAATGATGTCGAGGCAGTCGATAAGAATCAGGCGAAAGCGGCTCTGCGGTGCGACAAGGGTAAGTTGCTGAATATCACGAATCAGGCGTGGGCGATTCGGCAGGTGCGTAATGACGTCGGCAAAACCCGCGTTGTTCCAGGCATCCAGAAAAGAGGTGACCAGCGTAGCCAGTGAGCGCAGCGTGGCGAGTTTCTCATCCGTAAAGGGATGTGGCTGGGTATCGGTGACGCAGAGCGTGCCCAGCACCGCACCGTCGAGGTTCTGCAGCGAGACACCGGCATAGAAACGAATATGCGGATCGCCTTTCACAAACGGGTGCGTGACAAAGCGCTCATCCAGTAAGGTGTCAACCACCACCAGATGTCCCTCACCATCAACGACGTGGCGGCAAAGAGATTCATCACGGGTCGATTGTTTAAGATCGAAGTTCCGTGACGCTCTTATGTATTGATTATTATCGTCAATAATCGAAATGAAGCTGCCTGAAATACCCAGCACCTGACTGGCGAGATTCACGAATCTCTCCAGCACCTTATCCCGGGTTTCATCCGGCGACAAAAGTGCCTTAATTGCACTCAGGCGTTTTACGTCGCTGCCGTTTTGCTCGTTATGCACTGAAACCTCTCCTTTGCAGGCGCAAAAATCGAAAATAATTTAGCTTAATAATGCTCAATTAGCGCCCAATTATCAGATAAATAGCGGCTCAATCTGACAGTACTTTCACAGTGAAACAGTGTCGCACGATATCTGATTGCTGTCGAAATCATTTAACGCACTTACTTCATACGCGCAACCTGTGGCGACTCCGTTCGGAAGCCCAGACCAATCAGACGACCCAGCACAAAACGCAGAAACGGCAGGCGTTGGATAATCGCGGGAACCTTGCTGCTTCCCGCAGGTTTTCTTCTGGCTTTATTACGGCTCATCTTGATCTGCAAAAACTGCGTGGCAACGGTAGGGAACTGACGGCGCTTCTGCACTTTTTCCAGGTCGCGCAGCTGCAGTTCTCCCCGCTTCAGAGGATCGGTCAAAAGATTCGCCGTCGCCACCGCATCCTGAATCGCCAGATTGACGCCAACCCCGCCAATCGGCGACATGGCATGCGCCGCATCACCAATGCAGAGCACACCGGGTTTCGCCCACTTGTTCAGGCGGTCGATACGTATCGACAACAGTTTGAACGCCTCCCAGCTCTCGATTTCCGTCATGCGCGCCGCCTCAAAAGGCGACACCGCCGCCACCTCTGCTTTAAACGCGTCGAGACCGGCGGACTGTTTCGCCTCAAACTCCCCTTTCGGAATGGTCAGACCGCACTGCCAGTAATCGCCACGATCGATAACAATAAAGTTCTGCTTCGGCCCTTTATGCCCCATGCCCAAATCGGGATCCTGCGCCTGCTTACTTAAGCGGAACCAGATGACATCGCGCGCGGCGCCAAATTCCTGTCCGATCAGCCCGGCCGCGTCGCGTACGCGCGAATGGCGACCGTCAGCACCGACCACCAGTTTGCAGCGGATATGCAACTGCTGATTGCCGCGTGAAGCCGTCACGCCGATGACCGTGCCATTTTCTTCAATCAGCGACCCGAAGGCAGTCGACTGCAGCAGACTGAAGCCCGGATAGCGGGCACTCTGCTCTGCCATATAGTTCAGGAAATCCCACTGCGGCATGAAGGCAATAAAACGACACTGAACAGGCAGACGTGAGAAGTCGGCCATCGTAATGCTTTGTCCTGCAATTTCCGCTTCCAGCTTTTCGGCACGCTGATGCGGCAGCGTCAGGAAAGATTCCAGCAGTCCGAGCTGATGCATGATTTCCAGCGTCGAAGGGTGGATGGTGTCTCCGCGAAAGTCGTGAAGAAAGTCAGCATGCTTTTCGATGACGACTACACGCACTCCCGCGCGGGCAAACAGATAACCCAGCATTAACCCGGCCGGGCCACCGCCGACGATACAGCAGTCAGCGGTAAGAATTTCAGTGGAATGTGGCTGCATGTCAGCTCCCTGTCGCGCCAGTATTACTATGATTATTGCGTCAACCGTGGCGACATTGCTGCACCCGGTCGATGGTGCTGTGCTCAGGCTAATCACTCAATGCGATTACACTCAACTGAAAACTGCCGAAGAGCCTTTCCTGTCCTCAGCAGTCAGGAGATCATCATGAACGTGATTCGCAATACGTTATTTATACTGCTTTCAGTCTGTCCCATGCTTGTGGCCGCCGGGCCTTATCAAAGGCTGCAGTTTACACTGCGTCAGTAGCAGATAACCGACGATCTGCGCCAGACGTGTCAGCTACCGCCAGCCTTCTCCGATGAAAAACTGCGCCAGACATTTCTCAATGACAAGCATAACCTGAAACAAAATCAGCTCACGCTGACCGCCGCGGCTCAGGCGCTGAAAAACCAGGACAATCCAGCCTACCGCGAACGCATGGCACAAGTGGTTTGTCCACCGCAGACCGAATAACTCATTTCCCGGCTGAAATTGATCCTGACGTTTGTTTTCACCTTATCACTCAGTAAACTGGCACGCTGGTCTGATTGAACAAAGATGCCTCTCAATGAATGAAGAATCACCGCAGCCGGTTTACGTTCCCCGTTCTATCGCGGCGCGCAGCCGGATGTTTCGCGCCCTGCTCTATCGTGACAAAACGCCGCTGGCGATGCTGTTTTGCGCCGCGCTGGTCGGTACGCTGGTCGGTCTGGCGGGCGTGGCGTTTGCCCGGGCCGTTGAAACAATACAGCAGTGGCGCGCCGCTACGCTTATCCCCGCACAGTTTCAGGGCTGGATGCTCTACGCCGCCGCTTTTGCCATTTCGGCCTTGCTCGCGATGGTCGGCTATTTTCTCGTCAGACGTTTTGCGCCCGAAGCGGGTGGTTCCGGCATTCCCGAAATTGAAGGGGCGCTGGAAGAGCTAAGACCTGTGCGCTGGTGGCGGGTGATTCCGGTAAAATTTTTTGGCGGCATGGGCACGCTGGGTGCCGGGATGGTACTGGGACGTGAAGGCCCGACAGTGCAACTGGGTGGCAATATCGGCCGCATGGTGATTGATGTTCTGGGGATGCGCAGCAACGAAGCGCGTCATACGTTGCTGGCAACGGGTGCGGCAGCAGGCCTGGCCGCCGCGTTTAATGCGCCGCTGGCAGGCATACTGTTTATCATCGAGGAGATGCGTCCTCAGTTTCGTTATAACCTGATTTCGATTAAAGCGGTGTTTACCGGTGTGATTATGGCAAGCATCGTGTTTCGCTGTTTCAACGGCGAACAGGCGGTGATCTCCGTTGGCAAACTGGCTGATGCGCCAGTGCAGACGCTGTGGATGTATCTGGTGCTGGGTATGATCATCGGCATGGTAGGCGTGCTGTTTAACCGCCTGATATTTATTACGCAGGACCTCTTTGCTCGCTTTTATGCCGGCAAAACGGCACGCGTAGTGCTGGCGGGTGCATTACTGGGTGGTGGCTGCGGTGTTCTGGCGCTGCTGTTCGCGCCTGGCGCAGGCGGCGGCTCAGAACTGATTCCACAGGCGGTTCATGGTGTATTTCCGTTCACCCTGCTGCTGCTCATCTTCATGGTCAGGCTGGTCACTACCCTGCTCTGTTTTGGCTCAGGTGCGCCGGGCGGTATCTTTGCGCCGATGCTGGCACTGGGAACGCTGCTCGGGACAGCTTTTGGGGTAGCGATGACGGATCTGTTCCCGTTATATCATCTGGACGCGGGAACCTTTGCTATCGCCGGGATGGGCGCACTGTTTGCGGCTTCGGTAAGGGCACCGCTAACCGGGATTGTGCTGGTGCTGGAGATGACCGATAACTATCAGCTGATATTGCCGATGATTATTACCTGCCTTGGGGCTACGCTGCTGGCGCAGTTTCTGGGGGGGAAACCACTCTATTCATCCATACTGGCCCGCACGCTGGCACGCCAGGCAGAAGCGACCCGCCCATAGCGGCGGGTCGTGCTATCAGTTACTTACCATCAAAATAGTCAGCAGGCATCTGCCCCGGTGCCTGATTAATGACTTCATCATTATCCGGCCCTTCGTTTTTCATGTAAGTCACTTTCGCAAACTCAGGAATGATCACATAAGGATAGGCCGGGCCTTCGTCGCGGAATCGGTGCATATCTTCAATGAAGTCATTCTGATAGCAGATGGTTTTTTCCGGATGCTGACCTTCTCCGGCAATCCACTGCGGGAAGAAAATTGTCCCGTGAAGCAGGGTACGATTGAGATCAAACAGCAGGCTGACGCAGGTGCCGGTGGGTTCATGCCAGTCTACTTTATAAATGCCGGGTGCAAACTGCACTGCGTGCATTTTCTGGTTAGTCACCCAACGACCGCCCACCAGCCCCTGATGAATACGATAGTCGCAGGTCGTTTCATTGCGGGCGTACCACTCATATTTCCAGCCATTATCGTAGGTATAGACAAAATGTGTGCCAACGAACTGGGAGAGATCGCCGGAGATATCTTCTAAAGATTCTGTAGACATTTTAACCTCTGTTAAATAGCGCATAACCTATGCGCCGATGGATTTAATAAAAGCTAAAGCGCAATTAATCGGTGAATATTGACTATGGCGCAGATTATCGATTTTGCCATAAGCGACCCGGCAGACATTTGATCGTCCCAGTGCTTATCGCTGTCCGTCATCACTCTGACTGGTTTTTAATCAGCGCATAGCGGTTCTGCAACTGAGTAAACTGCATATCGACCTGCGCCAGCTGTGCTGCTCTTCCTGATGTCGTACTTTCTGACTGCCCCAGCTGATAAAGCTGCTCTTCGAGTGGAACTGAACGGCTGAAGTTCTGTGTTATCGTGAACACCATCGATTTCAGTTCCGAGCCGGTGGATACCTGCCATTGCGCTCATCAAGCATATTCAGGCGGTATGTCAGTGCCTGCAATCTTCCATCCCCTGATGCCAGCCGGATAATGATTCTGTGGGTGTGCATTTCCCATAAGGTGCTGCTGCCACTGCGCTTTAAGCGTCTCTGTTTGGACAGGTCCAGCTCTGGCGGCGAGCACAAAGCCATACACCTGTTGCCACAATGGCGGCAGCTGCGCCAGCGTTGTCAGTACGTGCGCATCGACGATAGCCGGTACGGGGCTGAGCGGCTGCGGGGCGACTTTTAGCAGCTCCACAGACCGCCCGCACCCAGAACCAGCATGGTCAGCATACCCGCAGCGAAAGTCCGCCATGCCCGCCGGAGAGACGCTATCGGGGGTATCACCAGGTTCGCTGACGTCACTGTCAGTGGGAAATGTTGAAAATGGCTTACCCTGCCATGACACATTTCTGATTTTAAACATTGAGTGATGAGCAGAACCGGGATCAGAAGCGAGTACATTCCATTTACTGACTGAATTATTAATGTTGTTAATTATTTTTGATTTTTACGGATCAGCGCTGGACGGTATTCGTCAAAGAACGCCTTGCGATGGTACAGCCGCATCTGCTCTGCCATATAGTGGATATGTCTTGTGATGAGTCAACGTGATGTTCATTGCTGATCTCAGCGATGAGGGTGTTGCGCCGAGTAAATGCCCGCAGTCATTCCAGATGACAGTGCTAACGCCACACCTTGTGAATACTCTCAGCAGAGCAAGGAACCCTGATGCGAAGCGATGGAGAGGATGCATGAATTGGAGAAAAATTAAGTTTGCGCGAATGCGGCAGGTAGTGGTTAACGGGAAAGAATTCGAAAATGACAACGAATAATGAGACCCCTGAAAAATCTGACAGACAGGCTCAAATGATAAAAGCCCTGACTGAAATAGTCAGGGCTTTTAAGGTACTACAGATTTAGCATTTAACATTAACTAACTTAATTGATAGGTACTGCTTCGGTACTGCTATTTATGAACAGATCCTGCGGATAATAATGATCACGATACAGAAATGTCACTATTATTAGCGGTTTCAACCACCTGATAGTCTTTCAGGAGACAAAGACAGGTCAGGCCCGTATAAATCTGCACACCCCCATCGCGATATAGACTCTTTGATGCGTTGCCTTACTTTCATTACGACGTTTAAACCGCAATCGTATCCTGTCGTAACGTAACGTTCAGAACTACGAGGCCTTACATCATCGCGACGCGATACTACAAGCGTCCTGTTGCATGCTTTTTGCTACTAACATCCAACTACAGACTTCTTAAAGACTTACTTGGACTCCATTTAACAGGGTTATCATTAACTAACGAACAGTTTCAAAGAACAGTGTTTAACAGAACCACCGACAACTTCAACTGAAACATTTGTCGGCACCTTTACTCATAACGCCTTTGGTTTTTCAGTCTATCAGGGCAACTGCTTGCCGCTGATGAGTCCTACTTTACGGATATGAAAAATGATGTCAACACTGGTTTTAAAAACATGTTTATATTTTCAGTGGAACTCGAGGACTTATATTTTCGTCTGAAAACACATCTCAAATTTATTATCAATGTTAAGAAAAATAAAACCCTGATTTATTAAATACAAATAATTTACACCGTCACTATCAATCTTCTCACTTAATACCCGCAATAAAGAAAGGCGCCCACAGGCGCCCTCAGAACACAGCATGCTGTAAAACGCTTATTTCGCCAGTTTTGCCAGTAAAACTTTGGCAGTCTCGGCTGAAGAACCTGGGTTCTGTCCGGTAATCAGCAAACCGTCCTGCACAGTGTAGGATTGCCAGTCATCACCACGTGAGTAAAGACCGCCATTCTGTTTCAGCACATCTTCCACCAGGAAAGGCACGACGTCAGTCAGGCCAACGCCCTCTTCTTCGCTATTAGTAAACCCGGTTACTTTCCTGCCTTTTACCAGCGGTGTGCCATCGGCGTTTTTCACATCACGCAGAACACCTGGCGCGTGACAAACCAGCGCCACCGGCTTACCAGCCTGCAGGGTTTGCTCAATCAGCGAAATGGAGTGTTTGTCGTTTGCCAGATCCCATAAAGGACCATGACCGCCCGGATAGAAAACGGCATCAAACGTTTCCTGATTAACCGTATCAAGCCTCACGGTCGAAGCCAGCGCGGCCTGAGCTGCAGAGTCCGCATGAAAACGGCGAGTTTCATCAGTCTGAGAATCCGGCTCATCACTTTTTGGATCGAGTGGCGGCTGTCCGCCCTTCGGTGAAGCCAGGGTAATTTCAGCGCCCGCATCCAGGAATGCATAATAAGGTGCCGCAAGTTCTTCCAGCCAGAAACCGGTCTTCTTGCCAGTGGTGCCCAACTCATCATGCGAGGTCAAAACCATTAAAATTTTCATTTATGCTCCGTATAACAGTCAGTCGGTCTCACGAGTAAGGATAGTCAGAACCAGCGCGTGAACCGCTATCTTCTGTGTTGACCCGTTAATCATGGCGCGTTTCAGAATATTTATGAAATTTATTTCTTTAATTTTAGATATTCACATAGAATTATAACTTAATGAAATATGATCTGAATTTACTGCCAGTTTTGCTGGTTATGATAGAAGAGCGCAACGTCACTCGCGCCGCAGAGCGGCTGGGTATTACCCAGCCGGCACTTTCTAATGCATTAAACCGGCTGCGGGAAACGCTCAACGATCCCCTGTTTATCCGCGAGCGCTACGGTATGCGCCCGACACCGAAAGCGGAACAGCTGGCCCAGGTGGTCGGTACTGCCCTGTCATCCATCGACAAGGTGATCCTTGGTCAGCAGGACTTTGATCCGCTGCACGCCACCCGACTCTTTACCCTCGCACCTAACAGCTATGTTGAATTCATCATGATGCCTGCCATTGTGGCGCGTCTTCATGACTGCGCACCCGGTATCAGGCTTCGCCTTACCCCTTTTGGCAACGACGTAACGGAAACCGGCGTAATTTCAGGCAATACTGATATGGTGCTGGGTCGTATCGTTGAACCTCCTGATAATCTGGTTGTGCAGCACCTGATGAATGAAGGTCTGGCATGTGTGATACGCGCAGATCATCCGCTGGTAGGCGAAAACCTCAGCGCAGAACAGTATGAGCAGCTCAAACACGTTAATGTCCTGCCGCCTGGCCGCATGCGCGCAGGTTTATATCAGGCACTTGAAAAGCGCGGCCTGCGTCGGCAGGTTGCCGTGTCAGTGACACATTTTCTGGCTGTACCGGAGATGATTGCGGTCACGGACTACTGCGCGACCCTGCCTCGCCTGATCTGTCAGCATCTTTCCCGAGATCAGCGGCTCAGAATTGTTCCCGCGCCTGTTGATCTCGGCATTTTTCCGGTTGAAATGGGGTGGCATGCGCGCTATCGCGACGATCCTGCACATCGCTGGTTCAGGGGTTTAATTGCAGAAACAGCCCACGCGCTGGCCGACCCTCAAATAAAGAGTTAGCACGCTCACCGCTTCCTGACTAATAGTTAATTTTGATAGGATTAACAGGGGTTACTACTGTCCCCATCGGAGGCTAATACCCTTGACCTGCTCCCCGTTGATGAGTACACACCAGTGTCAGTAATGTCTTCATACGCCACATGAGGACATCCCCATGAAGAAGCGTTTTTCCTGCGAACAGATCATCAGTATCCTCCGCGAAGCTGAAGCCGGGGTTTCTGCCCGTGAGCTCTGCCGCAAGCACGCCATTTCCGACGCCACCTTTTATACCTGACTCAGGAAGTATGGCGGTATTGAAGTGCCTGGGGTTAAGCGGCTTAGTCACCTGAAGACGAGAACGCCCGCCTAAAGAAGCGGCTTGCCCAAGCCATGCTGGATAAGGAGGCGCTTCAGGTGGCTCTGGGGCGAAAGTACTGACGACAGATCAGAAACGGGAAGCCGTTGAGTTTATGTGTGATGCGACCGGTCTGTCGCAACGTCGTGCCTGCAGGCTGACAGGTTTGTCCCTGTTGACCTGCCGTTATTCATCCCAGCGTCCGGCGGCTGATGCGCATTTATCAGGGCGCATTACTGAACTGGCACTGGAGCGCAGGCGTTTTGGCTACCGCCGCATATGGCAGTTACTGCGCCGTGAAGGGCTTCTGGTTAATCACAAGCGCGTGTACCGCCTTTATCATCTGAGAGGGCTGGGCGTAAAACGCAGACAACGTCGTAAAGGGCTGGCAACAGAACATCTGCCGCTGCTCCGCCCGGCGGCGCCCAACCTGACCTGGTCGATGGATTTTGTCATGGACGCGCTCGCCACCGGTCGCAGGAACAAGTGCCTGACCTGGGTGGACGATTTCACAAAGGAATGCCTGACGGTCACTGTTGCCTTCCGGATTTCAGGCGTGCAGGTCACGCGTATTCTGTCAGACAGGTCCACAACGCCGTTCGTCTGTGTCAACTTCCTGGCCGCGTGATTGGCAAGTCTGGCCAGCGCTTTGGTCGGTGCAAATCCCACGCCGATTATCAGCCCGGTTTCCTTTCAGATACGCTCGCGCATCTGCTGGCCGAATGTCTCGAGCGGGATAATGCCGCCAATCCGGATAACGTCCAGAAAAGACTCATCAATGGAGTAAACGTCCTGACCCGCAGCCATCTACCCCAGTATGGCCATCATGCGTGCTGACATGTCGCCGTTTATGTGGAATGGGAAATCTACTGAAATTATTGGTGCTTTAAAGTCCGCTATGCGTGAAAGCAGAAGCTCAGGCGTAAACGTTTAGAATTCAGTCAGGCCGGATTCAATCACTTATGCCATAGTGCTTCAGGCTTTGCATGCTCAGCTTTCCTGCTTCAAATACGTCGTGTTCCCAGGCATGTGGGCTGAGCCATTCAGGAGACCATACACCGTTGTAGCCCGTTTTACGTAAGGCTCTGACCCAGCTATCAATGTTCACTTCACCCTGGCCCGGTGCGTAATCACGAAGTACCCACTCATCCCATGCCTCGTCCTTACGAGCAGCGCGACCATCGCAGAAATGGACACCGTAAATCAGGCTGGGATCCATTTTGGCAACTTCGTCCGGATGAGTCTTACCGCCTGCGTGCAAGTGCCAGAAGTCAATAACCAGCCCCACATTATCCCTGCCGCATGCGGCAATTATGTCCAGACCTTGCTGTAATGAATTAAAGGGTGTGAAGGCAACAACTTCAATCTGAAATCTGATGCCAAGAGGTTTACCAATATCGGCTATGGCACAGATGTTATCGTGCAGGATGGTGTTGCGGTTTGTTTCAGTAAGTTCATTGATTTCATCAAGCGCCATGATCTGAACGACAGGACAGGCAAGCTCAGCAGCAGCATGACAAATCATCCTGGCCTCCTGTATAAGTTCAGCACGGGCCTGTGGTTGATAGCGACCGATACGTTTGAGAGCGTTAATACAGGTAATATCAATACCGTTATCCTGCATCAGCTGACGATATTCTGCATAGCTGCCACCATTTTCCAGATAACGAAATATATGTTCAGGCAGTAATTCCAGCCCGGTAAAACCGGCCTCACGAGCAATACGTAATTGCGTCACTGCGTTGCTGTACCATACAGAAACTCCATGTAATGACAGTTTCATTGCATCTCCTCAATCAGAAATATGAAGATGTGAACGGCGAACGCGAAGCTCTCCTTTTTTCCAGAGACCGTCCGGATCCGATTTTCCCAACAGAAGCCGGTTCAGCGCCTCCTTTACAAGCAGGTCAAGACGCTGACTGTATGTAGTAAGTTGCCAGGCAGGGGCCGCAGCTTCATCAATGTCATCAAAACCAACGACTGCAACAGAATCTTTTCCCGAAACACCGCGCAACGCCTCCATCGCTCCCAGGGCGAGTATGTCATTCTCGCAGAACAGTGCCTCAATGCGTTCATGTACTGGCGTTTCAAGCAAATAATGCTTCATCAGGTCATAACCCAGCCGACGATCGTAATGCTCGGCGCTGAATTCGAGTGTCAGTCCAAATCCCTGTGAGGATAATGCATCATGAAACCCCTCCTTACGCTGCAGATGCCCCTCATTACTGCCCGGCCCGGCCATATAGCCAAATTTCTTATGACCCTGCTCCATAAGTAAGCGGGCAATGACCCGTCCGGCCTGGTAGTCGTCAATATTCACGACGTCTATTCCCTGACCCTCAGTATTGCGGCCTACCTGCACCAGCGGTATAGAATGCATATCCAGGGCGATGGCAATGAATTCGGGCGTCAGTGCTGTACCCATAAAAAGAATCCCATCAACCTGGAGCTGATCGGCCAGCGACATTACGGCACTGTAATTATTGCCGGTGATATTCAGAAGCAAAGCCATGTATCCAAAGCTCTGAAGCTGCCGTGTCACCTCGTCCAGCAATAGCATTGAGTGAGGATTTTTTAATTCATCGATCGCCACGCCTACGATGTGCGTACGCTTTTGCGATAACCCCCTGGCAAGCAAATTCGGGCGGTATCCCAGTTCCTGCGCAATCTCCAGAATTCTTCCGCGGGCCTTATCAGAAATGGAGGCACCCGGTGTGAAAGCGCGGGAAACCGTCCATTTAGACACTCCAGCGCGGGATGCTACGTCCCGTGCCGTTACCTTCTGACGCTTTGCTGCCTTATTTGTCATAAAAATCCGGTTGTTAAATGCATGCATGCAATTTAGAGATTAAGGAGAATTTCATCTTTTTCAAAGACGTGTGGTTTATCCAGAGTCTGGCTAGAAATTACACCGTAATCAAACTTAATGCACCCGATTGCAAAAAAAATGTGATCCCGTGTGAGTGTTTTTTAAAAGCTTGTTGACTAAATTTTCAGGCTCTTACACATTCGCTACATCTTCTTCAGCCATCATGCCAGGGTGAAAAGATTTTGCATCTGGATGCATTTTTGCACCCGAGAGCAAAATGATTATGGCTTTATCAGACGGCATACGCAGGAGCGGAAATTAACCTGAGCATAAAGCTGTCGCTCTTCACGTCAGGGACCGAACATACTAATTTGCTACAGGATTCAATCATGAAAAAGACTCTCGGTTTACTGATGCTGATAAGCCTGACACTGGCTACGGCGGTTCAGGCAAGAACGGCGCAGGTTGGCGTCGCGCTGGCAAATTTCGACCTTAACTTTGTGTCGATCCTTCGCACACAAATGATGCATGAGCTGGATACGCAGGGCATGAAAGGCCAGTTTTCTGATGCCAAAGGCGATGTTGCGCTCCAGGTACAGCAGATTGATGATTTTATTAATCAGGGGGTAGACGCCATCATACTTAATCCGGTCGACACTCAGGGTGTACTTCCAATGATCCAGGCGGCTAAAAATGCCGGAATCCCGCTGATTTTCGTGAATCGTAAACCAGAAGTGCCGCTGACAGGGGCAATGAGTTATGTGGGATCGGACTCTGCCCTGAGTGGCAAAATGCAGATCGAAGAACTGGCTAAGCTAATGAATTACCGAGGCAACATCGCCATTCTGATGGGTGCACTTTCGAATGAGGAGGCACGCGAACGTACCCGCGCTGTTGAAGAGTTTGTTGCGCAGCATAAAAATATGAAGGTGATTGAGAAACAAACCGCAAAATGGCAGCGAAATGAGGCGGTAGACGTGGTCTCTTCATGGCTGCTTAACGGCAGGTCAATCAATGCGATCGTCGCCAATAACGACGAAATGGCCATCGGTGCCATTATGGCCCTGAACCAGGCGAAGAAAAAAGACGTGATGGTTGCTGGCATTGACGGCACACCTGACGGACTGCAGTTTATTAAAAACGGTGAGATGGTTGTAACTGTTTTCCAGGATGCTAAAGCACAGGCTACCGGTGCCGTAAGAGTGGCAAATGCGCTGATTAATAAGCAGAAGACAGATAATTACCACTGGATCCCCTACCAGACTGTTACCAGAGCCAACTACGAACAATTTATCCAGCAGAACCAGAAGTGATTTTTATTAAACCCATCTTTGCACCCGGGTGCAAAGCGTTAATTCGGAGTATTTATGCTAAACGGTGAAAAAAGTATTTCCCGCCCACTACGCTGGGCCATGATTGGCGGCGGCCGGCTCAGTCAGGTTGGCTATAAACATCGTTCGGGTGCACTGCGCGATAACACTGCCTTCCGGCTTGTTGCTGGCGCATTTGACGTCGATGCCACCCGAGGCCGTGAGTTCGGCATCAACCTTGGCTTACCGGCCGAACGTTGTTATGAGAATTATGGACAGCTGCTATCTGAAGAAGCTAAGCGTGAAGATGGTGTTGAAGTTGTTACTGTTGCCACGCCTAATGGCACGCATTTTGAAATCACCAGAGCTGCGCTTAATGCCGGGATTCATGTTATCTGTGAAAAACCGCTGTTTTTTACCTCGGCTGAAGCGCAGGAAATTAAAGCACTGGCGGCGGAAAAAGGCCTGATCGTGGGCGTTACCTATGGCTTTTCAGGCCATCCATTACTGATGCAGATGCGCGCCATGATTGCTAAGGGCGAAATTGGTGATGTACGCATGGTTGAACTGCAGTACACACATGGATTTAGCGCAACTGATAACGCGGACAAGTTCAGCGATGCGCAGAAATGGCGCGTAGACCCTAAAATTGCCGGTCCGTCATTTGTGCTGGGTGACATCTCAACGCATACCTTTTACATCTCTCAGCTTGTACTTCCTGACCTGAAAATCAAAAGTCTGTTATGCGATCGTCAGAGCTTCATTCCGTCCCGGGCACCACTGGAAGATAACGCTATGGTGCTGATGCATTATGAAAACGGTGCCGTAGGACGCATGTGGGCCTCTGCAATAAATGCAGGCTCAATGGACAGCCAGAGTATTCGCGTTATCGGCTCCCGGGCCAGCCTGGAATGGAGCGATTATAACCCGGGAGAACTGAAATTTGAGGTTCAGGGCCAGCCTAACCAGATGCTGCATCATGGTATGCCCTACCTTGATGAAAGTGCCCTGGCCGATGAGCGCCTTGGGGCATTGCATACCGAAGGGCTGGCTGAATCATGGGCCAACATCTATCTCAAGTTCGCCATTGCCATCAGCGCGACTCAGCGCGGCGACAGTAAAACTCTTGAGGGGCTGGTTTATCCGGACATCAACGCGGGCGCCGAAGGCGTGCGCTGGATTGAAAACTGTGTGCGCTCGGCAGATAGCGATTCCAGCTGGGTTAACTACGAATAAGGAATGACGATGAAACTTTCTTTCTGTACGGACAGTCTCGGCCACCTGCCTTATGAGCAGATGCTGGACAAGCTGCTTGAGCTGGGTGTTAACGGCGTTGAAATGACTACCGGAGGCTGGTCTTCAGCACCGCATGTCCCAACGGCTGAGCTTCTGGAAAGCGCATCAAAGCGTCAGCAGTTTCTTCACGCGCTTGAAAGCCGCGGCATGACCATCGCGGCTCTGAACGTTTCCGGGAACCCTCTGGATCCGGGAGATTTGGGGAAATGCCACAGACAGGATACTGAAAATGCACTGCGGCTGGCCGGGGAACTGGGTGTAAAAAAAATTGTAATGATGAGCGGCCTGCCTCCGGCCAGTCCGCATGACACCATCCCGAACTGGATCACCTATACCGTCAGCTGGCCACCCACGCTGAAAAACTGTCTGGACTATCAGTGGAATGAGGTTGCTATTCCATACTGGCGGGATCTGGTCGAGCAGGCGAAGACCAGCGGCGTAGAAAAATTTGCGCTGGAGAACTTCAGTTCAATGCTTGTCTGGAATCCGGAAACCCTGTTCCGGCTGCGTGACGCCGTGGGACCTATGGTTGGACTGAACCTTGACCCCAGTCATCTTATCTGGATGGGTGCCGACCCTATCGCTGCCGCCCGCGCACTTGGACCGGCCATACATCACTGTCACGGTAAAGACGTACGCCTTGAGCGTGGACTGGTTAACATCAACGGTCTGCTCGAAACCAAACCGGTTGAGGACGTCGCAAACCGCGCCTGGAACTATGTGGCTGTAGGTTGTGGTCAGGACCTTCAATGGTGGAAAGAGTTCTTCTCGGTCGTACGCATGATGGGCTACAACGACTGGGTTTCACTGGAGATGGAGGATTTAACCATGTCCGTTGAGGCAGGTGTTACCTCATCAGTTGCTGCGTTACAGCAGACTATCAGTCAGTAGTTTTTCCCCTTAAGGCTGCCGTAAAGCGGCAGCCTTATCAAAAATATGTTCATGCCTGAACAGACCATTAAAAAATGTACCCCACATAGCCTAATCTTCAGATGGAGTAGCCTGATGGAACATTATATTTCGAAAAATCCTGCCTCCGGCCCCAACAGTAAAGTACGAACTGAACCTCTCGTGAAGGTCATTACCGCCATTGCTACTTTAGGCGGTTTGTTGTTAGGTTATGATACCGGCGTGATTTCAGGTGCATTACTTTTTATGGGGCCTGAACTACAGCTAACCCCCTTCACCACAGGTCTGGTAACCAGTTCACTGTTAGTGGGCGCGGCTACAGGCGCGCTGATTTCAGGTGGACTGGCAGATCGCCTTGGCCGTCGTAATATCATCCTTATCCTTGCTGTCATTTTTGCTCTGGGAGCGCTGGGAACAGCCGTTGCGCCTAACCTGGAAGTTATGCTCATTTCCCGCGTGGTTCTCGGACTGGCAGTCGGTGGCGCTGGAAGTACCGTGCCTGTTTACCTGGCAGAAATTGCACCAGCAAACAGGCGCGGACAGCTTGTCACCATCAGCGAATTAATGATTGTCTCCAGTCAGATGCTGGCTTACATCTCGAATTTCGCGCTCAATGCACTCTGGGGTGACGAAAACACCTGGCGCTGGATGCTGGGCATTGCCACGCTACCGGCAGTCGTTCTCTTTTTGGGTATGCTTTTTATGCCTTACTCTCCCCGCTGGTATGCGCTTAAAGGGCGCTTTGCTGAGGCTCGCCGTATTCTGAGCCGGACACGAGCAAAAGAAGATGTAGATTGGGAAATGATGGAAATCGAAGAAAATTTGTCGGAAGAAGCGCAGCAAAAAGGTTCGTTGCAGGATTTACGTACGCCCTGGATGTGCAAAGTTTTTTTTATCGGTCTCACCTTTGCCTTTTTCCACGCAGCAACGGCCGTTAACAGCATCATGTATTATGCCCCCATTATCCTACAGAATACCGGTATGAGCACGAATGCCTCACTGTTTGCGACCATAGCTAACGGTGTGGTGTCAGTCATCATGGTTCTGATCGGCATTGTTTTGCTGGGTTATATCGGTCGTCGGACCATGGCTGCGATGGGCCAGATAGGGTGCACCTGCTGCCTGTTTCTTCTCGCCGCCATATCGGCTTTTATGCCGGAACATATGGGTAACGATGTCAATCTGTTACGCAGTTATTTCATTCTTGGGGCAATGTTACTGTTCCTCTGCTTCATGCAGGGCTTCTACTCACCTGTTATCTGGCTAATGTTGTCAGAAATGTTTCCGAGTAAAATTCGCGGTATATGTATGGGCGGCGCAGTATGTGCGCTCTGGTGCTCTAATATCATAATCACTATGTCTTTTCCGGTACTTCTTTCCTCATTCGGGCTTGCCTGCACATTTGGCATCTATGGCATCGTAGGAGTTTTAGGCAGCGCTTTTGTTCTGAAATTCATCCCGGAAACCCGCGGCCGAAGTCTGGAGCAAATTGAGCATTATCTGCGCGATATTTATAAGGATAAAAAAGGAGTGAAGTCGGCACTGTCTGAATAATTCAGATTTATAAATTCACAGAAATATTGAAAAAAATGAGGCATGAAATAGCGCTTTTTATGACCTGCTGAACTGCTCCCCGCTATTTAGCTTAGCAGGATGATGGAACGTCAGCTTCTCGCACAAAGTGGAAATGCGTGCTGACAGGTACGCTATGAGCGAGGAGCGGACGTTTACCAACGTTAACCTGCATATACTCAATTTTTGCCACTCTATATGCTGCTACCGGCACGTTTATCAGAAAAAATCGACATGCAATCCGCGCATCTGCTGGAACAAAATGCGTGCACAGAGCAATATTTCGACCTGTTATTTTGCCGGAAATGAAGTTTTCTAGGCCTGTTATTACTTCATCTGGAGAATTTATCCACAGGTACGTTAGATATCCTTAAGGATGTCAGGAAACCGTTCAAAACGCATTTTGCCTGCTGTCACCGGTATATAATAATCCCCCCAAAAATGGGATGACATGAGGTTTGCCTCGTGGTCCGGCCCCACAATAAACAGGTCGTCACCTTCACGCCGGGCTTCAGCACGGCGCGGCAGAATGTGCCGATAAACATTCATCTGCATTTCAGTCAACTCTGCCGCACTACCTTCAAACGGAAAGCGCAGGAACATGCCCGGACTGGATGCATTCTGCCCGCCATGCTCATCTTTATCCTCGCGACAGCCAAAGGTCAGTATCAGTCGGATGTTGCTGGAGGAGCTGTCAGGTTCAAACCGTTCTGCGAACCAGGTGGGTGATTCTCCGCGAAGGAGGCGCGCCGCCTTTTTAAGGCCCTGCTCACGCTGCTCCGTGTGGAAAGCAATAGAGTAGAGGTCGGCGCTTTCACACTGGTAGCTAAAGGTCACATCAGAAAGCGAGGGCGCGCTGAGCCATGCTGTTTCCGGTTCCGGCATGGTGCGAGCGGATGATAAGAGGCTGGGCTGCAGGCCGTGAAAATGCCACTCTTTCGTCTGCCTGTAACGCGCCGGGGGCAGACAAAAATATTTTGTAAAGGTCCGGGTGAAAGCTTGCTGATTGGTAAAGCCGAACTGTTCAGCCGCATGGATGACAGGTGCGCCGGTCATTTTCAGCAGGATAGCCGATTCAGACAGTCTGCGTTCGCGAATGTAGGTGGCCAGTTTCATGCCAGTTTCCTGGCGAAACAGTCGCTGGAGATGCCACTTGCTGTAACCGGACTTCTCTGCCACTTCGTCGAGGATGATTTTTTTATCAAGATTCTCTTCAATCCAGACAATGAGATCGTGGGTAAAACTTTTCATTTGTATTGGCCCCGGAGCATCATAAAATTACATATCTATTGTTGAATGCCTGAGACAGGAAAGCCGCTGGTTATTATTCATCGAAACGTTTTACGTAAAGCCTTAAAGGCCCTGACACACGTTAAGTCACGTGTGTCAGGGCAGCGAACCTGCTGCAAAAAATCTTTATATCAGTAAGGCGGGTAAAAGCGTGCTCGTGAAGAAAATGTCAGCATCTCAAGAGCCTTGATTCTTTTTTATTGGGGGTTCTTTGCTGAAGCAATCAGCGCACTTTTATTTTCAGTCAAGTATTCCCGCACCGTTTTCGCTGGCCTGCCGAGAATATAAGGAAGATCGTTTTGCACCATCGACATATAGGACATCCTGCCATCAAGCATCTGGGTAACGAAATCAATGTTTGCACTGGCATACCAGCTGTCAGCACCTTGAGAAATAAGTGAATCGATCAGCTGACGGAAGCCTTCCAGTCCTTTGTCTTCGCACCTGATTTCAAGCCCGGTCACCTCACTCATCAGCACGGCTATTTCTTCACCGTCCAAACTTTCCACGCTCAGCCAGTAATGCTGTCCGGCATGACACGCAGGCCCATCGAAGAGCACTTTTGCAGCGACGGCGGCAATGTCCTCGGGCGCGATATAGCCGACTCTCCGATCGCCCCAGTAAGTTGTGTAGATGAAATTTTTGGGGATATAAAGGCCGGTGAATACATTCATAAACATATTTGGATGGAGATGCGTCCAGGCAATGCCACTCGCCTCGATATATTTTTCAATCATCTGGTGCCATACAAAGTGGGCATCCGTGGTATCCCATTCAGCAAACACACCCACATGAACGATATGGCTCACACCTGACTTCTTGGCTGCATCCACCAGGGTTTTACTCTGCGTGAGCATGGCAACGCTGTAGCCGGTTAAGAGGAAGACGCGATCAACGCCCGCCATCGCGAGCGCGAAGGTCTCCGGTTTATCGAGATCGAGATAAACGCCATCTTTTCCTTCCCTGCGCAGCTGGTTTACCGTGTCTTGCTTGCGTGAAGCGATGCGCAGATGAACATCTTTATCGTCAAGTTCTTTGACGATATGGCTACCGATAGTTCCGGTAGCGCCCAGAACAAGGACAACGGGCTTCTGATGTATTGTCATGAGTACAATACCTTATTCAGTTGGTTGATAGAGCGTCAGGGCAACGCCACGTTTCAGGAAAGGAGATGTCTGAATCCCCCACAACGGGCTGCATACTTTGCCCGCTACGTCAGCTACATAAAGAGCGCGCGCGTCAGACGCACGGCGTAGTCCGCGTCGGGGTTGGTAGTGCTGTCGCCAACCCGTTCCATGATCGCCTCGATCGCGAGGTCGCGGCGTTTCGGCAGGCGGCCCCGCTCGGCTGCGGCCAGGGCATCGGGCACCTCATCGCGCGCCAGATCCGTACAGTAAACTGGTGCGCCGGGCTGCTGGCGCCATGATTCGCTGAGCGGTCCCGAATAAACCGCGTCGAGCCCAGTCTCGTCGACCAGTCTCATCGCCACATCACGTTCCCGCTCGCCGTTGGCTGCAACGGGAATGGCGATCCGCCCGGTCGATCCTGCAGGGACACCCTTCTGTGCGAAGGAGGCGGAGGTGATGGCGTTCCACGCTTTGGCAATGGGACGACCCAGCTGCCCTGCAACCCACTCACTCTCGGTTTGTCCGGCTTCGATGTCAGCGATTTCGCCGTCACGTTTGGGATAGTAGTTCGATGTGTCGATGACAACGGTGCTGGCAGGCACGCTCGCGAACAGCGGAGCGATCTTCGTAATGGCGCTGAGCGGCGTCGACAGGATTACCACGTCGACCCCCGTCACTGCTTCAGTGGACGTAACGGCCTGAGCGCCGTAGGTCAGGATGTCGCCTTCGATCGTGTCAGGGCCGCGCGAATTGGCAACCTTTACGTCATGACCAGCAGCGCTGAGTTTCATAACCAGCGTTATGCCAATGTTACCTGTGCCCAGTATGCCAATCTTCATGATGTCATCCTCGTAATGAACAATTGCCGTTTGGGGGCGGGCAAAATGATGCCGCCCTGGTGTTTCAGTCGTGGAAAGTCACGCTGGTGTCCACCGGTACGCGATCCATACGGATCCGGTTGCCGGGTGCCGCTTCGTCCGGGTAGCCGAAAGAGATGCCAAAGAGCAATTTCAACTCATCGGGAATGCCGAGGAATTCACGGATTGTCCCGGCAAAAAAACCAAGCGCAGTTTGGGGAATACCACCGAGACCGCGCGCCGCGAGCGACAGCAGGAAGGTTTGGCCATACATACCTATGTCACCTGCAACACGGACATTGTCACCAAATGAGGGCATAAACAGGAACGCGACCTGGGGAGCATTAAAGAACGAGTAGTTCATCGCGCCCACGCGACGCCGCCCCTCCTTGTCCTCGCGCATCACGTTCATGGCTTCATAATAGGCCTTGCCCAGCGCGTCGTTACGCTTACGATATTCGCCGTAGTAGTCGTTCTGGTCGAAAGAGAAGTCCGGCGTGAATTCTCCGGCGTCGTTTTTGGCGTGCAGGATTTGAGATAGCTGCTTAAGCTTTTCGCCGCGGACAATGTGAGTATTCCAGGGCTGCGTATTGCAGTTGGACGGCGCGCACTGGGCATCCTCCAGCACCTCGCGGATAAGGCTTAACGGCACGGGCTTGTCGAGAAAGCCACGGATAGAGTGACGCGCGTGGGCTGCCTCGCTAAATGGCAGTGTCTCATCTGATGATGTTTCGGTTCGGAGATGGACTGGAGTCATAGTCATAAAGGTTTCCTTTGTATGAGAGTTAGTGGTGATTACCACTTCGCACAAACATCTCTTGCTTACTAGACCATAGCGCACTAGATAAAATGGTGCAAAAAGGGCATGTACAGTCTCTTTAATCCTGTCGTGGTCTACTGAGATCGCGCAAGGTGTCGCGAAGCTCGATCATTCCCGCTTCGTCCAGTTTACAGGCGCTCTTGATCTTCTGACTAACGCTCAGGATTTCTTCCCGGATGCTCTCGACGCGAGGGGTCAGATCGACCAGCACACGTCGTTCATCGTTTGGGTCACGAGTACGAGTAACAAATCCTGCACTTTCAAGGCGTTTGACAAGAGGCGTGATCGTCCCCGTGTCCATGTCGAGACAGGCACCAAGCGTGCCCACAGATAAGGGCGATCCGTTCAGCAGTCTGAGCATCACCAGGTATTGCGGGAACGTCAGGCCTAACGGCTCCAGGAAGGGCTTGTGCATCCTGGCCATACGGTTAGCCGCTCCATAGAGAGCAAAAGAGAGCTCCATACCAACGCTGCGGGATTGTGTCATCATTAATTCGCCTGATATCTTCTAGTGCACTAGATTAAACCAGCTTGAAATAATTTCAAGTCCTGTAGTCGGCTGTGTGGGTAATAAAGCGTCAACCGTGCCGCGAATTATAAGCTTTGATTGCCTTTCTGGATGAGCGGGTGAAAGAAGCCAGGGCTGCTCAGCAATTAACGTAACATGAAAGTTGCAACGTCCGCTTTTGGCACAAAGCGGATGGAATCAGATAAACGTCCGCTATGAGCGAAGAGCGGACATTACTGGCTTTACTAGGCCGCTAAGCGGGGCAAGACTTATGCGCCCGCATACTCCATTTCCCTGTGTGGTATGCCATCATCAAGATAACTGGCATCTAAACAGTCAGGCCGGTATGCAAATATCAGCCTTCATGAACGTAACCGCCTTTCCTTCAATAACGACTCTGTCTTCTTTCAGCTCACAAAGCAGATGCCCGCCCCGCAGGGATGCCTGCCATGCTGATAGTTTATTTTTACCCAGTTTCTCTGCCCAGTAAGGCACCAGGGTCGCATGTATTGAGCCGGTCACAGGATCTTCCGGAATACCCGCGCCCGGCGCAAAGTAACGTGACACAAAATCGTACTGACTGCCCGTTGACTGCCCTGTAACCACTACGCCTACCGGCCCCAGCCCGGCAAGAATATGCAAATCTGGCTGACAAGCCCTGACCGCGTCTTCCCCGCTTAGCACCACGAAAATGTTTTCAAAGTTACGAAACCAGTATTGAGCCTGCCCGTTAAATACCGGACTAATGATTTCAGGAAGCTGTGTCATTTCCTCCGGAGGTATACATGGCAAATCGAGCAGATAGCCGTCCTCTCTCACTTCCACTTTGAGCTGTCCTACTCGGGCAGAAAAAGAGAGAGGTCCCGTTATTCCATATTCCGTAACCAGAACGTGTGCGGTGGCAAGCGTGGCATGGCCACAGAAATCCACTTCAACAGTCGGGGTGAACCAACGCAGATCCCAGCTATCACCGGCGCGTTTTACGAAAGCCGTTTCAGCCAGATTATTTTCAGCAGCAATAGACTGCATCAGGTTGTCCGATAACCAGTCTCCCAGAACCAGAACAGCGGCGGGATTACCGCCAAAAACCCTGTCAGAAAAAGCATCAACCTGAAACATCTTAAGAAACATCGTAAGCACTCTTTTATTGTGTTTAAACCATGTGAATTAAGCCTATCTTAAAACCCTTTCAACCGAGAAAACATTAAGTTAAATCTCTTACCCGTTACTCGTAAAATGAGCCTGTAAAGTCCACTTTTGGCACAAAGCGGACGCGCATGTCAGGTCCGCTATGAGCGAGGAACGGACGTTGAGTGCAAAAGAACAGCAACATGCGATAATGGCTGGCTTTATCTTGTTTTGTGAGCCTGACATTACCGGGCATTACGACATTTCATGTATAAGAAATATTTCCCCAGAGCACGGTACGCATGAAAAATTCTATGTTCAGATTTTCCCCGACATTTTTACTCTTTTTGCTTGCCTTTTCAGCCACCGCACAAAATATCTCCCCCGAAATTACGACGCAATTTGGTAAGGTCAAAGGCGAAGACCATCACAATACGCTGTCATGGACCGGTATTCCTTATGCGAAAGCCCCGGTCGGAGAACTGCGCTGGAAAAAACCGGTTTCTCCGGACGCATCAAACACCGTCTTCGATGCGACCCGGCCCGCTGCCGACTGTATTCAGGTATCCCCTAACGGAGTCAAAGGTAATGAGGATTGCCTGAATCTCAATATCTATCGCCCAACTGGGACCAGCACCCCGCTTCCGGTGCTGGTTTATATACACGGCGGCAATAATCAGCTGGGCAGTTCCAGTGAGTTTGCTCCGGCGTTTATCGCTGAAAAATACAATGCTGTGATTGTTACCGTAAATTATCGTCTGGGCGCACTCGGCTTTAATCCATTAAAAGCCCTTAACGATGGCAACCCGCTGAATGATTCCGGAAACTACAGCTTACTCGACATCAAAAAATCACTGGAGTGGATCAAAGATAATATTCAGGCTTTTGGTGGTGACACAAATAATATTACCGTCTCCGGATTTTCGGCTGGCGGCAGAGACGTGATGGCGATGCTTATATCACCCTATTTTAAAAATACCTTCGACAAAGCCATTGTTTTCAGTGGCGGCATGACCACCTCTGACAGACATGAAGCGGAAAGCGTGTTCGCGCAAAGACTAGCACCTCTGGTAGTCAAACATGGCATTAAACCGGATGCCGGAGCGGCGAAAATCTGGCTCCTGTCAGGCTCGCCAGAGGTCCGTCATTTTCTCTATCAGCTCCCCGCCGCAGAACTGGCAATGCTGTTTGGCGATGCGGGGATTCGCATGAATCAATTTCCGCATCTCTACCGCGATGGTGTGGTGATCCCGAAGGATGGCTTTGAGACCAAAAAATATAATGCCGTCCCAGCCATTATGGCCACAGGGCAACAGGAGTTTTCTTTCTTCGCCCGTAACGACCCTATGTTTGCCACACAGGTGAAAGACGGTACGCTTGGAAACAACACCACCCTGCTGAATAAATACACCTTTGCAAATCACTATGGCGGGCTGCTATACAGCCTGTTTAATGTTAATCAGTCTGCTGAGGTGATGTATAAAAATTATCACGCGCCGCTGTATGGCATGGAGTTCCGCTATGGCACGGATGCGTTTGTTACTGGTGATAAATTATCCGCCATTGGTTCTTTCCACGGCGTGTTTATGCCTTTTTGGGATAAAGATAAGTATGCTGAATTTACGCAGGATGCGCTGAAGCTAAAAGGCTCCAGGGCACTAGGAGAATCTTTTAATACCTACATTAAAAACTTCCTGGCAACAGGGTCACCAAACGATCAGACCCTTCCGGAATGGAAGAAATGGACTCCGGAAAATGCAGCTGCGGGGGAATCACTTCTGATGATGGATGCCAACAGGCAGAAAGCCATCATCTACATGAGCAACAAGACCTATAGTTATAAAGATATTCTCACCCGCATTGAGCAGGACAACTCCTTGTCAGCTGTAGACAAAAACTTTGTTATCAAAAACGTGCTGAACAATCGCTGGTTCAGCGCACCGCTTGATCAACACTTCAGCCACTAATCCGATGCCTCCTGCTATTGCAGGAGGCAAATTTTTTACTCAGCGAGCGAACTGTAGATTATTTTGCGTACTTTGCTGTTATTAGCTCCTGTTAATGTGCCACCGTATAGCTTTGTCGCAACCTTCATTCCAGGGCTTCCAGCATCACCCCTTCGATTTGCGACACATTACGCTGAATGTAAATCGTGCTCTGTGCTCAGATGACGCCATATCGATTTAAACGCCAGAGCCCGAAAGCTGATTGATGTGATTTCTCTTTTTCTCGCTGGCTCTGGTCATAAAATCTGGCTCAGTATGCTGAGTTAACCGCCTTTGCAGTCTTTTTCCCGAATGTCTGCCGAACGAACTTCGCACACTGCCAACTTGTTCAATTAAACCTATCAACCTGACTGCACCAGCCTGGCATTAAACTGAAGACAACGCTGACAACGGTAAGTGCGTAGTCCGCTATGAGCGAAAAGCGGACTATGCGACTTTCGCTTAAAAGTTGAATAAAAGCTTAAAGGAAATAAAAAGTATGTACGTCATATAAAAGCCTTTAACTCCTCAGCATCTATGTTCGCCAGCATTGATGCTTTCAAGTTTGGGGATGATGCGAGATACCTGGATATCAGGTTGAAACCTGCCGTATAACCCAGCCACCTTGGTAAATCTCCTGTTCCGAAAAACCAGGCATTATGGTCGTAATCAGTGCGATGCCAGTTTTCAAGCATGAGTGGATAGTAGGGCTTTACAATATCAGACCTGAGGCTTTCCCAGGGCTCACATTCACCCCCCAAAAGCTCAAGAGAAAAATGCCCGGCCAGTCCTTCAGAGACAAGCACTTCTCCCAGCGTTGAGCCGTATCCCGGTCCTGCCCACCTTGCAGCATGGTGAAGTTCATGAGCAAATAGACGCTCAATAGAGTGCGCAACGTTTTTGCAGAATGCAGGGTTTTCAGGATCGACGGTTATATAGATAACACCAGCTTCAGGACAATAACCGGCATGC
>Ga0308162_1000272_pt1 | contig 61164 bp, 49 predicted proteins | sample PhySR2_FD_201370 | JGI IMG/M metagenome (GOLD analysis project Ga0308162, IMG submission 201370) | Phyllosphere microbial communities from UC Gill Tract Community Farm, Albany, California, United States - DLSLS.R2 | ecosystem: Host-associated > Plants > Phyllosphere > Unclassified | place: USA... | reverse complement strand
TGTCGGCCTGCGGGAATTTCTCGAACGCGAAACGCGGCACCTTGGTGACCACGTAGTCGATCGACGGCTCGAACGACGCCGGGGTCGCGCCACCGGTGATCTCGTTCTTCAGCTCGTCCAGCGTGTAACCCACGGCCAGCTTGGCAGCAACCTTGGCGATCGGGAAACCGGTCGCCTTCGACGCCAGCGCCGACGAACGCGACACACGCGGGTTCATCTCGATCACGATCATCCGGCCGTCCTGCGGATTGATCGAGAACTGCACGTTCGAGCCGCCGGTATCCACGCCGATCTCGCGCAGCACGGCCAGCGAGGCGTTACGCAGGATCTGGTATTCCTTATCCGTCAGCGTCTGTGCCGGGGCCACGGTGATGGAGTCACCGGTGTGGATGCCCATCGGGTCCAGGTTTTCGATCGAGCAGACGATGATGCAGTTGTCGGCCTTGTCGCGCACGACTTCCATCTCGTATTCCTTCCAGCCGAGCAGCGACTCTTCGATCAGCAGCTCGTTGGTCGGCGAGAGGTCGAGACCGCGCTTGCAGATCTCTTCGAACTCTTCGCGGTTGTAGGCGATGCCGCCGCCCGTGCCGCCCAGCGTGAACGACGGACGGATCACGATCGGGTAGCCGCTCGTGCCGGTTTCCTTGGCGATTTGCGACTGCACGGCCACGGCTTCGTCCATCGAATGCGCAATGCCCGACTTGGCCGAGCCCAGGCCGATCTTGGTCATCGCGTCTTTGAACTTCTGACGGTCTTCGGCCTTGTCGATCGCCTCGGGCGATGCGCCGATCAGCTCGACGTTGTACTTCTTCAGCACGCCATGGCGATGCAGGTCCAGCGCGCAGTTCAGCGCGGTCTGGCCGCCCATGGTCGGCAGGATCGCATCCGGACGCTCCTTGGCAATGATGCGCTCGACCACTTCCCAGGTGATCGGCTCGATGTAGGTCACATCGGCCGTGTTCGGGTCGGTCATGATCGTGGCCGGGTTGCTGTTGACCAGGACCACCTTGAAGCCTTCTTCACGGAGCGCCTTGCAAGCCTGCGCGCCGGAGTAATCGAATTCACACGCCTGGCCGATGATGATCGGACCCGCGCCGATGATCAGGATAAACATGGCGCCGACGCCGCTGCTCATACCCGCAGACAAACGTCGTCGCGCGCGGAACGCCGCGGCCAGCCGCGCGCCCACGAAGATGATGGTGGTCAGGTACAGGAAGCTGCAGATCTGGCAGACCAGCCCAAGCACGACGAACGACACCACCGGCAGCGCGTAATGCGGATCGACGAACTGGATGAAGAACGAGATGAAGAACAAGATCGCCTTCGGGTTCAGCAGGCTGATGACCAGCGCTTTCTTGAACGGATGCGATTCGTCGGCCGGAGCCGCGCTTTGTTCGACAGACCCGCCGGCCTTGCGCGCGCGCCAATTGCGCACCGCGCCACGCAGCATCTGCAGGCCGATCCACGCCAGATACGCCGCACCGACGTACTTCACGACGTAGAACAGCGCCGGACTCGCCTTCAACAGCGAAGCCACGCCTGCTGCCGACAACACCATCAGGATGGCATCGCCCAGAAACACGCCACACGCGCCCTGGTAGCCCGCGCGCACACCGCGGCGGGCCGCCACCGACAGCACGTACATCGAGTTCGGCCCCGGCAGCAGCACGATGAAGATCGTGCCGAGCAGGAAGGTCCAGAACTCGGTGATGCCGAAGTGGGCGAGCATGAAAGCGTTCATGGCGATGCGATCTCGTTTGCTTTACTGCTTGGCTGCGTCCATCGCCGCGGTGAAGCGGTCAAACAGATACGCGATGTCGTGCGGACCGGGCGACGCTTCCGGGTGACCTTGGAAGCAGAACGCCGGACGGTCGGTCAGCTCGAAGCCCTGCAGCGTGCCGTCGAACAGCGAAACGTGCGTCACGCGCGCGTTGGCTGGCAGCGACTCCGGGTCCACTGCAAAGCCGTGGTTCTGCGAGGTGATGACCACGCGGCCATCCTGCAGATCCTTGACGGGGTGATTGGCGCCGTGGTGGCCGGTCTTCATCTTGAGCGTCTTGGCGCCCACGGCCAGACCCATGATCTGGTGACCCAGACAGATGCCGAAAGTCGGGAGGCGACGCTCCAGGAACTCCTTGGCGGCAGCGATAGCGTAGTCGCACGGCTCCGGATCGCCCGGGCCGTTGGAGAGGAACACGCCGTCCGGGTTATGCGCCAGCACGTCGGCCGCGCTGGTTTGCGCAGGCACCACCGTCACGCGGCAGCCGCGCTCGGCCAGCATGCGCAGGATGTTGAACTTGACACCGAAGTCATACGCGACCACGTGATACTTCGGGGCTTCCTGCTTGCCGTAGCCGCTGCCCAGCGCCCATTCGGTCTGGGTCCACTCGTACGGCTCGGTCACGGACACGACCTTCGCCAGATCCATGCCCGACAGGCCCGGGAACGAACGCGCGAGGTCGATGGCCTTCTGCACGTTGTCTTCGCCGGCGAGAATGCAACCATTCTGGGCGCCCTTCTCGCGCAGGATCCGGGTCAACTTGCGGGTATCGATTCCGGCAATGGCGACGACCTTCTCACCCTTGAGGTAATGCGAGAGCGAGTGCTCCTTGCGGAAGTTGGATGCGAGGATCGGCAGATCCTTGATGATGAGGCCGGCGGCATGGACTTTCGTAGCTTCGACGTCCTCACGGTTCACGCCAACGTTACCGATATGCGGATACGTGAGCGTGACGATCTGGCGCGAGTAGCTCGGATCGGTAAGGATTTCCTGATAGCCGGTGATGGCGGTGTTGAACACCACTTCGCCGATCGTATGACCGGCCGCACCGATGGAATAGCCACGAAAGACCGTGCCGTCTGCAAGCGCGAGGATGGCGGGCGGGAAAGACGGCAACACGGGTAGCTCCTGCTGGATTCACCCTGTGCCGACCTGATCACCTTGGCGCCGAAGCGGAATTCCGGCTGGGCGGAATCCGGGCCGTTTGCGCGCCGAGAATCGGAAACTGGGCAGAACTCACCAGAAATCACCGAGAAACGAGGCAGACGGGGCGGTAGGCGGGAGGTAGGAAGCGGTTGGCGCTAGGGTGATGGGTTTCTGAACTCAAACCCAACAAGTATACCCGGGCGCCGCAAAAAACTCAATGAAAGGAAGGACTTAACGTCGAGTGCCGCCCGAATTGTGACCTCCCGCCATGCCCTTACACCCAGCTCCACACTGGCGAGAACGTCACGTTCGGAGTGCCCTACTCACCTCGCATGGCAGCCTGCACCTGAGCCAGTGCCGTGGGGTCTTCGATGGTGGTCAGATCGCCGGGGTCCCGCCCTTCCGCTACGGCCTGCATCGCGCGGCGCAGCAGTTTTCCGGAGCGCGTTTTCGGCAGCGCCCCGACAAAGAACACGCGCGAGGGCCGTGCCACCGCACCGAGTTGCACCTCGACCGTACGCATCAACTCGCCCTCCAGAGCCAAGCGCCCTGCCGGCTCGGCAATGCGCGAAGCATCGCGCACGATGGCAAACCCCATCGCCACCTGCCCTTTGAGTTGATCGGCCACGCCCACCACCGCCACTTCGGCGATAGCGGGATGCGACGAGAGGCTCTCTTCGATCTCGCGTGTGCCAAGGCGGTGGCCCGCCACGTTGATGACATCGTCGGTGCGGCCCAGGATGGTCACGTAGCCCTCCTCGTCACGCACGCCCCAGTCGAAGCTCGAATAGATGTGCCGCCCAGGAAAGGCGGACCAGTAGGTCTGCAGGAAACGGGCATCGTCGCCCCAGACGGTGGTCATGCAGCCCGGCGGCAGCGGCGCGGCGACGGCGAGAAGCCCTTTCTCGCCCGGTGCGCATGGCTCTCCGGTCGCCTCATCCAAGATGTCGAGCTTGTAGCCGTAGACCGGGAAGCCCGGCGAGCCGAGCTTTTGCTCGGAAGGCTCGACCCCTTGCGGAATGGCCAACATCGGCCAGCCGGTCTCGGTCTGCCAGTAGTTGTCGACGATGGGCTTGTGCAACGCCTCGCCGATCCAGCTGGCGGTGGGCTCGTCCAGCGGCTCGCCAGCAAGGAACAGGCGCCGCAGACTCGACAGATCATGTCGCTGCAGTAGCGCCGGATCCTGCTTCTTGAGCACGCGAATGGCAGTGGGCGCGGTGAACATCACATTCACGCGGTATTGCTCGACGATGCGCCACCAGACCGCGCCGTCGGGGCGGATTGGCGTGCCTTCGTACATGACCGTCGTCAGGCCCGCGAGCAGCGGCGCATAAACGATGTAGCTGTGCCCCACCACCCAGCCGACATCCGATGCTGTAAACATCGTGTCGCCGGGCTGCGTACCAAAAATGAGCGGCATCGACGCCGCCAGCGCCACCGCATAGCCGCCGGTGTCGCGCTGGACGCCTTTCGGCTTGCCAGTCGTACCCGAGGTGTAGAGGATGTACGAGGGCTCGCTCGACTCCATCCATTCGCACGGCACATCGGCATTCGCATGCTCTGCCGCGAGCGTTGCGTAATCAGCATCGCGCGGGTTGTGCCGCATGGGCGCGAGTTTGCGATCGACGAGCAACACGCGCTCAGGCTTGTGCGCGGCCAAGTCAATCGCCGCGTCAAGCAACGGTTTGTATTCGACCACCTTGCCCGCTCGCGAGCCCGCATCCGCACTGACGATCACGCGCGGCGTGGCGTCGTCGATGCGCGTGGCGAGACTGTTGGATGCGAAGCCACCGAACACCACCGAATGGATCGCGCCGATGCGCGCACAGGCCAGCATGGCAAACGCGGCTTCGGGAATCATCGGCAGGTAAATCAGCACGCGATCGCCACGTTTGACCCCCAGCGCCTGCAGGCTCGCCGCCATGCGGTTGACCTCCCGATGGAGCTGGCGATACGTGTACGTAGTCTCCAGGCCGGTTTCGGTGGAGACATACACCAGCGCCGCTTGCTCGCCACGCGTGGCGAGATGCCGGTCGACGGCGTTGTGGCAGAGGTTGGTGCGTCCGCCCACGAACCACTTGGCGAACGGCATGCGCGAATCGTCGAGGACTGCCGAATACGGCGTTTGCCACTCGATGCGCTGCGCCTGCTCGCCCCAAAAGCCAGCGGGGTCGTCAATGGAGCGCTGATACAGCGCGCGATACGCGGCGGACATGGGCATGACGTTGTCTCCTGGCCATCGTGTGCGATGGCTCAATCTTGATTGTGCTCGGATGCACCTACTTTGCGGTCGCCAACTTACGCAGGTCTTACCGCCGCCCCAAAACAAAACGGCGCCCCGCAGGACGCCGTTTCTCTCGCCAGACTCAGCGCTTCTTGCGCTTGGCCGAACTCGATGAGCTTGCCACCGGTTTAGCCTTGACCACCGGCTTGCCGGCCACCTTCGCAGTCGGCACGCGCGTGGTTGCCGCCGTGGCGCGCGATGTCGTAGCCGAGACGCGCATCACGCGCACGTGGCCGCCGCGACTGCCACCGCGCGCTTGCGGCAGCATCAGCACGACGCTGTGACCCTTGGGGATGGCGTCGCCAGGCAACTGGTTCCACGCACGAATCTGGGCAACAGACACGCCGTAGCGCCGCGACAGACCCGCAACCGTGTCGCGCTTGCCCGCGCGCACCACCACCTTTCTGAGATCCGGCATGTCGGGTTCGACCGCCATGGTGGCGTTCTCAGCCAATTCGGGGCTGATGTCGGGTGCGTTTTCCTGGGCGCCGTCGGCACGCGGTACGACCACGGTGGAGCCGGCCTTCAAGCGCATGCCCTTCGGAATGCGGTTGATCTCGCGAATGGTGTCGGGATCAACCTTCAGCCGCGCCGCCAACGCTTCCACGCGCTCACGGTTGCCGACCGTCACGGCCGTCCAGCTGGAAAGGCCACCGCGATACGTGTTCAGGTTGTACTGGAACGTTTCGGCGTTGTCGTACGGCAGCAGGATCTGGGGGTTGGACGCGCCAAGGATCACCGGCCGGTTGAACGATGGGTTGAGCGCCTTGAACTCATCCATCGGCAGGTTGGCCAGCTTGGCGGCCAGCGTCACATCAATATCGCGTGACGTTGTGACGGTGACGAAGTATGGATGGTTGGGAATCTCAGGCAGCGTGACGCCGTAGCGCTCCGGGTTGGCGATGATGTTCTTCACCGCCTGGAGTTTGGGCACGTACATGCGCGTCTCGGCGGGCATGTTCAGGTTGACGTAATCGGTCGACAGGCCGGCTGCCTGGTTGCGCGCAATCGCCCGCGCAACGGCACCTTCGCCCCAGTTGTAGGCAGCCAGCGCGAGTTGCCAGTCGCCAAACTGGTCGTGCAGCTTGGAAAGATAGTCAAGCGCAGCATCGGTCGAGGCAAGCACATCGCGGCGCTCGTCCTGGAAGACGTTCTGCTTAAGGTTGTAGGTCCTGCCGGTGCTCGGGATGAACTGCCACATTCCAGCGGCCTTGGCGCTCGATACAGCCTGCGGGTTGAACGCACTTTCCACGAAGGGCAGCAGGGCGAGCTCGGTGGGCATGTTGCGCCGCTCCAGCTCTTCGACGATGTGATACAGGTAGCGGTTGGAGCGATCCACCATACGGCGGAAGGCATCGGGGCGCTGCGCATACCAGTCGGTACGATCGTCCACTGCCGAGCTTTGCAGGTCGGGCATGGAGAAACCCTGGCGAATGCGCGCCCAGAGATCCTTGGCCGGCCCTTTCAGGGCCCCCACGGGCTGCTGATCGACATTGACGACCGGCGCAGCGGCTTGGCCGGTGCCGGTGGAGGCGCTGGTGCTGGCTGTGTCGGCGCTCGGCCCGGGGGCCGTTGCACAGGCCGCAAGGAGCAGACTGAGCACAGTTGCCGCAAGAAGTCGCACGGATCGCATCAAGTTCTATGAGGTTAGGGCTAAAAATTGCCCCAGATAGTAAGAAACGCATCCGACCGCGTCAACCCGCGTTCACCCGGCGGGGTGCCTGCTGGATACATCACATCTGGCCGCGTCATCGCCGCGCGCCGAGCATTCTCAACGGAAATCGTTCTTCCACTGGCGCAACGCGGCGAATACAGCAACCGGATCGTCGGCGTCGATTCCGGCATGGCGTGCCACGGCATGCGTCACATTGCCGTCATCCGATCGCATGAAGGGATTGGTCGCCCGCTCGTGGCCAATGGTAGTGGGTACAGTCGAGCGGCCCTCGGCCCGCAACGCCGTTACCTCATCCTCCCAGGCCGCCAAGTCGGCGTTGCCAGGTTCGACTGCACGCGCAAAGCGCACATTCGATGCAGTGTATTCATGCGCGCAGTAGACACGCGTATCGGGCGCCAGCGCCGCCAGCTTGGCCAGCGACGCGCGCATCTGCGCAGGCGTACCCTCAAAAAGCCGGCCGCAACCGGTGGCGAAGAGTGTATCGCCACAAAACAGGCTCGCCGATGCGGCATTACCCTGAAGGTGCCCCACATAGGCGACGTGACCGCTGGTATGACCCGGCACATCGATCACCCGGAATGTTGCGGCCGGCTGCGTGAGCGTAACGACATCGCCTTCACGCACGGCCTGCGTGCGTCCCGGGATCGATTCACCCGCTGGGCCGATGACCGGCAGCGGCACACCCTCGGGATTCTCCGGATACGCCGCGAGCAGTTCGCGCACCCCGCCGACGTGATCGCCATGATGATGTGTGATTACAATGGCACCGAGCGTAAGCCCGCGCTCCTTCAGGAAGCGCAGCACCGGTTGCGCGTCGCCCGGGTCGACGACAGCAGCCACACGGCCATCGTGTAGTGCCCAAATATAATTGTCGGTAAACGCAGCGATCGCCTCCACCTCAAGCGCTACACCACGCGGCACACCACCCTGGACCATGTCCGACTCCTCTAACGATCGTCGCATTATAGATTGGCACCACTGGCTCGCTTCACCGCCCGGGCAATACGTCCTGCGCTGGGAACAGGCCCAGTTCGATCGCACGGTGGCCGACATGTTCGGCTATCACGCGCTGCAGCTCGGCCACCCTGGTTTTGGGGCGCTGCGCGAAAACCGCATCCCGCTGATCGCGCGTGTGGTGGACGACATCGACCCGACGGCCCCCACTGAAACGCTCGACCCGATGGACGGCGACCCCGCCGAATCCGCCGATGCGGCCGACGGGGAGCCCGACACCAGCACACCACAGCGCCAGGCCACACCCCGCGTGATCTGCCGCTATGACGAACTGCCCTTCGCTTCGCAGAGCATCGACCTCGTCGCGCTGCCCCACGTGCTGGAGTTCACGGATGACCCGCATGAAGTGCTGCGCGAAGTGGCGCGCGTGCTGATGCCCGAGGGGCGTCTGGTCATCACCGGCTTCAACCCACTGAGCCTGTGGGGCATGCGCCAAGGCATGCGCCGCCTGGGCACGGAATCGTTCCTGCCCGCGCAAAGCCAGATGATTGCGTTCACGCGCCTGAAAGACTGGCTCAAGCTGCTCGGATTTGATATCGTGCGCGGCCGTTTCGGCTGCTACTGTCCGCCCAATCGCTCGGACAAATGGCTGCAGCGCACCGCCTTCATGGAGAAGGCCGGCGACCGCTGGTGGCCGATCTTCGGCGCGGTTTACATGCTGCAAGCTGTCAAGCGCGTGCGCACCATGCGTCTGGTCGGTCCGGCATGGAAGACGCGTAAGTCGCCGTCACTGGTGCCGGCCGGTACGCCGGTCGCGACGCCTTCGGGCTCGCATTCGACCAAGGCGCCGTCGGCCACCGCGCGTGACGGCAAATCGGGCGCCTGATCGCGCCCGTTCCACTCACTGATCACCCATCGTTTTCTCAATGCAGGAAGTCACCGTCTATTCCGATGGCGCATGCAAGGGCAACCCCGGCCTTGGCGGCTGGGGCACCGTGCTCGTCTCGGGCAGCCATGAAAAAGAACTCTTCGGCGGCGAAGCGCTGACCACCAACAACCGTATGGAGCTGATGGCAGTGATCGAGGCGTTCCGCGCGCTCAAGCGGCCATGCCGGGTGCAGGTGTACACCGATTCGCAGTACGTGCAGAAAGGCATCAGCGAATGGTTGGCCGGCTGGAAGGCGCGCGGCTGGAAGACGGCTGACAAGAAGCCGGTCAAGAACGACGACCTCTGGCGCACGCTCGACGAACTCGTCGTCGGACATGACGTGAGCTGGCATTGGGTCAAGGGCCATGCCGGCCACCCCGGCAACGAGCGCGCCGATGCGCTGGCCAACAAGGGCGTCGAGATGGCGCGCCAGGCAAGCGCCTGACGCGGCCGAACGCTCGCTCACTTGCCCGCGCAGCGCTGCGTCGGGATCTGCGGCGCATTCGCAGCGGTGGTCGTGATGTACTGCGGCTTGCCATCCTGCGCATAGATCAATCGCAACGGGCCGCGCTTGGAAAGACCATCGTCGATATCGGCCTGCAACAGGCCGGTCTGCGCCCATAAGTCACCACCGATGCTGCGCTTCTGCATCATGACGGGGCGGTTTGTGCCCGGCTCCCAGTTGGCCTGGCGCTCGGGCACGTAGCGGTTGGGCAGCGTGCCGTAGGCGTAGAGCTGATTCAACGCGTCGGCGAGGTAACGCCCAGCTTGCTCATTGAAAATCGGCAGATCCTGGTTTCCGAGTTCGCTGCGGATACGCTGCGCCTCCGCCGCGCAGCTTGGCGCGACATTGTCGGCCGCTCGGGCGTAGGACACGCCGATTGCAACGGCTGCGGCGGCAAGCCAGGTCAGCACGCGATACAGGCGGCGCGGACGGGTGGTCGGAATCACGGACATCGGTTCGGTATGCATGCGAGCTTCTCCGGTGAAATAACGTGGTTGTGAATCAGGACAGGAACAACTTGCGTTCGGCCTGACGACGCTTCGTCAGCCCCTTGAGCGGCTTGCCGCCTGCCTTGTCCCACAGCAGGAATTGGTTGGCCGCGCCGGCGTAGTCGCCGGCGTTGAGCTTGCGCAGCAGCGTTGACGAGCGCAGCCGCCCTGCTCCCAGGTTGAAGACGAAGGACGCCAGCGCGTCGAACTGACCCTGCGTGATCGACACGCGCACGGCTTTGGCAATGCCTTGTTCGGTGTCGGCAAGGTCTTTGCGCAGCAGCGCTTCCGCTTGCTGCTGCGAGATCGGACCGTTGAAGGTCTCGCCGGGGCGAATCAGGTGGCCGTAACCGATGGTCGGCTTGCCGACCGCATCCAGATACGTCGACAGACGCAGCCCTTCCGATTCCTTGATCAGCGCGAGGCCTCGCTCGCCGGTGGTGCGCGGGTTGTGCTCAGTGCTCATCGCTCTTCTCCTGGGGCGTGGTGGGGGTGTCGGGGCCATCGGAACCGCCGGCATTCGGCTGCACGGGCCTTGGCACCAGCCGATTCGTGTATTCGTCGATCAGCCGCATCACGGCTTCTGGCGGCTGCAGCGCCGTGAATTTCATCTCGATGTCGATGTGCTCGCTGTCGCGGCCCGTATCCCGTTTGGAATGCGGTGCAAGCGAGACGTAGAACCGGCCAACGCCGCCCGCGGCTGCACCGTGTAAAGGCAGGGCCTCGGCGATGTCGCTGCGCACGGTCATGTTCACCGTCATCTCATCGAGCGCGATGCCGCGCGGCATCGCCAGCGAGACCAGCGGCAGCGCAAGCCGGTGCTGACTGTCGAGCGCAAGCTCCACCTCGCGGGCGACCAGCGTGCCGCTCTCGTCGGCATCAAAAAACTGGTCGAGCAGCGCGGTGTATTGCTGCGCAAGCATCTGGTTGGCACACGCGGCGGCGTGCTGCATGCCGCGCGTGATGTCGTCGAGCGTCAGGCCATTCAAGCCCGGATGACCGTGGCTGTTGCTGCCACCACCGGTGCCGCCGCCCGGCGGCGACGAACCTGGTGGCGACGGCGGAGGCGCATCGGACCCAGTCTCGGGAAACGGCGTGGCATCGGAAGGCCCAGCAGGTTGCGCTGCCACAGGTGGCGCTGATGGCGCGCTGGCGGACGGCGCTGGTGGTGTTGCGGGCGCTGACGACGCACGGTCATCATCACGCCCGCGGCGGCTGAAGAGATTGAACATGGTGTCGGGTCGGTCGGATCGATCAGATCAATAGGCGGCGCGCGACAGGCGCGCACCGATCAGGACACCGGCCGTGGGGAGGCCGGCCGGCGTCCATCGCCGTGGCGGCTTACGGATTTGCCGGTGCCGGTGCCGGCGCGTTGCCGCCAGCGGGCACCTTTTCGCCAATCATCGTGCCGTCGGTCGGCGTGGCGGGCAGCGGCTTGACGTCGTTCTCCTTGCCCTTGACCACGACCGGCTTGGTTGCCGCGTCAGTCAAAAACTCCATCACGCGCATCAGCGCTTCCGGCGGGTTCTGACGCTTGACCTGGGTGTGGAAGGAGTACTTGGCGCGCGTGTCGGTGCTACGGGTCTGCTCCGACTTGTGCGAGGCGCGGCCCGAGACCGAAACGCTGAACGGGCCCCAGCCGAGTTTGGCCTGGAACGACCCTTCCGCCTCGGTGCTGGACGAGGATTTCTCCGACTGTGAAATCTCCAGCTCGAAATCGATCGTGCCTTCCTCGATGGCGATCACCGGATGCACGACCGCACACAGCAACGGAATGCGCATCGTCTTCTGGATCGTGCCCTGCGACACCCCCTTCTCGTCGACGATGGTTTCGTCGTAGTCAAATTGCACCGCAACGGCTTTGCCGTTCTGAATACACACCTGCAGCAGAAAATCCGCATAGGATTTTGCCGCTGAGGTTTGCGCCGCGATCATCGCCTGCAGCGGCGCAGAGATCATCTTGTCGATCGGCAGCGCATTGATAACCGACCCGATAAGTCCGTTGTCCATTTAAAACTCCTCACATTGAATTATTTGGACACACAGGTTTGTGCGCCCGAATCCAAAGTAAGAGTTTTTCCTGCGGGGTTCGATGCCGCGAAAGTGCCAGCCAAGGCCACGGAACAGCGGCCCAGTACGTATCGACAGGCCGCCCGTGACTTTCGGCACTGAACTTCTGTTTCAATGCATCCGGATCGATCCCGCCCTACAAAATAATCGGTTTCTCTGAAAATAATTAACTGAAGTACGAGGGGTCGATGAATATTCTGGTAATCGATAGCTTGCCGCTTTTTGCGGCAGGTGTGTCCAATGTATTGAATGCACTCGACGCGCAGGGTGTGTTTATCGATACACACTACGCCGTGCAAATCGGGCCGGCTTGCCGGCAAGCCGAACCCAGAGCCGTCGTGATGGAATGGAGCGCACAGGACGACGACGCACGGCAACGCCTGTCGGAGTTGAAAGCGGTGCTGCCGGAAGTGCCTGTGCTACTGACGGTGCAAGCTGTCGGCCGGCACGTGGTGGGCGACGCGCTGCGCTTCGGCGCGGCCGGCGTGGTCGACCGGCAAGCCACGGCCGACGTTCTGCTCGAAGCCCTGCAACGCATTACCTCGGGCGCAGTCTACTTGCCGCCCATCAGCAATCTCTCACCCGACGACCCGCGCCAAAGCCCGGGAGAAAGTCCGGCTGAACTCTGGCGCCGGCTCACGCCGCGGCAGCATGAGGTGCTGCAACTGCTTGCAGAGGGCAAGTCCAACAAGCAGATCTGTCGCGTGCTCAACGTGGCTGAAGGCACCATCAAGAACCATCTGTACGCGCTGTTCCGGCAGATTGGCGTCAACAATCGGACCGAGGCCGCGCTCTGGCTCTCGCGCTGCAAGGCGAGCCTCGTCCGCCTGCAGATGTGTGCGATGTAGCGCCGCGACGCGCACCTGCCCGTGGCCTCCGCTGCCTTTTCGGACGTCACGGGCCCTGAGGTTCACCGCTGGGCGAAAACACTAACCTGACTGACCACATTGCATTCACGCGACCACGCCATACACTGATTGGAAGGCGGCGCACGGTGCATCGCCGTTTTTTCATGGAGGCCGCCCATGGAAATCATCGAGTTCCACACCAGCCCGCCACGCTATTGCGCCGCGGATCTCACTCTCACCTGCACCGCAAGCGTCGACGGCATCCCGGCCTGCTATGCGGTGACGGCTGAAGCGCTCGAAGAACATTTCGGCGCCCGCTCGTGGCGGCAGGAAGATCTGCTGCAAGCCATGGAAAGCCACCGCGGCACCATTGAAGACATGGCGCGCTCGCTGTTCAAGCTGACGGACTCGCACAACATCGTGCTCCGTAGCGGCCATTTCCGCTTCGGCATGTAGACGCTCAGTGAGCAGCATGACCGACATCCGCATCTGCGGCGAACAAAAAGAAGGCCAGCGCAAAGCTGGCCTTGTGCAAGCGTTCGTGAGCTACTCAGGTTTGCACTCGTGCTTCATCTCGCGTCGCCCGTCTTCGTAGACCACCTCCAGCCGGCACGTAAAGCCCCATAGGCGTACGACGTGCCGCAGCATCTCTTCGTAGTTCGGCCCGAGCGGGCGGCGGTTGCTCTGTAAATGGCGCAGCGTCAATGAGCGATCTCCGCCCACGTCAACGTTGGTCACTTGGATGTTGGGCTCGATGTTCGAGAGATCGTACTGCCCTGCCAACAACTCGCGGATCTTGCGATAGCCATCGTCGTCGTGGATGGCGGTGACGCGCAGCTTGGCGTCACGATCGTCATCGAGCACGGAGAACAGCTTCAACTCGCGGATCACACGCGGCGAGAGGAACTGCAGCAGGAAGCTCTCGTCCTTGAAGTTGCGCATGGCGAAGTCGAGTGTCTTCTGCCAATCGCTGCCTGCAATCTCGGGCGCCCAGCGGTAGTCCTCTTCTTCCGGCGATTCGCAAATGCGCCGGATGTCCTGGAACATCAGAAAGCCCAGGGTGTACGGGTTCAAGCCGCTGTAGTACGGGCTATTAAACGGCGGCTGATAGATCACGTTGGTATGCGCCTGCAGCAGCTCAAGCATGAACGCATCGTTGACGAGCTTCTCGTCGTACAGCTTGTGCAGGATGGTGTAGTGCCAGAAGGTGGCCCAGCCTTCGTTCATCACCTTGGTCTGCCGCTGCGGATAGAAGTACTGCGCAATCTTGCGCACGATACGCACGATTTCTCGTTGCCACGGCTGCAACTTGGGCGCGTTCTTCTCGATGAAGTACAGCAGGTTCTCTTCCGGCTCGGGCGGAAACTGCGGATCAGGCTCCGGCACGTCGTCAGCGGTTGCCAGCGCGCGTGCCCGGTGCGTGGGCAGCGTACGCCACAGGTCGTTTACCTGTGCTTCAAGGTATTTCTCGCGCTCCGCCTGGCGGGCTTGCTCTTCGTTGATCGACAGCTTCTTGGGCCGTCGATACCGATCGACACCGTAGTTCTGCAACGCGTGGCAGGAGTCGAGCAGCAGTTCCACCTCCTGCTCGCCGTAGCGCTGTTCGCATTCAGCCACGTAGTTCTTGGCGAAGAGCAAGTAATCGACGATGGCGTCCGCGTTCGTCCACGTCCGGAACAGGTAATTGCCCTTGAAGAAGGAGTTGTGGCCGTAGCAGGCATGCGCGATGGTCAGCGCCTGCATCGGCATCGTGTTCTCCTCCATCAGATATGCGATGCAGGGGTTCGAGTTGATGACGATCTCGTACGCCAACCCCATGAGGCCGCGCTGGTAGCCGCGCTCCGATGCAAGGAAGTGCTTGCCGTATGACCAATGGTTGTAGCCCAGCGGCAGGCCGGACGACGCGTAGGCATCGAGCATCTGCTCGGCGGTGATGATCTCGATCTGGTTCGGATAGGTGTCCAGGCCGAAATCTGCGGCAATCTGGGCGATGCTTTGGTCGTAACGCCTGATCAGCTCGAAGGTCCATTCCGAGCCCGTAGATAGGTAGGCCATGCTCGTTCCCGTTGGTCCATCACACAGGGTCACAGGTGGCGTGCTCGCCATGGCACACGCTGCCACTGCGCGGCGGCAGTGCCCGGCTGGCGGCAACTCCTGCAGCCCGATCAGCGATCAGGCGGCGCGCTTCTGAAACAGCTCGTGCAACACCGGATAGATCTCGTCCGCCTTGAGAATGCGCTGCATCGCGAAGTTCTCGTGCCCAGCCTTCAACGTAAGATACTCCTCCCACAGGTTCTGCGGCTCCGTGGAGACCACCTCAACATAGGCGTAGTACTGCGTCAGCGGCAGGATCGACTCGCGCAGGATCTTGGCGCACAGCTCTGAGTCCCCTGCCCAGTTGTCGCCATCCGAAGCCTGCGCGCAGTAGATGTTCCATTGGCTTGGCGAATAACGCTCCTGAATCACTTCCGCCATCAGTTTGAGTGCACTCGACACAACAGTGCCACCCGACTCGCGTGAGTGGAAAAAATCCTCCTCATCCACCTCCTTAGCCACGGTGTGGTGGCGGATGAAGACGACGTCGATGCGTTCGTAGTTCCGCTTCAGGAACAGATAAAGCAGCATGAAGAAACGCTTGGCCAAGTCCTTGCGCGATTCGTCCATCGAGCCGGATACGTCCATCACGCAGAACATCACCGCCTGCGCCTGCGGACGCTTGCGCAGCACGCGGTTGTTGTAGCGCAGGTCGAGCTTTTCAATGAACGGCACGCGATCCAGGCACGAGCGCAGATGTCGCATCTCCTTCATCAGCTCTTGCGCGCGCACGCTGTAAGGGCCGTCGTTTTCCAGCTCCTCGTTGTACTCGCCTTCCAGCTCATGCAGACGGCGCTGATACGGGCTGGACAATGCAATGCGGCGACCGAGCGAGCTGCGCATCGTCCGCAGAATCGACAGGTTGGACGGCGTGCCATCGAGCGAAAAACCCGCACGCACCTTGCGCACCTCCGCGATCTTGGCCAGGCTGCGCTTGGCAAGATCGGGCAACGCCATGTCTTCGAAAAAGAAGTTGAGAAAGTCCTCGCGCGAGAGCGTGAAGATGAAATCGTCTTCGCCCTCGCCCGAGTCGCTGGCCTGCGAACCGGAGCCGCCGCTGCCCTGCTGCGGGCGGTCGAAGCTGTCGCCGCGAATGAACTCTTTGTTGCCCGGGTGAACGCCTTCTCGGCGCCCGCCCGAGCCGTGGTGGAACATGGGCTCGGAGATGTCCTTGACGGGAATGGACACCTGCCCGCTCTGCTCGATGTCCATGATCTTGCGACCCGTCACCGCCTTGGCCACTGCACGGCGGATCTGGTCTCGGTAACGCTTGATGAAGCGTTGCTTGTTGACGGTGCTTTTGCCGCCACCGTTCTCCCGCCGATCAATGATCGTGCCCATGTGACTGCCCTCGATTGGAAGTTCGCTGGGTGTCCTTGCCCTCTCCTTATCTCCTTAAGATGACTTCCTGACGCGCAGATACCACTCCACCAGCAAGCGCACCTGCTTCTGGGTATAGCCCTTCTCCACCATGCGGTTGACGAAGTTCTCGTGCTTCTCCTTGTCGTCATGCGACGACTTGGCATTGAACGAGATCACGGGCAGCAGATCCTCCGTGGTCGAGAACATCCGCTTCTCGATCACCGCGCGCAGCTTCTCGTAGCTGGTCCAGACGGGATTCTTTCCGCCATTCTTGGCCCGCGCCCGCAGCACGAAATTGACGATCTCATTGCGGAAATCCTTCGGGTTGGAAATGCCCGCCGGTTTTTCCACCTTCTCCAGCTCATCATTCAACGCGCTGCGATCGAGAATCTCGCCAGTGTTCGGGTCGCGATATTCCTGATCCTGAATCCACAGGTCGGCAAACACCACGTAGCGGTCGAAGATGTTCTGCCCGTACTCCGAATAGGACTCCAGATACGAGGTCTGAATCTCCTTGCCGATGAACTCCACGTATGGCGACGTGAGGTATTCCTTGATATAGGACATCAGCTTGGATTCCGTCTCCGGCGGGAACTGCTCGCGCTCGATCTGCTGTTCGAGCACATACAGCAAGTGCACCGGATTGGCCGCCACCTCCGTCCCATCGAAGTTGAACACCTTCGAGAGCACCTTGAAGGCAAAGCGCGTCGACAACCCCGTCATGCCCTCGTCGATGCCGGCAAAGTCGCGGTACTCCTGATACGACTTGGCTTTCGGGTCGACATCTTTCAGGCTCTCGCCGTCATACACGCGCATCTTCGAGAAGATGTTGGAATTCTCGGGCTCCTTGATGCGCGTGAGCACTGCGAACTGGGCCATCATCTTCAACGTGTTCGGCGCGCACGGCGCTGCGGCCAGCGAGCTGTTGCGCAGCAGCTTGTCGTAGATCTTCACCTCGTCCGAGACGCGCAGGCAATACGGCACCTTCACGATGTAGATGCGATCAAGGAACGCCTCGTTGTTGCGATCGGACTTGAAGCTCTGCCACTCCGCCTCGTTCGAGTGCGCCAGGATGACGCCATCGAACGGGATCGCGCCAAAGCCCTCCGTGCCCTTGTAGTTGCCTTCCTGCGTGGCCGTCAGCAGCGGATGCAGCACCTTGATCGGCGCCTTGAACATCTCAACGAACTCAAGCAAACCCCGATTGGCCAGGCACAGCCCGCCCGAATACGAATACGCATCCGGATCGTCTTGCGGATAGTCCTCCAGCTTGCGGATATCGACCTTGCCCACCAGAGACGAAATGTCCTGATTGTTCTCGTCGCCCGGCTCCGTCTTGGAAATCGCAATCTGCGACAGCACCGACGGATGCAGCTTCACCACGCGGAAGCGCGTGATGTCACCGTTGAACTCATGCAGCCGCTTGACCGCCCAGGGCGAGGCAATCGTGTTCAGATAGCGCCTCGGGATGCCGTAATCCTCCTCCAGAATCTTGCCGTCTTCGTCAGGCGAGAACAGCCCGAGCGGGGACTCGTGAATGGGCGAGCCCTGGAGCGCGTAGATGGGAATCTGCTCCATCAGCGCCTTCAACTTCTCGGCAAGCGAGGATTTGCCGCCGCCCGGAGGCCCGAGCAGATAAAGGATCTGTTTGCGCTCTTCAAGACCTTGCGCGGCATGTTTGAAGAAGGAGACGATCTGCTCGATCGTGTCCTCCATGCCGTAGAACTCCCGGAAGGCCGGATAGATCTTGATGACCTTGTTGAAGAACAATCGTGACAGCCGAGGATCGTGGTGAGTGTCCACCAGTTCCGGCTGACCGATCGCGGTGAGCATGCGCTCGGCGGCAGTCGCATAGGCGGTCGAGTCTTTTTTGCAGATATCCAGATACTCCTGGATGCTGTACTCGTCCTCTTTGCGAGCTTCAAAACGCGTTGCGTAGTGGCGGAAAATATCCATATCTCCCCCGTAGATTTCTTCCCTACTCCACACCAACAAGCGAGAGCCAGGCTAGTTCTTGCGTGCGTTGCTGATTCCACTGTAGACGAATCACCGATGATCACAAGAACGGTTGATAGCCTGGAACGGTGCACAACCGTTGCAATTGCGTTAGCGCTCGACAGCATGAAGTGCTAAACGGACCTTGCACGATGCACCAACATACGTGCACCACAACGATCAGCTATCCCGAGCACAGCAGAAAGCGTACCCGTGCCACCTGCCCGCGCTCGCAGGTTGGTACGTAACCGATCGGCGCGAGTTCCCGCGCGCACGCTGAATCCGGGAGGGGGATATCCCTGCGTTTTCCTGTCTCGCCAACTGTGGTATCGCGCATAGCGCGCACCAGCGACGCGACGCTTGTAGCGGCAGCCTTTCTCCCTGGGACGCAACAAAGCATTGTGCAAAGCATGGGGCGAAATACGTTTTATAGCCCGGCATGCACTCGCAGCTCGAGGGGGAACGACTGAAACGGATCGACCGAAAGTGTCTCTTTTTTGCGCCAGATGGAAGCTTGGCCGGACGCGACGAAGAGGCGGCCTGAAAAGCCCGCACGGAGAGCGCGGACAAAGAAAAAGGCCCTCGGCGTTTGCCTGAGGGCCTTTTAAGCGATTTCTCGCCAGTTTGGTGGGTGGTACAGGGATTGAACCTGTGACCCCTGCCGTGTGAAGGCAGTGCTCTACCGCTGAGCTAACCACCCGAATGCGGTGAAAACGAGATTATGTCGAAAACGCGTGGCCGTGTAAATACCCCGCCCGCACATTTTTTTGATCAGGCAGCCGGCGGCGCAAGCTCCGCAGCTTCGCGCGTCCAGACAGTCTTGCCGCCGCTGGCCTTGTCGATCTCCTTGAGCACGCCGGCATGCGCTTCGGCTTCGGCTTCGGTCGCCAGCAGCACCGGCAATTGCAGCGCACTCAGGTCCACAGCGACAGCTTCGGCCGATGCGCCTTCGCCCGACTCCAGCATGTCGATCACCAGCGTGTTCTGGCCGCGCGTCATGGCCAGGTAGACCTCGGCCAGCAGTTCCGCATCCAGCAGTGCGCCGTGCAGCGTACGGTGCGCGTTGCTCACGCCCAGACGGTCGCACAGCGCATCCAGGGAGTTGCGCTTGCCCGGGAACATCTGGCGCGCCTCGCGCAGCGTGTCGATGTGGCCCGACAGGTGTTCACGGAATGCCGGCAGACCCAGGCGCTGGAATTCCATATCCAGGAAGCCCAAGTCGAACGCGGCGTTGTGAATGATCGCCTCGGCGCCCTGCACGTAGTCGCGGATTTCGTTGACGATCTCGGCGAACTTCGGCTTATCGGCCACGAACTCGTTGGTGATGCCGTGCACGGCCATCGCACCCGCGTCGATCTCACGCTCGGGGTTGATGTAGAAATGCAGGTTGCGGCCGGTCAGGCGGCGGTTGACCATCTCCACGCAGCCGATTTCGATCACGCGGTCGCCGGTGGCGGCATTCAGGCCGGTGGTTTCGGTATCGAGAATGATCTGTCGCATCGCGCGCTCCCCTACTTTGACTGGATTACTTGAAGACGACGGTCTTGTGGCCGTTGAGCAGGATGCGGTGTTCGGCATGCCACTTCACGGCGCGGGCCAGCGCCACGCATTCCACGTCGCGGCCGACTGCGGTGAGTTGCTCAGGGTCCATGCTGTGGTCCACGCGCTCGATTTCCTGTTCGATGATCGGGCCTTCATCCAGGTCGGCAGTCACATAGTGGGCCGTTGCGCCGATCAGCTTCACACCGCGCTCATGCGCCTGGTAATACGGCTTGGCGCCCTTGAAGCTCGGCAGGAACGAGTGGTGGATGTTGATGGCGCGTCCTTCCAGCTTGCGGCACAGATCGTCGGAAAGGATCTGCATATAGCGCGCGAGCACGACCAGGTCGATCTGCTGCTCTTGCGCGATCTCCCAGATGCGGGCTTCCTGCTGCGCCTTCTGAGCGTCCGTCGCCTGCAGCAACGGCAGGTGCATGAACGGCACGTCGTACGACGCGGCCAGTTGATAGAAATCGCGGTGGTTCGAGACGATGGCCGCAATCTCGATCGGCAGTTGGCCGGCGCGCGCACGGAACAGCAGGTCGTTCAGGCAGTGGCCGATTTTCGAGACCAGGATCATCACCCGCGGCTTGACTGCAGCGTCGAACATGCCCCACTGCATGGAGAAACGTTCGCCGATGGGTGCAAAGCAGTCACGCAGCACGGCAAGGTCCAGCGGCAGGCCCTGCGGAACAAAATGCACGCGCATGAAGAAACGGCCCGTGAATTCGTCGCCAAACTGGTCCGAATCGAGAATGTTGCAGCCCTGCTCGAAAAGCAGGCCCGACACGGCGTGGACGATGCCCGGCTGGTCCGGGCACGACAGGGTAAGAATGAAACCGGAGTGACTCATGAAGCGTTTTATGTATTGTTGTCGGACGCAAACCGCTGCGGCGCATGTGGCAAACCCAGGCGCGCCAGGGCATCAAGGGTAACGAGCGTGGCGTCGACCGTCATCGCGAAGTCCGCCATGATATCAAGCGCCGCGTCGGGGCTGGCGCGCAGGTGGCCGGCTACCTCGCCGTCCTGATTCGCGGGGACGAAGCTGGCCGGCAGCGTCAGGTCGAAGGCAAAAAGTGTTTCGCACTGGATACCCTCGGGCACTTCGCGCAGCACATCCTGTGTGCCGCGCGGCACCAGACGAGCCGCCAGATCGGCGCCGATGCCCGCCTCTTCCCAGCATTCCTTTTCCAGCGCACCGCGCGCATCGAAGCCGTGGCCGATGCCGCCGGCGACGAGGTTGTCCCACATGCCGGGATCGATCGGCTTGGTCTGGGCGCGGCGGGCCAGCCAGAGCGCCGCGCCGGCCCCATCAGCACCGTCGATCAGGCCGTTCATGTGCGCAGCGTAGGTTCGGATGCCGAAGAAGCGTGCGGCGGCGCGTTCGATCAGCGCCAGCGTGGGCGTGCCCCAACCGATGTTGACGGCGAAACGCTCGTCGCGCCAGCCGCGCACGTGGCCGCCTTCTGCCAGGCGCATGATGACTTCAGCCAGCGCCGCGGTACGGTCGGCCTCGGTAGCGAGCGTCTCCCGCAAATCGACCCGCTGCGCCAGTACATCGAACCACTGCGGCCAGCGCGCAAGCTGCGAAGCGCGCTCGCGGCTCAGCCAGCCGACACGTTGTCCGGCAACAATCCAAGGAACGAGCGCATCAGCGTCGAACGCCTGCCGGGCGGCCAGGCCGTCTCGTATGCGCTGTATACGCGGGTCGGTCATTTCTGCGCCCCATCATGTCGGGCGTGCATTGTGCTTTCCGTGCAGCACGGGTCGCGCGATAATGCGCCGTTAATACAAGCCGTCATCAGACTGGAGAAACAAGGATGGATGAAATCGACGAGCTGTCGGATCTGCCGACCCCGCGCTTTATCTGGGGCTTCGCCATTGCCGTCACACCGTCCGGCGAAGTGTCGCACGATGAATTCGAATATCTGACGCACACCCGCACACCGCGCTTCACCTGCCGCGTGGTCGAACTCGAAGACGCACCGGCCGAGCCGGAAGACGAAGGTGACATCGACGGTCGCATCGTCCACTTCGACAACCCGAAGCGGATGTTCTACATCACAGACTTGGGCCTGGCGTTGATGAACTTCACGCTGTTCGACAAGGTGGATAACAAGTCCAAGCTGAAGGACGCCTGCGACCAAGCCATCGCCGACTGGCTCACCCGCCGCGAATTCCTCGACTCCGAACCGGACGACGACGAGGATTGATCGTTTGATCGCCTAGCCCTGACCTCCGGCGCTGCCATCCTCGGCAAAACGCAGGTCGGTCAGGCGCACATCGGCGTAGGAACGCCCTGCATCGAGCAAGGCCGAAACCTGCGCCTTCACCCGCTCTTTCTGAGCGCGCAGCGCACGCGGCGGCACGGTCGAATCCTGACCGGTGTGGTGCAGATACAGCATCTTGTAGGTGAGTTGGCTCACCATCCACTGCCGCAGCACGCGGCGCCGGCCGGCATGGTCGGCCTCCAACCCATCGATCTGACCAAGCAATACGGAAAACGCCCGCGCCAGGCTTGCAGGCTCCATTGCCTCACCAGCGATGCAGCGTTCGGCCAGGGCGCGCGCTTCTGCGGATGACATGGCGTCGTCCATTTCAACGAAGCGATCTGTCGCCGGGTCCGGGCGCGGCGGCACAGGCCTGCTTGCCAGTCGAGCAGACACCCCGGACAGCGCTTCCTGGGCACGGCGGATGGACGCTTCCAGCGATTCCGCACTGCCCGGGACGATGCCAATGGTGGTCGGCATGTCGCTGGATTCTTCGTCGCGTTTTTTGACGTCCATCGCTCCCTCCGGTGATCGCCCTCGGCCATGGTGCCTGGCGGGCGAAGCGGAATTGTAGAACGCGACGCACATTTCGCGACAAATAACGCAGATGTTCCTTATTGCCAAGGCAGCGCAAACGGTAACGTGGCGTCACAACACCACGGCGCACTGTTGGCGGCGACCCACGCGGCGCGGCCTCGCCACGGGTAAAATGCCGGATTGCGCTGCCAGCGCATGCACTCAATTGCTGACCGCCACCGTGCGGCAAGGAAATCGCCTTGATCAAGTGGATTATCGTGGCCCTCTATCTGGGCTCCATTCTGTACGTGCACTTTCGCGGCAAGGTGCGCCTGAAATTCTGGCGCCAGATGTTCGATCATTCGGCCGTGGTCGCGCCGGTCAACTGCTTCATGTACGCGTTTTCGGGCGTGCCGCAGACGCCGTATGTGCCTGTCGAGCGTTTTCCGGATCTGGAAAAGCTGCAGGCCGCGTGGCCGCAGATTCGCGACGAAGGTCTGGCGCTCGTCAACCTGCGCAAAATCAAGGCTGCCGAGAAGAATGACGACGCCGGTTTCAACTCGTTCTTCAAGAATGGCTGGAAACGCTTCTACCTCAAGTGGTATGAGGCACATCACCCCTCTGCCGAACAGCTCTGCCCGCAGACCGTCGCGCTGCTGCGAGACCTGCCAAGCGTGAAGGCGGCGATGTTTGCCGAGCTGCCGCCCGGCGGCAAGCTGAATCCACACCGTGACCCGTTTGCCGGCTCGCTGCGCTATCACCTGGGCCTATCCACGCCCAACGACGACCGCTGTTTCATCGAAGTCGATGGCGAGCGCCACAGCTGGCGCGACGGCCAGGGCGTCGTCTTTGACGAGACCTATCTGCACTGGGCCGAAAACGCCTCCGACAAGGATCGTCTGATTCTTTTCTGCGATATCGAACGCCCGATGAAATTCGGCTGGGCGCAGCGCATCAACAAATGGCTGGGCCGCAAGGTCATGACCGCCGCCAGCTCGCCCAACGATGACGGCGACCAGACCGGCGGCATCAACAAACTGTTCCGCTACGTGTGGGTGATGGGCCAGTACCGCCGCCGCTTCAAGGCATGGAACCGCAAGGTCTACTACGTGGTGAAGTTCGGCCTGATCATTGGCGTGGCAGCGTTGATCATTTGGATCTGACGGCCAACCCTCCACGCCTCCTGCATCGCACAAAGAACCGGCCTGAAGCGCCGGTTTTTTGTTGCGCGTGAAAAAGCTACCTGCATTGCGGTCGGCTTGCGTTTTTACAAAGCAGTGAAGCAAAAGCGCCACATGGGGCACAAATCTCGCCTAATGTCAGGAATTGAGCGCTCCGGCGCTTATGCGATATGGCGGGCACGCCGCTTGCTCCACCTTGGTCGACACCCTTGCTCAGCGCATGGGACCGAGTCAGAGCCGGGATGCGCGTGTGCCTGTGTCCCTCGTCAACAACAAAGACAGTGAGATCAATCGCCATGAAAAAGAACCTCATCAGCCGCCAGACCATCGTCACCCGCGCCGCCGCGCTTGCTGCTGTCGCACTGCTCGGTACCCAGATCGCGGCCTGTACCACCACCAGCCCCAATGCCCAGGGCTCCGACGTGATGTCGTCCACCAACAAACACGCCACCACCAACTCGCAGGCCGATTCAGTGCTCTCGCGCCTGTACACCACGGCCAACGGCTCGCGCGAGCTGGTCGGACGCGCCAAGGGCGTGCTCGTGTTCCCGTCGGTGCTGAACGCCGGCTTTGTGGTGGGCGGCCAATACGGCGAAGGCGTGCTGCGCACCGGCGGCGGGCGTCCGCTGGGCTACTACAACATCGCCTCCGCGTCCGTCGGCTTCCAGGCTGGCGCGCAGTCGCGTGCGCTCATCATCCTGTTCATGACGGATGAGGCGCTGCAGAAATTCCAGGCTAGCCAAGGCTGGACGGCCGGCGTGGATGCCACCGTGGCACTGGCAAAGATCGGCGCGAACGGCGCGGTCGATACCAACACCGCACAGCAACCAATCATCGGCTTCAACCTGACCAACGCGGGCCTGATGGCCGGCGCGTCGATCGAAGGTACGAAGATCACGAAGCAGAACAACTGATCAGCGCTTCGCTCTCCAGCCATACCGCCGTCTCGTACGGCGGTTTTTTCTTGCACGGAACCCGCATGAAGCGTTGCGGCAATGTTGCAGCCCTAGGGAAATCCGGAGGGGGCGGGATGGGGCTTCTCGGCTAGCATCGTCCGGCCGATGTTGCGGTGCATGCTGCCGTATTGGCATACGACAAAACAATCACCCAGAAAGAAAAGGGGGAGACATGACAGGTCGCAACGCTGCCGTGCGCAGCGCCATTGCATGCGCGTGGCTGTGTTGGTTGTTGCTGGCGTCTGGCCAGACGATGGCCGAACCGGGCATCACCGACACCAAGATCGTCATCGGCCAGACTGCTGGCTTCACAGGCCCCGCAGGCGAGCAAGTCCAAGAGATGACGCAGGGCGCCAAGCTTTACCTCGATGCGGTGAACCGTGCGGGCGGTGTCAATGGACGCAAGATCGAGCTGATCTCGGAAGACGACGGCTTTGATGCCGCCGCCTCCAAGAAACACGCGCACACGCTGCTGGTCGATAAACAGGTCTTTGCCCTGTTCCTGCCGCGCGGCACGCCGAATACCGAGGCGATCATGACTGAAGCCCGGCCGGTGGGCGCGCCGGTGGTGGCGCCTTCAACCGGCGCTTCAACGTTCTTCGATCAGCCTGACCCGCTGCTTTTTGTGGTGCGCGCGAAATACCAGGCGGAGATTGCCGAGCTGGTGCATTACTTCGACACGCTGGGCTTGCGCCGCCTGGCGCTCGTCAACGTGAACGACACCTTCGGCAAAGACACCGAAATCGGATTCAACAACGCCACGAAAAAACTGCCCGCCGACGCGCACAGCATCTTCACCGTCGACCGCCTGAAACCGGACATCGCCAAGGCGACGGCAGATGTCGGCAAGTTCGCGCCGCAAGCGGTGATCCTGGCCTGCCCGGGCACGACGGCGCGCGCCATGATCGAGGCGCTCAACAAGCAAGGCACGGTGACGCAGATTGCAGCGCTGTCCAACAACGCCGGTCTGGCGTTTGCGAAATCGCTCGGGGCGCTGGAGCGCGGTGTGGTGGTCTCGCAGGTGATGCCGTCGCCAGTGCGTTCAACTGCGTTGCTGGGCCGGGAGCTGGCGTCCAGCGCGAAGTCTGCCGGCGTGGCGCCGTCGTACGCCATGATGGAAGGCTACGCAGCCGCGCGCGTGCTGGTCGAAGGGCTCAAGCGCGCGGGCAAGTCGCCCACGCGGGCCAGCTTTGTCTCGGGGCTGGAATCGGCCGGCACCATCGACCTGGGCGGGTTGGATGTCCACTACGGGCCGAACCTGCGCAAGGGATCGAATTATGTCGAGCTGACGGTAATCGGGCCGAACGGCACCTTCGTCAAATAGAGGCGCGCTGCGGCGCAGCCTGCCTCGGCAGTCGTTGCACCGCAGGAAATAGCGGTTGCCAGCGCAAAACGCATGAGTACATAAGAAAATACTATTTGGAATCCGCATAGTGCCTCTACCAGAATGCACGAACTACATGCATGACTGGGATCAAACAGGCGGATGGAACTCCGACAACTCGAAGCGTTTGCCGCGGTCATGTCGACCGGCAGTGTCACCGCGGCAGGCAAGCTGCTGGGGCGCTCGCAACCCGCCATCAGCCGGCTCATCCAGGATCTGGAAGCTGAAATCGGCTATGCCCTGTTCACACGCGCGGGGCCGCGCGTCTCGCCGACGGAGCAGGGTTTCCTACTGTACGAAGACGTCGAGCATACGCTGATCAGCTTACGTCAGATCCGCACCCGTGCCGAAGAAATCGCGCGCGGCGAGGCACGCCCGCTGCGCTTGGCAGCGACGTCTGCATTGGCAGCCGGCTTGCTGCCCGCAGCCTTGGCCGATGAGCCGGAACTCGCGCAGCACATCCAGATTCGCAGCGCCTCGCCCGAGCAGGTTGTGCACGCCGTGCTCACCGGCGCTGCCGACCTTGGCCTCAGCAGCCTGCCGCTGGAGCATCGTGGCGTCACCGTGCATTGGATCGGCGAAGCCGCGTGCGTGGCTGCCGTGCAGACACACGACCCGCTGGCCGCCGGCAAGCGCGTGACATTGGCCGCTTGCGCGGGACAGCGGATCATCACGATGCACAACCCATATCGATTGCGCCGCCGCCTGGACCAAGCGCTGGCGAAGGCCGGCGTGGAACCGACCTCGCTCATCGAGACGAATGCCTCGCTGAATGCGCTGACCGCCGTGCGTGCGGGCCTGGGCGTTGCGTTGCTGGAGCCGGTGACGGCGTACGGCGTGCCAATCGACGGCGTGACCGTGCGCCCGATCGACGCCGACATCCCCTTCTTCTTTGGCGTGATCACCCCCGAGGCCAAGCGGCCGTCGGCGGCGATCGTCTCACTGACCGACGCCCTCGCGCGCGCGGCACAGCGTCTGCTCCCGGACTGCAAGCTGCACGATCCGGCACGCCATGCCAGCATGCTGCAGGTGCTGTATGGCGAATCCATCAACGAAACCGAAGGCGCGTCCGCATGACCGCTGCACAACAAGACAACGCGCCGCTAGTCACCGGGCTCGCAGCGCTGGAAGCCCGTTTGCACCAGGACCTGTCCTGGCTTGAACTCCCCGCGAAAAATTGGACGCTGCCACATACGTTAGAGGGTCAACCTGTGCTGGATGTGGCCGTCATCGGTGGCGGCATGGCCGGCCTGGCGGCGGCGGCGTCGCTCAAACATCTCGGTATCGGCGTGGTGGTGTTCGATCGCTCGCCCGCCGGCTTCGAAGGCCCCTGGGCGACGACGGCGCGCATGGAAACGTTGCGCTCGCCCAAGCAATTGACCGGCCCTGCCCTTGGCCTGCCGGCGCTGACGTTCCGCGCATGGTTTGAAGCGCAGTTCGGCACCGATGCGTGGGAGGTGCTCGACAAGATTCCGCGCCTGCAATGGATGGACTACCTGCGCTGGTACCGCCGCGTGCTTCAGCTGGACGTGCGCAACGATCACCACGTGAAGGCCATCCACCCGCGCGTGGATGGCGCCGTCGAACTGCTGATCGACGCGCCAGGCCAACCGACGCAACGGGTGTTTGCACGGCGCGTGGTGCTGGCCACCGGCCGTGATGGGCTCGGCGGTGCATCCGTGCCGGATTTCGCGCACCGGCTGCCGCGCAGGTGGTGGGCGCATTCGTCTGACGAGATGGACTACGGCACGCTGGCCGGCAAGCGCGTGGGCGTGATCGGCGCCGGCGCGTCCGCCATGGATTCGGCTGCGACGGCGCTGGAGGCCGGCGCTGCCAGCGTCGACATGCTGATCCGCCGCCCCGACCTGCCGCGTGTGAACAAGGGCAAGGGTGCCGGCAGCCCGGGCCTGGTGCACGGCCACCTGCATCTGCCTGATGCGTGGAAATGGCGCATCCGCCATTACATCAATGTCGAGCAGGTTCCCCCGCCACGTGGCAGCACGCTGCGCGTGTCGCGGCACCCGAATGCGCGCTTCAATCTCGGCTGCGGCATCCTGGGCGTGGACGAGCACGACGGCGTGCTGCACGTGGCCACGACCAAGGGCGTCTTCCAACTGGACTTCCTGATCTTCTCAACGGGCTTTCGCACCGATTGGGCCTCGCGCCCGGAGTTCAGCGCATTGGCACCGCACATCCGCCAATGGCGCGACCGCTATACGCCGCGCCCCGGCGAGGAAGACGCGGAACTCGCCGATTCGCCCGACCTCGGCCACGCGTTCGAATTTCGCGAGAAGACGCCCGGCACGCTGCCCGGCCTGTCGCGCGTGCATTGCTTCTGCTATCCGGCGTCCGTCACGCATGGCAGCGTCTCGGGCGACATCCCGGCCATCAGCGAAGGCGCGAAGCGCTTGGCTCAGGGCATTGCCGGCTTGCTGTATCAGGAAGACATCGACGCGCACTACGCCGCCATCCAGGCCTATGCCGAGCCGGAAATCTTTGGCGATGAATGGACGCCCGCCCCACCGCCCGGTGTGGAAGCGAATGCCACTTCCAGCCAGGAGGCCGCCCGATGACAGGTTGGCTAATCCGCCGCATCGGCCAGGCGCTGCTGGTCGTGCTGGTGATGACGGTGATCGTCTTCATCGGCCTGCACGCCATCGGCAACCCGGTCGACATCCTGATCGGTCAGGACGTGGACCAGATCGACCGTGCACGCATCATTGCCGAGCTGGGTCTGGACAAGCCGCTGTGGGAGCAGTACCTGGCCTTCCTGAACGGCGCGCTGCACGGCAATCTGGGCAAGAGCTTCGTCTACAACGAACCGGCCATCCAGCTGATCCTGCAACGCCTGCCGGCCACACTGGAGCTGGCGTTTTCGGCACTGATCATCGCGGTGGTGATCGGGGTGCCGCTGGGGCTGTTCGCGGGGCTGTATCCGCGCCATCCGGTGTCGCGCCTGCTCATGACGGGCAGCGTGGTGGGCTTTTCGCTGCCGACGTTCTGGGTGGGCCTGATGCTGATCATGGCGTTTAGCGTCAGCCTCGGTTGGCTGCCCGCGAGCGGACGCGGTGAAACGGCACGCCTGTTCGGCATCGAATGGTCGTGGCTGACGGTGGATGGACTGCGGCACCTCGTGCTGCCGGCGGTCAACCTGTCGCTGTTCAAGCTCTCGCTGGTGCTGCGACTGACTTCTGCAGGGGTGCGCGAGGTGCTGCCGCTGGACTTCGTGAAGTTCGCGCGTGCCAAGGGCCTGTCGCCGTTGCGCGTGGTGCTGGCGCACGTGCTGCGCAATACGCTGATCCCGCTGGTGACGGTGCTGGGCCTGGAGTTGGGCTCGACCATCGCCTTTGCCGTCGTGACGGAAAGCATCTTCGCGTGGCCCGGCGCGGGCAAGCTGATTCTGGACAGCATCAACGCGCTGGACCGGCCGGTCATCGTGTCCTACCTCATCGTCGTGGTGTGCCTGTTCGTGTCGCTCAACCTGATCGTCGACATCCTGTATCGAATGCTGGACCCGCGCGTGCGTGCGGCTGATAGCGCGGAGGCTGCATGATGAATACGACTTCGCAATCCACGCCGGCGACAACGGTGTCCGCCCCGCGCAGGCAATCGCCGTGGCGGCGCGTGGCATCGGATTTCCTCGCCTCCAAGGCGGCCATCTTCGGGCTGGTGGTTGTTGTAGTACTGATTCTGGCTGCGCTGGCCGCTCCCTGGATCACGCCGCAGAATCCGTACGACCTGATGCAGCTCGACGTGCTGGACTCGCGCCTGCCACCGGGTTCGCCAGCCGGCACGGGCACGTTCACGTACTGGCTCGGAACAGATGGCCAGGGGCGTGATCTCTACTCCGGCATCCTCTATGGCTTGCGCATCAGCCTGGGCGTGGGGATCGGGTCGGCAGCGGTGGCCGCAGTAATCGGCACGCTGCTCGGGCTGATTGCGGCGTATGCCGGCGGCCGTGTCGACAGCATCATCATGCGCACGGTCGATCTGCTGCTGTCGTTCCCGTCGGTGCTGGTGGCCATGATGATCCTCGCCTATCTCGGCAAGAGCATCACCAATGTCGTGCTGACGCTGGTGCTGCTGGAGTGGGCGTATTACGCGCGTACGGTGCGCGGGCAAGCCCTGGTCGAGCGTCGCCGCGAGTACGTGGAAGCCGCGCGTTCGCTCGCCCTGCCCGGCTGGCGCATCGCGCTCAGGCACATCCTGCCGAACTGCCTGCCGCCGCTGATCGTCGTGGGCACGCTGCAGGTGGCGCGCGCAATCACGCTGGAAGCCACGCTGTCGTTCCTGGGCCTGGGCGTGCCGATTACCGAGCCGTCTCTGGGCCTGCTGATTTCCAACGGATACCAATACATGCTGTCTGGCCAGTACTGGATCAGTTTCTATCCGGGCATCGCGCTGCTGCTGGCGCTGGTGGCCATCAACCTGGTGGGCGACCGCCTGCGCGAAGTGCTGAACCCGAGGGCGCAACGATGACGGCGTCCACCCACGCGACCACTCTCGAAGTCCGCAACCTGCGCACGCACTTCTTCACGCGTGAAGGTGTGCTGCCGGCAGTGGACGATGTGTCGTTCTCGCTCGCGCGCGGACGCATCCTGGGGCTGGTGGGCGAGTCGGGCTCGGGCAAGTCCGTCACCGGCTTCTCGATCATGGGCCTGGTCGACCCGCCCGGCCGCGTGGTCGGCGGCGAGATCCTCTACCAGGGCCGCGACCTCACCAAGCTCGCCCCGCGCGAGCTGCGCAAGCTGCAAGGCAACCGCATCGCCATGGTCTTCCAAGACCCGATGATGACGCTCAACCCCGTGCTGCGCATCGATGCCCAGATGATCGAGGCCGTGCGCGCGCACAGCAGCATGAGCCACAAGCAAGCCCGTGAGCATGCGCGCGACACGCTCGGCCTGATGGGCATTCCGAGCCCCGAAGAGCGGCTGCGGGCGTATCCGCATCAACTATCGGGCGGCATGCGCCAGCGCGTGGCGATTGCCATTGCGATGCTGCATCGGCCCGACCTGATCATTGCCGACGAGCCGACCACGGCGCTGGACGTGACCATCCAGGCGCAGATCCTGTCGGAAGTGCAGAAGCTCGCACGTATGCACGGTACAGCGCTGATCTGGATCACGCATGACCTGTCTGTCGTTGCCGGTCTGGCCGATGAGGTGGCCGTGATGTACGCCGGCCGCATTGTTGAACACGGGCCAGTCGATGCCGTGCTCGATGCCCCGCTGCACCCCTACACCATGGGCCTGATCGACAGCCTGCCGAGCGAGAACCGCCGCGGCCAACGCCTACGCCAGATTCCCGGGATGACACCGAACCTGCTGTCGCTGCCGGCAGGCTGCGCGTTTGCGGCACGCTGCCCGCGTGCCACCGATGTCTGCGGCGTCCACCCGGAGATCACGCAACCGATCGTTGGCCGCCTCGTGCGCTGTTTCCACCCGGGCGCGCAGCACGCGTCTTCGCGGGAGGTCGCATGAGCACGCCGCTTGTCGAACTCAAGCAGGTCAGCAAACGCTTTGGCGATCGAAAAGTCGGCGTGGGTGATCGCGTCTTGCAACGCTTTGGCCTGGCACATCCGCCGGCAATCGTTCGTGCGGTCGACGGTGTCGACCTCGCGATCCAGCCCGGTGAAGTCGTGGGGCTCGTCGGAGAATCGGGCTGCGGCAAATCCACGCTCGGCCGGATTGCTGCCGGCTTGATGCGGCCATCAAACGGCGAGGTACGCGTTGACGGCAAAGCTGTCGATGCGCTCTCCGCAGACGAAGCCCGCGCGGCCCGTCTGAAGATCCAGATGATCTTCCAGGACCCATACGCCAGCCTCAACCCGCGCCTGCGCGTGGAAGAGATCGTTGGCGAAGCGGCGCGCGTGCACGGCCTGACCGACCGGGCCAACTTTGCCGATTATGTGGCTGCGCAGATGCAGCGTGCGGGCCTGGACCCTGGCCTGCGCGACCGCTACCCGCACCAGTTCAGCGGCGGCCAACGGCAGCGCATCGGCATTGCGCGTGCACTGGCGGTGCAGCCGTCAATGCTGGTTTGCGACGAAGCGGTGGCAGCGCTGGACGTGTCGATCCAGGCGCAGATCCTGAACCTGTTCATGGACCTCCGCGAGCAGCTCAACCTGACCTACCTGTTCATCAGCCACGACCTGGGCGTGGTGGAGCACCTCTCAGACCGCGTGGTGATCATGTACCTCGGCCGCGTGGTGGAATCGGCACCGGCGGAAGAAGTCTTCCGCCACCCAAACCATCCTTACACGCAGACATTGCTGGCGGAGATCCCACGTCTGTCTGCCCGGCACAAGACGTTCACCGCCATTCAGGGCGAGATGCCGAGCCCGCTCCACCCGCCTACCGGCTGCCATTTCCACCCGCGATGCCCGCACGCCATGCCCCGCTGCAAGACTGAAACGCCGACGCTGCGCGGCATTGCGGTCAACCATATCAGCGCCTGTCATTTGAACGACGCGATCTGAACGACATTCAATAAGCCAACGATTCCAAAAATAGGAAAAGGGAACCCACGTGAAACGCCTCCTAGCCTCGTCGCTTGCTGTTGCGCTGTTTGCCGCTGCCGGCGCTGTCGGCGCACAGACGCTGAACATCGCCTTTGCCGATCCGCTGTCGTCGCTCGATCCGCAGTTGAACAACCATGCCGGCGACCGCTCCGTCGACGTGCATTTCTGGGATCTGCTGGTCGAGAACAAGTGGAACAAGCTGCAGCCCGGCCTGGCGCTGTCGTGGAAGACGCTGGACCCGAAGACGTGGGAATTCAAGCTGCGCCCGAACGTGAAATGGCACGACGGCCAGCCGTTCACGGCGGACGACGTCATCTTCTCGTACCAGCGCGCGCGCAGCGTGCCGGGCAGCGTGGCAACGTTCGCGGGCTATCTGCGCACGGTGGAATCGGTCACGGCCAAGGACCCGCTCACGCTCATCATCAAGACGAACATCCCGAACCCCGATCTGCCGCTGAACCTCGCGTCCGTGCACATCGTCAGCAAGCACGTTGGCGAGAAGTCGTCGACTGAGGACTACAACGCCGGCCGCGCCGTGGTGGGCACCGGGCCGTACAAGTTCGTCTCGTACGTGCCGGGCGATCGCGTGGTGATGGCGCGCAACGACAATTATTGGGGCGGCAAGCAGCTCTGGGAGAAGGTCAACTACCGCTACATCAACAACGCTGCCGCACGCACAGCCAACTTGCTCTCGGGCGAAGTGGATGTCATCGACAAGGTGTCGGTGTCGGACCTCGCGCGTCTGCGCCAGTCGCCCAACGTAAAGGTCTTCGCCTACCCCGGCCTGCGCGTGATGCTGCTGCAGCCGAGCTTCCGCAAAGGCGAGAACCAGTACATCACCGGCAACGACGGCAAGCCGCTGCCGAACAACCCGCTGCTGGATGTGCGCGTGCGCCGCGCGCTGTCTCTGGCGATCGACCGCAAGGCAATCGTCGATCGCATCCTGCAAGGCGCCGCCACCGTCGCCAACCAGTGGATGCCGTCAGACACGTACGGCTACAACCCCGATGTGAAGGACATCGCCTACGACCCCGCGCAAGCCAAGAAGCTGCTGGCCGACGCGGGCTTTCCGCAGGGCTTCAACCTGGTGATGCACGTGCCGAATGACCGCTACCCGCAAGGCCCCGAGACGGCGCAAGCGGTGGCACAGTTCTGGACCCGCATCGGCGTGAAGGCACGCGTGGAGGTGGTGCCCTGGTCGGTCTACTCCGGCCGCGCCAACAAGAATGAATATGCGATGAGCATGCTGGCGTGGGGCAACGGCACGGGCGAGGCGAGCTACGCGCTGGTCAACGTGCTGGCCACGGTCGACATTAAGAAGGGCCTGGGTGCGTCCAACTGGGGCCACTACAGCAATGCGGCTGTCGACAACGCGCTGAACGCCTCCACTGAAGAATTCAACGTCGAAAAGCGCGCGGCCATCCTGCGCCACTCGGTCAAGCTGGTGTCGGATGACGTGGGCGTGATGCCGCTGTACCACTACCAGAACGTGTGGGCCGCCAAGAAGGGCCTGAAGGTGACGCCGATGACGAGCGATCGCACGGCTGCCCAAATGGTCACCAAGGACGGCAAGTAAGCGCCATGGGAACGTTCGCGCTCGGCGTCACGCCAGCAGATGACCTGATCGATGTATCGCGCAGCATTGTCGTGACGGGGCTTGCGCCCGGCGCACAGGTCGGCATCGTGGCGCAAACGCGTCGCGGCAATGGCGTGCTGTGGCACAGCCGCGCCGCGTTTGTTGCCGATGCGCAAGGCACCGTCGACCTCACGCGCGATGCGCCCGTCGCGGGCGACTACACCGGCGTCAGCGCGATGGGCATCGTCTGGAGCCAGCGCCCGGAAGACGGCAAGGCGCGCGAGGTCTTTCCGCTGCCCGCGACAGAGCCGCTGACGACCACGCTCACGGCCACGGCCAACGGCGAGTCCGTCCATGCGAGCTTCGTCCAACGGCTGGCCGCGCCGGGTGTGACGCGCCACGATGTGCGTGCACCGGAGAATGAGGACGGCCTGGTCGGCACGCTGTACCTGCCCGACCCATATGCGCACCCGGGCCCGCGCCCGGCCGTGCTGATCCTCAATGGCTCGGGCGGCGGCATCAACGAGCCACGCGCGGCGCTGTATGCCTCGCACGGGTACGCGGCATTCGCGCTGGCGTACTTCAAGGCACCGGGGCTGTCGGACTACATCTCGAACACGCCGCTGGAATACTTCGAGCGCGCGCTAGCCTGGCTGCGCAAGCGCGTGGAACCGCTGCACGACTTCGTTGCCGTGAGCGGCCAGTCGCGCGGAGGGGAACTGGCCTTGCTGCTGGGTGCGACGTTTCCGGAAGCGGTGTCTGCGGTCATCGGCTACGTGCCGGGCGCCGTCGTGCACAGCGGGCAGAATGCCGCCGACCCGGCCGTCGGCCGCGAAGGCCCCACGTGGCTGTATCGCGGGCAGCCGCTGCCGCATCTGTGGGAAGGCAACCGCACCGCGACCTGGGTGCCGTTTGACGAGGGCCCCGCGCCGCATCGGCATGAACGCGCCATCCGCACGGCGCTGCAAGATGCCGATGCGGTGGCGCGCGCGCGTATCCGCATCGAACGCACACGCGGGCCGGTGCTGCTGCTCTCCGCCACGGATGACGGCTCCTGGCCCTCAAGCGATTACTCGCGCATGGTCACCGCCAAGCTGGCCGAGGTGCGCCACCCCTACCCCGTCCAGCACTTCGACTACGAAGGCGCCGGCCACGCCATCGTCTTCCCGTACGTGCCAACCACGCAGCTCGTTTATGCGCACCCGGTGTCGGGCCGCATCAGCACCGGCGGCGGCGAGCCACGCGCCAACGCCCGTGCCGATGCCCAGTCGTGGGCAGCGGTGCGGCGCTTTCTCGCCAGCGCGGTGGCTGCGCGCGGCGCCTCCGTACCCGATTCCCGGAGCCTTTCATCAATGGACTTCACGCCCACACAAGACGTGGTCGACCAGGTTGCTGACCTGGGCGACAGCAGCCCCACGCATGCGCTGCGCCACGCCCGCGAAAAAGTCGCAACGGCCACGCAAGGCAGTTACGAAGCACTGTTCGACGCGACCCTGCCCGGCCTCACGCTCGGCGAACGCCTGCTCGTGGCGCTGTACGCCTGCCGCCTGACACCCGCGCCGGAACTGGCCGAGCACTACCGCGCGCGCCTCGCGACCACGCCGGTCGACGCAACTGCGCTGCAAGCCGTGGACCACGGCGACATAGCCTCGCTGACCGACGCGCGCCTGCACGCCATCCTCACCTTTACGCGCACGCTCGTCGAGCGCCCCATCGAGGGCGACCGCGACGCGCTGTTGCGCCTGCCCGCGGCTGGCCTTGCCACGGCCGACGTCGTGACGCTCGCGCAGCTCATTGCCTTCCTGTCGTATCAGACGCGGCTTGTAGCCGGCCTGCGCGCTATGGACGAAGCGGCCGGCAGCGCCACCGCATCCACGGAGACCGCAGCATGACCGAGATCATCCGTGCCCACGGCTTCACCAACGAATCGCTGGAGTGGCAATCGTGGCTCGATGTGGTCGATCTCGACCGCGCCACGCCCGAGCAGATCGCCGTGCTGGAAGAAAGCCACCCGAAGGCAAAGACGTCGGATTACTACCGCTTTCTCGTTCACCAGCCCGAGATCTTGCGTCAGCGCTCGGCGGCGTTCAACGCGATCATGTATGCGCCGGGCGGCCTGTCGCGTGCAGAACGCGAACTCGCGAGCGCCGTGGTGTCGCGCGTGAACGGCTGCGTGTATTGCGCATCTGTCCACGCGCAACGCTTTGAGCAGCTTGCCAAGCGCAACGATGTCATCAAGCAGGTCTTTGAAGATCCGCACATCGCAGGCACGAATGCGCGTGAGCGTGCCATCGTGCTGTTCTCGATCGACCTGACGCTGCGCCCTGGCGATGTGCGCGGCGAAGACCTGAAGCCGCTCAAGGACGCTGGCCTGACGGACGCGGAGATTCTCGACCTGATACACGCAGTGGCCATCTTTGCGTGGGCGAATCGCCTCATGCTGAATCTGGGCGAACCCGTGTTTCCGGACGCGGCCTGAGCCGGGCGGCATCGCTCCAAAGAAAAAGCCGCAGGCACAAATCTGCGGCTTTTTCTTTGCAGACAGACTAGCGCACGCCGTCCGTCGTCGGTGCACGCGTGCCTTCGGTATAGGAATCGAATTTTCCGGCCCTTGCGCCGTCCGCATAGACGTCGAACTTCGTGGCCAGTCCGCCATCGGTGTAAGGACTGCGCGCCTCCGTGGAGGCGCTGCCATCCGTGTACACATCCCGTGTTGTGGCGCTCGCATGCGTCACGGTTGCACCTAACGCCGCGCCAATTGCGGTGACGACGACCCACAGTCTCTTGTCCATTTCACACCTCCTTTCCTGCAGGATGGGTTTCCTGCAACCAACTGATCAAAATAAGCATGCTCACGACGCGGGTCTCACGTTCTGGTTGACGCGGAACAGGTTGCCGGGATCGTATCTGGCCTTGATCGCTGCCAACCTGGCGTAGTTGTCGCGGTAGGTGGCCTGCACCCGCTCCTGCCCCTCGTCCATCATGAAATTCACATAGGCCCCACCTGCCGAATAGGGATGCAGTGCGTCCCAGTACCCCTTGCACCAATCGGTGATGCGCTCGCGCTGGCCAGGGTCGGGGTCAACGCCCACGATGACGGCCGCCCATTTCGAATCGCGGTAGGCGAACGGCGTTTCCTTGCGCCCCATGCGATGCACGGCAGCGTCGATCGGATACAGGTGCATCGTGGAATGCATGGTCGGCAGTTTCGAACCATGTTCCACATGCAGTGCAATGGCCTCTTCCGGCAGGTCGTTGACGAAGTCGGCCCGCCAATACCACTGCAGGCCGGGCGGGTATAACGCATCAAAGGCGGTTTGCAACATCGGATAAGGCATGGCCCCTACGCCGTACAGCGCGGGCTGTTGCGCTCGAACTGGCGCGAATGCCGCTTCCGCCGCTGCAGGGTCGCCCGTGTAGCACCACACAACGCCGCACATCTTCTGCAGATGCAGCGCGGGCGGGAACGGTGGTGCCGGCGGCACCGTAAGAAAAGCGAAGAAGCCGTTGAGTTCGGGCGGTGCCTTCGGCAGAAAGTCGCGATACCAGCGCAGAACGTCGGCGGCTTTATCAAGCGGCCACAGCGTGGGACCCGCAACCACGTTGCTCACCGCATGCAGGCGGAACTCGAATGAGGTTACGACACCGAAGTTGCCGCCGCCGCCACGCACCGCCCAAAACAGATCGTCATTGGCATGCGCATTGGCAGTGACGAAGCTGCCGTCGGCCAGCACGATATCGACCGACAGCAGATTGTCGATCGTCAGGCCAAAGCGCCGTGCCAGATGACCGATCCCTCCCCCCAGGGTTAGCCCACCAACCCCGGTGGTGCTGATGATGCCTGCCGGCGTTGCGAGACCGAATGCGTGCGTCGCATGATCGACGTCTCCCCATGTGCAGCCGCCTTCAGCGCGCACCGTGTGGGCGACAGGATCGACACGAATGCCGCGCAGACGGGCCAGATCGATCACCAAACCGTCGTCACACACGCCCAGACCGCCGCCATTGTGAGCGCCACCGCGCACGGCCAGCAGCAAGCCGTTGTTGCGCGCGAAGTTGACTGACGCAATCACGTCGGCTACGTCTGAACACTGCGCGATGAAGCGCGGCCGCTTGTCGATCATCGCGTTGTAGACACGGCGTGCCGCGTCGTAATGCGGATCGTCCGGTTCGACGAGCGGCCCCCGCAATTGCGCACGGAAGGCCTGCACCGTAGTGTCTTCGAGCATGTTGATCTCCTAGGCAAGCGTGGCCGGACCGATCTGGCTGTGTCCGCAGAGCGGAAAATCAGGCGCGGGGAATGGTGATGGAAGTCTAGAAGTGGGACTTCGTCCGTTCCATCCGCTGCCTTGATCATTTTTGTGTGGCGGTCGGTCTGCCCCGGGATAGTCAATACTGACTATTTGTTTTGCCCCATCTTCGGCCTTCAATAAAACGCAATGGCGGCATGGCCCGTCGATGCGTCAGGAGGGAAGACAAATGCCGCTGTTTCTCATCGAACGCCAGTTTGCGGAGCAATTGGAGATCGGCGCCGCAAGCGTTGCGAACATCCAGCACATCAATGCAGATGTTGGTGTGAACTGGGTCTTCTCTTTCCTCTCGGCCGACCGCAAGAAAACCTATTGTCTTTACGAAGCCCCAAGCGCGGATGCCATCCGACAGGCGGCACACCTGGCAAGCCTGCCTGCTGACGTCGTGATCGAGGTGACCCAAGTGCGTCCGGAGAGCTTCGTGTGACGCTCTGCAACCATGCATTGCGCTCTCTGCCACCGATTGTGCCGACCCGACGCGAGGTTTTGCGACGGCTGCGGCATGCCGCTACCGGCTGAATCTGCAGCGCTAAGCGACAGCACCCGCAACACCGCCAGTGCGCCAGCGATGGCGCACTTCGTTGGCCGCGAGCGTGAGCTTGAGGTACTGGGCCGCCTGCTGGCGCGAGCGCAAGACGGCAGGGGCGGCATCGCGGCGTTGGCGGGGGAACCCGGCATTGGCAAAACGAGCACCGCCGAAATTGTTGCCCAACAGGCCGAGCAACACGGCATGCAAGTGCTCTGGGGCCGCTGTAACGAGGAGCCCGGCGCACCACCCTACTGGCCTTGGCAACAACTGGTGCGGAGCTGGATTGCCTCGCACGACGAAGACAGCGTCCACCAAGCATTGGCCTGCGGGGTAGCTCCGCTCGCGGAAATCGTGCCCGACCTTGCCGATCGGCTGCCCGATCCGGTGCGTGATCGCGCAGTTGCCACGCCAGGTACCGAAGTCGCGCAGGCGCGCTTCCGGCTGTTCGACGCCGTAAACACCTTCTGGCAGCGCGCGGCACAACAACATCCGCTGCTGCTCATCCTCGACAACCTGCACTGGGCCGACGCGTCGTCCCTGCGCCTGCTCGAATTTCTTGCCCCCGACCTGTGCAGCAATCGCATTCTGCTCCTCGTGACGTACCGTGATGTCGAGCTATCGAGACAGCACCCGCTGTCGGCCACGCTGGGCGAACTGGCGCGCCAACCACGCTTCGAACGGTTGCGCCTGAGGGGGCTGACCCATGCAGAAACCGCGCACATGATGGAACTGGCTGGTGATACGACCGTCGCCCCCGCACTGGTCGATGCGGTCCATTCGCAAACGGAAGGCAACCCCTTGTTCGTGGGTGAAATGACCCGTCTGCTGGCGCAGGAAAATTCGTCCGCCAGCACGGGCTACGTACTGCGCATTCCGGAGGGCATCAAGGAGGTCATCGGGCGCCGCTTGAGTCGCCTGTCCACGAACGCGAATAAGGTGCTTACCGCAGCGGCGGTCATCGGCCGCGCATTCGAATTCCGTCTGCTGACCGCGCTGGCCGGCGATGTCGACGAAGAGATCTGCAGCGCAGCCATCGACGAAGCGCTGCAGGCTCGTGTGGTCGAGGCCTTGCGCGACCCCGGCCACTATCACTTTGCCCACGCATTGTTTCGCGAGACCCTCTACGACGAGATTCCCATCCCCCGGCGCAGCCGGCTCCATCTGAAGCTGGCGCGTGCCATCGAGATGATCCACGGCGACGACCCCGAGCCGCATCTGCCTGCGCTGGCCTATCACCACTGGGCCGCCCTGCCCGGAGGGGACGCCGCACTCGCGGTGGATTACGCGCAACGTGCGGCGCGGCGTGCCGACCGCCAGCTCGCGCACGAAGAATCGGCACGCTACTGCCAGATGGCACTGCAGGCCATGGACGCTGGCAGTGGCCTGGCGCGCGAGACACGCTGCGGCCTGCTCAATGCGCTAGGTGCCGCGCACAGCCATGCCGGTGATTGGCTCCAGGCCATGCAGACGTTCAAGGAGGCGGCTCGCTTGAGCGCGGAGTACGGCAACGCAAGGGAACTCGCTCACGCCGCGCTTGGCTTCGAAACCGCGAGTTGGGCGCCAGGACTGCCCGGCGGCCCCGCAGCCGAACTCCTGCGCGAGGCCCTCGCAGCCCAGGGCAGCGACGAGCCCGTGATGAGCGCCCGCCTGTTGAGCGCCCTGGCGCGCGCTCTCATCTTCAGCGGCGAGGAGGCACAAGCAAACCGGGTGCATGAGCAGGCCATCGCAGTGGCACGCCGGGCCGGAGACCCCGCAACACTGGCCGACACGCTGGTTGCGACGGTGTCGCTGCGCTGGCAACAGGAGCACATTGCCGAGCGCATCGCCGCCTCGGATGAAGCCTACGAACTGGCCCGGCAGGCCGGCGACCGCACGCTGATGTGTGCAACACGTGCGTGGCGCTTCTTCGATGACTTTGAACTCGGCGACATGGCAGCTTGGCGAGCAAATCTTGAGGAATACGAGCGCGGTGGAGAGACGCTGCGCCAGCCCTTCATCCATTACACCGCCAGCATGTCGCGCGCCATGCATGCGCTGTTCGAAGGGCGCTTTGCCGATGCAGAGCGCTTGATCCCCAACGCTTACGAGATCGCGCGGCGCATGCCCGGCATGGATGCCGCCGGCGTCTACGGTGTCCAGATGTTCATGCTGCGCCGCGAACAGGGCCGGCTGCACGAGGTGGCGCCTCTGGTCGAGCATTTCGTTGAGCACACCAGCGCGATGAACATCTGGCAGCCGGGCATCGCCTTGATGCACGCAGAGCTTGGTCAGTTGGAGGCAGCACGCAAGACGTTTGACACGCTGGCCAACGCCGACTTCCTCACGATCGCGCGCGATGGTGTCTGGGTAGCCAATCTCACGTATCTGGCCATCGTGTGTCATGCGCTTGGCGACGCCGCCAGGGCGGCGACGCTGTACCAACTACTCGCCCCGTTCAGTAGGCGCAACCTGGTGTTCGGCACCGCGATCGCCTCGTTCGGCGCAGCCGACGCAATCCTGGGTGCATTGGCCACAACGATGGGCAACTGGCAGCAAGCGCAGCAACACTTTCAGGCCGCCCTGGAGATGAACGAACGCCAAGGTGCAAGGCCGGCCCTCGCGCGCACGCGGCTGGACTTTGCGCAGATGCTCTTACGCCGCGGCGAGCCGAGCGATCTCGATCGCGCCGATGCCTTGTTGAGCGCCGCAGAAGACGAAGCGGCAACGCTCGGGATGGCCAGCTTGCTGGCGCGCATCGAGTCCGCCAGAGCGTCGGTCAAGACTGCTCCGGTCGAGCACTATCCTGCGGGGTTGAGCCGACGCGAGGCCCAGGTGCTCCGCCTGGTTGCGCAGGGCAAGGGCAACCGCCAGATTGCCCTTGAGCTGTTCGTCAGCCCCAACACAGTCGCAAACCACGTCAGCAGCATCCTGAGCAAGACGCACAGCGCCAACCGGGCGGAGGCGGCAGCGTTTGCCATCCGCCATGCGCTGCTGTGAGTTCAACGACGTTGCAGCAGACCGTCAGACGATGGGCAACTGCCTCACCGGTTTGCCCGTCAACTGCGCCACGGCGTGGGCTACTGCCGGCGCAATTGGCGGCACACCCACCTCGCCCATACCGCTGGGTTCTGCCGTGCTCGGCACGATGTGCGTTTCAATGACGGGCGCCTCGGCCATCTTGAGCGCCGGGTAGTCCGTGAAGTTCGACTGCACGACCTGGCCGTCCTTGATGTCGATCCGGCCATATAGCGCCGCCGTCAGTCCAAAGATGACCGCGCTTTCCATCTGCTGTGCAACGATGCCCGGGTTGACCACCGTGCCGCAATCGACCGCGCAGACGACGCGATGCACGCGCGGCTTGCCGTCCTTCATCGACACCTCGACCACCTGCGCGACCACGGAGCCGAAGCTCGGATGCAGCGCAATGCCACGCGCGCGCGGGGCACCGTCGGCCGCCAGGGCGAGCGGTTGCCCCCAGCCGGCTGCCTGTGCGGCTGTATCCAGCACCTTCAGCTCACGCGGATGGGCCTTCAGCAAATCACGCCGCATCGCCAGCGGGTCAAGCTTGGCAGCGGCCGCCACGTCGTTGAGAAAGCCCTCCATGAAGAACCCGTTATACGAGTGGCCAACGCTGCGCCAGAACCCCACGGGAATCGGCAGATCGACTGCCAGGTGCGCGACGTGCTCGTGCTCGATTTCGTACGGCAAGTCGAACAAGCCTTCAGCGGTGTAGCGGTCGATACCCGCCGACGGCGCACCGAAGAGACGATCAAGCTCGCCCGCCAGAATCGATTGGCCGGCGCTGCGCGACGCGATCGCTGTGACCTTGCCGTTCTCGACACGCGCCTTGAGCCGGGCGATGGCTTGCGGGCGATAGAAGTCGTGGCGAACGTCCTCTTCGCGCGACCAGATGACCTGCACGGGCTTGCCATCGGTCTTGGTGGCGATGGTGACGGCTTGGCCGATGAAATCCGATTCCAACCGCCGCCCGAAGCCGCCGCCGATGAGCGGGATGTCGATATGCACCTTGTCGCCGCTCACACCTGCCGCTCGTGCCGCCACCAGTTGCGCCAGCGTGGCGACCTGCGTGGGCGCCCAGAGATGCACGCCGTCCTGCGTGACTTGCGCGGTGCAGTTGATCGGCTCCATCGTGGTATGCGCAAGATACGGCGCGGTGTATTCGGCCTCGACGAGGGTGGCTCCATCGGCCTTGTCGAAGGCTTTCAGGCCATCGCCCATGGATCGATACGTGAAGCCACCCTTGTCGCTGTCGAGCGCGCTGACGAGCTGCTGCCGAATGCCTGCCGAATCGAGCTTGGCATGCGGGCCGTTGTCCCACACGGGCTCGATCGTTGCCAGCGCCTGACGCGCCTGCCAGTAGTGATCGGCCACCACCGCCACGCCGGGTGCGCCGCCGGCAGTGCCCTCAAACGGCACCACGTAACGCACGCCCGGCATGCCAAGCGCCGCTTTCGATTGAAACGTCTTGAGCTTGCCGCCAAACACGGGGCACATCACGACGGCGGCATACAGCATGCCGGGCAGACGCGTGTCGATGGAGAAGCGCGCGCTGCCATCCGTCTTCGCAGCAAGATCGTTGCGCGGCGCCGGCTTGCCGATCAACTGGTATTGCGAAGCCGGCTTGAGCGTGACGTTGGACGGCGCCGAAATACCACGCGCCGACTTGGCCATCTCGCCAAACGTGGATTGCTTGCCGCCGGGGCCAATCAACTGGCCGTCGCGGATGCTGACCTCCGCGGCCGACACGTTCCATTCGCGCGCTGCGGCTTGCACCAGTGCTGCACGCGCTGTGGCGGCAGCCTCGCGCACGGGCTGCCAGCCATCGGCGGTGCTGCTGCTACCGCCGGTAATGATGAGACCGATCTCGCGCGCACTCTTGGCCATGATCCAGTGCAGTGCGCGGGCCCAGGTCTTGTCGGCGCTATCAGGATGCAGCGGCAGCGAGCTGTCGCCCATGGCGACGACGTTGCCGTAGATGCGCTCCACGGGCGAGCTTTCGATGCTCACGCGCGAGAGCGGAATGTCCAGCTCTTCCGCCGCCAGCATCGACAGCGCGGTGTGGATGCCCTGCCCCATCTCCACACGCGGCATGGCGAGCACGACGTTGCCTTCGGGCGTGATCTTGATCCAGCCGTTCAGCGCAATCTCACCGTTGTGCTCGGGGAAGATGCTCGCGTCGCCCACGCGGCTGCGCGGTGGCATCACGCCCCAACCCACCACCAGTGCGCCTCCAATGCCAAGCGCGCCGAGCAGGAAACGGCGGCGTCCGCTACGCGGTTTCGTTGATTTCGCGTTCATGCGCGGCCCTCCCGCAACGCCTTGGCGGCGCGCTTGATGGCAGCGCGCATGCGCGGATACGTGCCGCAGCGGCAGATGTTGGTCATGGCTGCATCGATGTCGGCATCGCTCGGATCGGGGTGTTGGGCCAGCAAGTCCGCCGCGGCCATCAGCATGCCGGATTGGCAGTAACCGCACTGGGGCACCTGTTCGTCTATCCAGGCTTGTTGCAGTGCGTGGCGTTTGCCCTCGCCGCCGGCAAGTCCCTCGATGGTGGTGATGTGCTTGCCGGCCACAGCCGCCACAGGCAGCACGCAGGACCGCACGGCCGCGCCGTCCACGTGCACCGTGCATGCGCCGCACGCCGCAATGCCGCAGCCGAACTTCGTACCGGTCAGATTCAAATGATCACGCAGCACCCACAGCAGGGGCGTGGCCGGGTCGCAATCAACGCTGACCGGTTTGTGGTTGACGTCCAAATCCATGGGGCGGTGGTCTCCTTGGCTCTTGTGATTTTTTTTGCTGGCCAAGCGTACGTTCAAACGGCTGATGTCAGCAATAGTGGTCCACCTCGACATGGCAACCGCCCGGAATGCAAAAAGGCCCGAGCACTTGCGCGCTCGGGCCTTGGATTCCTGGCGGAGAGAGGGGGATTCGAACCCCCGATAGGTTATTAACCTATACACGCTTTCCAGGCGTGCGACTTAAACCGCTCATCCATCTCTCCGAAGCCCGCGATTGTAGCACACCGTACGGGCTCGCCAAGGTCCGCTCAAACAAAAGGCCCGGTCTCCCGACAAGGCCTTTTGTACCCCACCGCCGACACGTCTTGCGCGGTCGGCATCCCCTCGCGTAACTCAATGCAGCGTGACTTGCGTCTCGCTCGTCAGCAGGGTCTGCGTAATCTGATCGCGAATCGACTGCGCTTTCAGCAGCAGGCGCAGGGCAATATCGGCACCGCGGCTATTGGCTACGTGCTCGATAAACGCCGTGCGTGCCCGCTCATTCAATGTGGCAACGTGCGCGGCTTCTGACCACACCCGCCACGCGGCGGGCTGACCGGCAAACTGCTCGCGGCGGCGGAGCAGGTCCGAATCGATGGCAGCGGCAATTTCGACGTCTTGAATGGTGCGATTCATGATGGCCCCCTTGCTGTCTGTGCTGTTGTTGCGCTCTTCGTGTGGCGCCCTGTGCCGGGCGCGCAGCCTGAATATGCAACGTCCATGCCAACACCACTGAGCCGGTCAATGCGCGCTTTTTGCATGCACGCATTGTCGTTTTGATCTGTTTGAAACACCCTGTTGATGCGGCTTCGCGGGCAGCATCCCTCCATTGGTGGGGTGCGGATTCCTCATCTGAAAACGGCTGCATCAGGCCCCTCGTTACGCGGAACGTTACGTAACGCCGGTAGCGTTCCGAGGCCCAACACACGCGCCACACCGCCGTACAGCGCCATCTACGTGTGTCGTGCCGTGGGCATGCTTGGTGCTTTATCCGTGCGCCCAAGCCCGCTGGCGCGCGATCGGTCGTGTCACCCACCCCTCTTCTGCGCCGGCCTCTTCGCTTGCTCCGCTTCCGAACCAGAAGCGATCGGCCGCGTGCCGCCACCCTCGGCGCGCCGACCATCCCCCACACACAACAAAAGCATTCAAGAGGAGACACCCCATGCAAATGGCTAACCCACGTGTGCGGCGCAGCCGCATGCTGATGTCGACGCTGCTGTGCGCGGCGCTTTCGCTGTCGGGCTGCGGCGGCGGTGATGGCTCAACCGTCGCCAACAGCATCCCCGCAAATTCAAACACCATGCAGCCAGCACAGCCGGTGCAGCCGGCCGCAGTCAACTGGACCACGCTCGGTACGCGTGCCACACCCGCGCAACCGGGAACGTCCATCGAGAGCAACGCGGGCGCGAAGTGGGTCGACTACAACCCGCCCATGCTCTACGCGGGCGTCGCGCGGCAGGCCACGCAGTACATCACCATGCCCGACGGTACCAAGCTTGCTGCCTATGTGACACTGCCGGCCGACGCATCAGGCAAAGCCGCGACGGGCGCCTTTCCGACGGTGCTCGTGCAAACCTCGTACAACGGCGGCAACGCGCAATACGAAGCCTCGATTGGCTCAGCGCTGGGCGCGGCCGATCCGTACATCGTCCAGCACGGCTATGCGACCGTGGTGGTGGACGTGCGCGGCACCGGCCAGTCGCAGGGTGCGTGGGATGCCTTTGGCGCCGATGAGCAAAGCGACTACGGCCACGTGGTCGACTGGGTGACGCAGCAATCGTGGAGCAACGGTGCCATCGGCCTTTACGGCGTGTCGTACCTCGGCATCACAACGGTGATCACGGCGGCGCAGAACCATCCGGCGGTCAAGGCGGCCTTCCCCATCGTGCCGATTGGTGACGGCTACCGCGACATCGTCTTCACGGGTGGGCAGACGAATCTCACGTTCATACCGGCGTGGTTCGGTCTGGTGTCAGTGCTGAGCCTGACCGATCCGACGCTGGTGACAGACCCGACCATCGGTTTGCCGGCCGTGCTGCAGCACCTGGTGTCTGCGGTCACGACGTTCCAGCTGCCAACCATGGTCCAGGCACTGCTCGGCACAACCGCCACCGCCTATGACGGCGCGTTCTGGGCAACGCGCTCGCCGCTGGAAAACGACGGGAAGATCAAAGTGCCGACCTTCGTGGTGGGCGGCCTGCACGATCTTTTCCAGCGCAGTGAACCGCTCACGTACGAGAGCATCAAGACGCAGGCACCGGCCAAGCTGCTGATCGGCCCGTGGACGCATCTGCAGGCCGCTTTGGGCAGCGGGTTGCCGGTCGATGGCGTGCCGCCGCTGAACCACATTCAGTTGCAATGGTTTGATCAGTACGTCAAAGGCATGAACGTGGGCGCCGATGCGCTTCCCAACGTCACGCAATATGTGACCGGCTTCGGCCACTACGCCACTGCTACAGACTGGCCGCATCCGCAGGTGCAGGCTCAGCAGCTCTTCCTGCGTGGCGACAAGAGCCTGTCGGCCACCGCGCCGGCCGCCAACGAGGCGCCCAACATGGTCGCGCAGCAGCCGCTGAACGGTGCGTGCTCGATCAGCCTGTCGCAATGGACGGCCGGCTTGACGGGTTTCCTCCCGCTGCCGTGCCAGACCGACGACACCATCGCTGAAGCCGCCGATGTGAAGTTCGAGACGCCACCCATGCCGGCGGATGTCTACCTCAACGGGCCGATTGAGGCGGATGTTTGGATCTCGACCACCGCGCTGGACGCCGGCGTCTCGGTACGCATTGACGACGTGGACGCTGCGGGGAACGTCACGCCACTCACTGACGGCCTCCAGACAGCCTCGCTGCGCGCGGTGGACGCGAGCCGTTCGCGCACGATGAATGGCCTGATGATCCAGCCCTGGCATCCGTTCACCCCAAGCTCCGCGCAGGCACTCATGCCCGGTCAGGCTGTGATGATGCCGGTCGAGGTGTTCCCGACGAGTGCGCTCATCGCCAAGGGGCACAAACTGCGGGTGGCCGTGGGCGCCAGCAACTTGCCGCAAGGCGTGCCGCCGCTGCCCTCGCTGCTCAACTCGCTCATCGGTGTGCTGACGGTCTATAGCGATGCAGCCCATCCATCCAAGGTGGTGCTGCCTGTGGTGCCGGCCACGGCGCTGTAGCAAGCGCGCAGTCCTCGGTGATGTAACGGCCCGCTTCGCGGGCCGTTTTCTTTAAATACCAGGCACCACCAAAATATGTAATCCGCCAAATACATCCGTAAAACTACGCACCGTGAATAGTGTAGTGAAAATATCGATATCTGAATATAAATAACGCAAATAGAGTAGGAAAACGTTGGCACCATTCAGCCCGCATAATCCGTCTCACGATTCGAAACGATGGCACCCCAGGCCTTGCCAGATAAGGTTTCACCGGCAAAACAAAGGCCCCCGATTTGCATTAAGTGAAAACGCTCAGAAAGAATGTTATTCAGGATTTTCTTTTCAATGCCGATAACCCCGTGGAGACCGGGATATCGGACGAAAACAACCGGTCACATCGTGACATAACCTGCCTCTCTCAAGTACGCAGCCCTTGCACATAACTAACGTGGTCGTCGACCGTCTTTCCCTAGCCGCTCCGGTGCGCGACCGCATCTCAATTCAGTCAGCAAACCGGAGGACACAGTGAACCTTTTTCAGATGACCATCAAAGCCAAGCTCAGGGCGGGCTTTGGCGTGTTGGCCGCCATTGTTGTCGTGGTGTCAGGCATGTCGTTGCGGGCGCTCTCCGAATCGACGGAAGGGTTCTCGAACTACGTGCACGGCATCAGCGCCCGCGCGGACGTCGCCAACGACGTGCGCACGGCGGTGGATCGGCGCGCCATCGCCGCACGCAACCTGGTCCTCGTGGTCACGCAAAAAGACCTGGATCTGGAGAAGGCTGACGTCTTTCGGGCGCACGACGATGTGAAGAGCAAGCTCAAGCAGCTCAACGACATGATTGCCGGCGCCAAGGACGCCAACGACCGCGCCCGTACGCTGGTGGAAGACATCAATCGCGTGGAAGCCCAGTACGGCCCCGTGGCGACCGACATCGTCGGGCTGGCACTTGCCGGCAAACACGACGAAGCCATCCAGAAGATGGACAACGAGTGCCGCCCGCTGCTGGCCGCCCTCATCAAGGCCACCGACGCGTATGCCACGTACACGCACGAGCGCCAGGAACAGCTCGTGCAAGCGTATGAGGCGCAGTACGTCATGCAGCGCAATCTGCTGGCCGGCCTGTCGATCGGCGCGGTGCTGCTGGCCGTGATTGCGGGCATCATCATCACGCGCTCGATCACGCAGCCGATCCGCACCGCTGTGGATGTCGCCCGGACGGTGGCGCGCGGTGATCTGAGCAGTCGCATCCAGGTGCAAGGCAAGGACGAGACGAGCCACCTGCTCTCTGCCCTGCGTGACATGAACGGCCGCCTGACGGAGATCGTCGACAAGGTACTCGACAGCAGCACAAGCGTCGCCGGCGCAGCCAAACAGATTGCGGCGGGCAATGCCGACCTGAGCCAGCGCACGGAAGCGCAGGCATCGTCGCTGCAAGAAACAGCCGCCAGCATGGAAGAGCTGACTTCCACTGTGAAGCAGAACGCCGACAACGCCCAGCACGCCACCGCGCTGGCCTCTACCGCGTCGGAAGTGGCGCTCAAGGGCAGCACGGTCGTCGGCCAGGTCGTGTCGACCATGCAGGACATCAGCGACCGTTCAAGCAAGATTGCCGACATCACCGGCATCATCGAAGGCATCGCGTTCCAGACCAACATCCTCGCGCTGAATGCCGCCGTGGAAGCCGCACGCGCAGGCGAGCAGGGGCGCGGTTTTGCAGTGGTCGCCAGCGAGGTGCGCAGCCTGGCGCAGCGTTCGTCAACGGCGGCAAAGGAGATCAAAGAACTGATCGCCTCGTCGGTAGAGCGCATTCACGACGGCTCCACGCTGGCGGGCGAAGCCGGCGAGACCATGACGGAGGTCACGCAAGCCGTGGCCCGGGTCACGCACATCATGGAAGAAATTGCCGCCGCATCCGTCGAGCAGAAGCGCGGCATCGAACAGGTCAACCAGGCGATCTCGCAAATGGATGAAGTCACACAGCGCAATGCGGCGCTGGTGGAAGAAGCCGCAGCCGCATCGCAATCGCTGCAGGACCAGGGGCAAGAGCTGAACGCTGCAATGTCCTTCTTCCGCGTCGATCCGCACGCCGCACGCGCCTGATCGGAGCACGGTCACCGTCGTAGTTGTCTTCTCCAAGCTGTCATTGCGCCCGCCGCCGAAAGGCCGCGGGCGTTTTCTCTTTTCTGTCCTGTGTCTTTCGTTAGGCCGTCGTTCGTGACTTCCGCTGCATTGGCGGGCTCGCACGCGCGACGCAAAGTGGACTGGCCCCGTGTGAAACAAGCAACGGGGCAAGCCGGGGCCGTGCACGGCCCACCCCGCTGACGAAGGCCACCATGCGACACAACAGCCCACACCTGCAACGCGGCTCGCTTTCCATCATCCAGCCGAGCACGCCAGCTAACGACGGGAGGCCCGCATGATCCCGCTCGGCTTCGCGCATTGGCTGCGCCCGCGTGCGGCACCGCAGCCACAACCAATCCCGCCCCTCGTTGAACAACTGCGTGAAGAATGCGAAGCGATGGCCCGCTACGCCCTGCACCACGGCTTGCCGGTCGCGCCGGAACTCATCGCCCAGCTCGGCCCGCTCATCGACAGGCAGATGCCGCCGCAGGCCACACCGCACCACGCGCTGGCCGCCATCCACCGCAAACTTGCGGCCGCCATCGCGCCGGCTACCCCGCAGGCCGTCACGCTGCTCGACGCACAACATCGCAGCGATCATCCGTTCCCATGGCTCGGTCCTGTGCCGTTGATACGGCTGCTGACCAGCGCTGCGATCGTCTTCCTGATCGCCGTGATTGCCACCGGCATGTCGCCCGACGTGTCGAGCGCAAACATCGACCGGGGTTTCCTGGATTCGGACGGCGCGCCTCTGTTATGGAACACGCTTTTCCTGCTGTTCTGCGCGGGGCTGGGCGCGTCGTTTGCCACACTGTTTCAGGCACATCGCTATGTGGCTGCAGCCACCTACGACCCGAAGTACGACGCCTCCTACTGCGCACGGTTGATCCTCGGCGTGATTGCCGGGTTGATCCTGGTCGAGATGCTGCCGGCGCATCTGTTCGACGGGGGCAGCATGCACAACTTCGGCAAACCGACGCTGGCGATGCTGGGCGGCTTCTCTGCCACCGCTGTGCACCGGCTGCTGCAGCGGCTGGTAGACGCGCTCGAAACGCTCGTACGCGGTGACCGCTCGGCCGATGCCGACGCTGCCATGCAGACCTACCGTGCGCGCGCCGCCAGCGAGCGCACGCAGTGGCAAAGCGAACTCGCAGCCAACCTGATCGATCTGCAACAGTCGTTCGACAGCAACGCCTCACCCGAGGCGATGCGCCAACGCCTGGCCGACTTCACGCGCGCCATGCTCGCCGCCAGCGACCCGCCGGCTTCTGCGCCCCCCTCTGCCTCCAACCGGCCATCCAAGGAGTGACCTCATGCTGTTCCTCTACAACATCCCCGCATGGGCGATGGGCGCGATCATCGTCTTCGCCACGCTGTTCGTAGCATTGGGCGGCTACGCGCTGTTTCGCCGCGTTTTTCCAGTCACGCTCGACGCCGAGCAGCGCAACATGACCATCGCCATGATGACGGCCGTCACGACCATCAACTCGCTGCTGGTCGCCTTCTCGGCCATCTCGGTATGGGGTGCGTATCAAGCCGCCGCCGACATCGTCGCCGCCGAAGCTGCGTGCGCCACGGAACTCGCGCGCGATCTCTCGGCGTTCTCGCACCCGAGCGCCACAACCGCGCGAAGCGAGCTGATCACCTATCTGGAGCACGTTGTCCGTGACGAATGGCCGAGCATGCAGCAGCAAGCGCGTCCTGACGCCGACACGGAGGCTGCGTTCAACAACATGTTCGCCACGGCCAACCGCATCACGCCCCGCGACGACCGCGAACGCGTGCTGCTGATCGAAGTGCTCGCCCGCGTCAACGAGATGGTGAAGTACCGGGAGAAACGCCTGCAGAACCTGGAAGCCGCCATGCCCAGCACGCTCTGGGGCGTGATGCTGATCGCCAGCGGCCTTTCGTTGTTGCTGCTCTATGCGCTGCCGGCCACGCGCTTTCACATGGCGCTGGTGGCCGTGTGGGCGACCACGCTGGGCCTGGCGTTCTTTTTTGTGCTGGCCGTGGACCGGCCCTTTGCAGGCGAAGTCAGCGTCAGTGCGGCACCGCTGGAGCGGGCCATCCAGACGTTATCGAACGACAAGCCGCAGGCGCATCCCTTGCCCGACTGAGCGCGCCGCCTCGCCGCGCTGCCCCACTCGTGTTGTGGGCTGGCGGGAGAGGTCACCGGAGCCCCCACGCTTCGGTCCTGCCCTTTGCCGGCTCGTCGGGAGCCGGCTTTTTTACTGCGGATCGCGAATATAGCCGACGAGTTTGTCGATCACCGGCCGGTTCGGCTTGGTCACGAGGCTCACGACAATCGCGGCGACAAAACCGGCCGGTACGCCGAACGCACCGGAGGCGATTGGGTCGACGCCAAACCACGGCTGGCCAAGCACGCCCGTCATGCGGGTGAAGAACGGGTAGTTGGCGATGATGTAGTACACGCTCACGGCCAGCCCCGTCAGCATGCCCGCGATGGCACCGGCACGATTGGTGCGCTTCCAGAACACGGCCAGCACCAATACCGGAAAGAAGCACGACGCCGCCAACGAGAAAGCCGCCCCAACCAGGAAGAGGATGTTGCCCGGCTTCAATGACGTCACATAAGCCGCCAGCAGCGCCACGCCCAGCAGCACCACCTTGGCGCTCGTCACGCGCCGCTGGTGGCTGGCCGTGTTGTCGATCATGTGGAAGTACACATCGTGCGACAGCGCGTTGGCGATGGTCAGCAGCAGGCCATCGGCAGTCGACAGCGCCGCCGCCAACGCGCCCGCCGCAATCAACCCGGACAACACGTACGGCAGCCCCGCAATCTCGGGCGCGGCCAGCACAACCATGTCCGGCTGCATCATCACCTCCGCCCACTGCACGATGCCGTCGCCGTTGATGTCATGCAGTGCAAACACGGGCGGGTCGACCTTGCGCCACGGCACGATCCACTGCGGCAGGTCGGCAAACGGCGCCCCTACCAGGTGCTGCAGCAGATCAAGCTTGACGAGCGCCGCCAGCGCCGGCGCCGACACATACAGCAGCGCCACGAAAACCAGCGTCCAACTCACGGAATTGCGCGTCTCGCGCACCGACGGTGTGGTGTGAAAGCGCGTGAGGATGTGCGGCAGGCTGGCCGTGCCGACCATCAGGCAAAACACCAGGAGCACAAAGTTCAGCCGCTCGGTGCCGCGCTCGTTTTGCGACGCCGACGGAAATGGCTCAATGGATGGCGGCGCCATGCGGCTGCGTGCCAGGGCGTCTTCGCGCTGCTGATTCCAGAGGATCGACGCGGTGGCCGCATCTGGAGGAAATTCTTCGCGCTGGCGCTCCAGTGCCTTGATCTCGCGCAGCGGCGCATTGCGTTCGCGTGCAAGCCTGAGCTGCGTGTTCAGTGTTTCCCGCGCATGCTCGAACGACTGCGGCAGTTGCGAAATGCGTTCCTGCAGCGCCTGCGCCTCGCTCAGGAACTGGTCGCGCACGTGCTGCTCTGCAGGGTCGTGCGCGATGCGCTGTTCCTCTTTCTCGATCTGCAGCAGCAGGCGGCCCGTCGAAAGCTGCGGCACCGGGTCGTGATACCGATGCCAACCGATGATCGACACCACGCCCAGGAACGACACGATCATGATGATGTACTGCGCCACCTGGGTCCAGGTCACGGCACGCATCCCGCCCAGGAACGAACACACCAAAATGCCCGCCAGCCCGAAGAACACGCCCACCGAAAACTCGACGCCGATAAAGCGCGTAACCACCAGCCCCACACCCTGGATCTGCGCGACGAGGTAGACGAACGAGCACAGCGTCGCGCCCAGCACCGCGATGCCGCGCACGACAGAACTGCCGCCGCGCTCGCCATTGCCGTAGCGATTGGCCAGGAAATCCGGCACCGTGTAGCCACCGAACTTGCGCAGGTACGGCGCCAGGAGGAAAGCGACGAGGCAGTAGCCGCCCGTCCAGCCCATCACGTAAGCGAGGCCCTCGTAGCCCGAAGCGAACACGATGCCCGCCAGGCCGATGAACGAGGCGGCGCTCATCCAGTCAGCCGCCGTGGCCATGCCGTTGAAGAACGCCGGCACGCGGCGCCCTGCCACGTAATACTCGGTCAGATCCGCCGTGCGGCAGATCAGCCCGATGCACGCATAGATGGCAATCGTGACGAACAGGAACACATAGCCCAGCCACACGCCCGCGCCGCGCACGCGCTCGATCGCGCCCATCATCACGATGAAGAGCAGCAGCCCTACGGTATAGAGCCCGTAATACAGAAACAGCCGCTTGCGAAAGCGGCTGTCTTGTTGGGTGTCGGCGGCCAAGATTGGCGACCAGCGCTGGCGGTTAGCGTGTTTCCTTCAGTTGATCGAGGATGGCTGGGTTCTCAAGCGTGGACGTGTCCTGCGTGATGTCCTCACCCTTGGCCAGCGAGCGCAACAAGCGGCGCATGATCTTGCCCGAGCGCGTCTTGGGCAGGTTGTCGCCAAAGCGGATGTCCTTTGGCTTGGCGATCGGCCCGATCTCCTTGCCAACCCAGTTGCGCAGCTCGTTGGCGATCTGCTTGGCTTCCTCGCCATCGGGACGCGAGCGCTTGAGCACCACGAAGGCGCAGATGGCTTCGCCCGTCATGTCGTCTGGACGGCCCACCACGGCGGCTTCGGCCACGATCGGGTTCGCCACCAGCGCCGACTCGATTTCCATCGTGCCCATGCGGTGGCCCGAGACGTTCAGCACGTCATCGATGCGGCCCATGATGGTGAAGTAGCCGGTGTCCTTGTCGCGGATGGAGCCATCGCCCGCCAGATACAGCTTGCCCCCCAGCTCTTCCGGGAAGTAGCTCTTCTTGAAGCGCTCCGGGTCGCCCCAGATGTTGCGGATCATCGACGGCCACGGACGCTTGACGACGAGGATGCCGCCCTGCCCGTTCGGCACGTCGTGCCCGGTTTCATCGACAATGGCAGCCATGATGCCCGGCAGCGGCAGCGTGCACGAGCCCGGCACCAGCGGCGTGGCCCCCGGCAGCGGCGTCATCATGTGGCCGCCGGTCTCGGTCTGCCAGAACGTATCGACGATCGGGCAACGGCCGCCGCCAATTTTCGTGTGGTACCACATCCAGGCTTCCGGGTTGATCGGCTCGCCCACGGTACCGAGCAGGCGCAGGCTGGAGAGATCGTACTGCTTTGGGTGGACCTTTTCGTCAGCTTCGGCGGCCTTGATCAGCGAGCGGATCGCCGTCGGCGCGGTGTAGAACGTGTTGACCTTGTGACGCTGGATCATGTCCCAGAAGCGGCCGGCGTTCGGATACGTGGGCACACCTTCAAACACGACTTGCGTGGCGCCGGCCGCGAGCGGGCCGTACGCAATGTAGCTGTGGCCCGTCACCCAGCCGATGTCGGCCGTGCACCAGAAGATGTCGTCGGGCTTGAGGTCGAACGTCCACTGCATGGTGAGCAACGTCCACAGCAGGTAGCCGCCCGTGCTGTGCTGCACGCCCTTCGGCTTGCCGGTCGAACCCGAGGTGTAGAGGATGAACAGCGGATGTTCCGCGCCAACCGGCGTCACTTCGCAGGTGTCGGGCTGGCCCGCTTCGACCTCGTCCATCGCGCGGTCGCGACCTTCCACCCAGTTCACGTTGCCGTTGGTGCGGCGGTAGACGATGACATGCTTGACGGCGTCGGTGCCTTCCATGGCCAGCGCTTCATCGGCGATGGCCTTGAGCGGCAGCGCCTTGCCGCCGCGCATCTGCTCGTCGGCCGTGATGAGCGCCACGGCGCCCACGTCGACGATGCGTTCCTGCAGCGACTTGGCCGAGAACCCGCCAAACACGACGGAGTGGGTGGCACCAATGCGCGCGCACGCCTGCATGGCGACGATGCCCTCGATCGACATCGGCATGTAGATCACGACGCGGTCGCCCTTCTTGATGCCCAGGGCCTTCAGGCCATTGGCGAAGCGGCAGACGCGTGCGTGAAGTTCGCGGTAAGTGACGCGCGATACCTTGCCGTCGTCGGTCTCGAAAATGATGGCGACCTTGTCGGCGTTGCCGTTCTCCAGGTTGCGTTCGAGGCAGTTGTACGAGGCGTTGAGTTCGCCGTCTTCAAACCACTTGTAGAACGGTGCGTTGGACTCATCCAGCACCTTGCTGAAAGGCTTGTGCCACAGCAGATGCTCGTGTGCGAGGCGCGCCCAGAAGCCTTCGTAATCGTGCTCGGCTTCGGCACACAGCGCACGGTACGCATCCATGCCGGCGATGTTTGCCTGTTTGACAAAGGATTCGGGCGGGTCGAACACGCGCGTTTCCTGCAGGACAGATTCAATGCCAGCCATGATGTCTCCTGATAGCGATGTCTGTAGTCGTTTTGCGGCGAATCTAAGGGGCTGACCTGACTCCAGCCTTACGCATTTCTGCGCGGCAAACCGACGTGAAGGGCATTACTATAATGCGTCACTTCATGTTACGGCACGCATCGCAACGCAGCATAGCCGGCCAGAGAGCCGCGTCCCGTGCCGGTTTCCACTGATTCCTCATCGTGCCCATCCACGCCCTTTTTCTGATTGCTGCCATGGCATTGGTCGGCAGCAACGTCGGTTTCGGCAAATCGATCGTCGCCGTCATGCCGGTGATGTTGTTTGCATTGCTGCGCTTTTTGATTGCCATCGTCTGCATGGCGCCGTGGTACAAGCCATCGCGCATGCGCCGTGTGACGCGCGGCGAGTGGACCAACCTGTTCCTCCAGGCATTCTTTGGTACGTTCGGCTTCACGCTGCTGATGCTCAACGGCGTGCGGCTGACCTCGGCGCTGGCCGCGGGCATCATCACGAGCACGATCCCGGCCACCGTGGCGCTGCTGTCGTGGCTCGTGCTGCGCGAGAAGCCGTCGGGGCGCACGCTGGTGTCGGTGGCGCTGGCGGTGGCGGGCGTCGCCATTCTCAACGCCTATCGCGGGGGCGAATCTTCGGGCGCGGCGACTGCCGATGCCGCGCAAGCGCTGCTGGGCAATGCGCTGGTGATGGGCGCGGTGTTATGCGAGTCGATCTACGTCATTCTGTCGCGGCGACTGACACAAACGTTGCCCGCCATCGAGATCTGCGCGTACACGCACCTGATCGGCGGCCTGCTGATGCTGCCCCTGGGGTTGGTGCCCCTGCTCACCTTCGATCTGTCAGGCGTGCCGTTGCCCATCTGGGGCCTTGTGCTCTGGTATGCGCTGTCGGCCAGCATCTTCTCGTTCTGGCTGTGGATGAAGGGCATCCGGCATGTGCCAGCACACCTTGCGGGCGTATTCACCTCGGTGCTGCCGATTGCGGCAGCCACCTACGGGATCGTCGCCCTGGGCGAGACGCCGGGCTGGCCGCACGGCATTGCGCTGGCTTGCGTGGTGGCGGGCATCCTCGTTGCAAGCTGGCCGGCACGGCCACGCTATCCAGCGCGCCGCGCGCGTGTGGCAGACCCGCTGGACCCGCTCGATCCGTCACTGGACCGCGAATAGCGCGGTGGGCGGCAGCCGTCTTCCAGTCAGCGGTTCGGCAAACTTGGGACGCTACAATCACGCGTTTTTCACCCGGCCCCGTTTCCCATGAAGTCGCCCATCGCTCCGCTGCGCCCGATTCCGCGCCTGATCTTCTTTTCCCGCTGGCTGCAACTGCCGCTTTACCTGGGGCTGATCATCGCCCAGGCAGCGTATGTGTATCTGTTCATTGTCGAGGTCTGGCATCTGGTTGCGCACCTGGGCGACTTGGACGAAACCAAGATCATGCTGGCCGTGCTGGGCCTGATCGACGTGGTGATGATCTCCAACCTGCTGATCATGGTGATCATCGGCGGGTACGACATCTTCGTGTCCAAGCTCGGCATCGAGGGCCATGAAGATGAGCCCGAATGGCTGGATCACGTCAACGCGGGCGTGCTGAAGGTGAAGCTGTCGATGGCGTTGATCAGCATCTCGTCGATCCACCTGCTCAAGACGTTCATCGACGCGGCCCAGAAAGACACGCACACGATCCTGTGGCAGGTGGTCATCCACGTGGCGTTCCTGGTTTCTGCGCTGGTGATGGCGTGGGTAGACCGCATCGTTTCGCATGCGCATCCGCACGGCGGGGCTGCCGACGCACATTGACGCCGTGCCCCTGTCGGCGTGGCGAGCCCGACGAAACCGGTCGGACAATCCGTGGCCGACATTGGGTGTATGATCGCAGGCTATTCTGAACCGGCAGCGCCCGCTGCCGGTGCGTAGTGCAGATCACTGCCCTGCCGCATCCCGGTTTCTCATTCCTACACGTTGGTCCCCACCATGACCGTCATTCGTCAAGAAGACCTCATCCAGAGCGTCGCCGACGCCCTGCAGTACATCAGCTACTACCACCCGATGGACTACATCACTGCTCTGGGCCGCGCCTATGAGCAGGAGCAGAGCCCGGCCGCCAAGGATGCCATCGCGCAGATCCTGACCAACAGCCGCATGTGCGCTGAAGGCAAGCGTCCGATCTGCCAGGACACCGGCATCGTCACCGTGTTCCTGAAGGTTGGCATGAACGTGCGCTGGGACGGCGCCACGATGAGCCTCGAAGACATGGTCAACGAAGGCGTGCGCCGCGCGTACAACGACGTCGACAACAAGCTGCGCGCAAGCGTGCTGGCCGACCCGGCCGGCAAGCGCACCAACACGAAGGACAACACCCCGGCCGTGATCAACATGTCGATCGTGCCGGGCGACACGGTGGATGTGATCGTCGCAGCCAAGGGCGGCGGCTCGGAAGCCAAGTCGAAGTTCGTGATGCTGAATCCTTCGGACTCGATCGTCGACTGGGTGCTCAAGACCGTGCCGACCATGGGCGCCGGCTGGTGCCCGCCGGGCATGCTGGGCATCGGCATTGGCGGCACGGCTGAAAAGGCCATGCTGCTGGCCAAGGAAGCCCTGATGGAGCCGATCGACATTCAAGACCTGATCGCCCGCGGCCCGAGCAACCGCGCTGAAGAACTGCGCATCGAGCTGTACGAAAAGGTCAACGCGCTGGGCATTGGCGCGCAAGGCCTGGGCGGCTTGGCCACCGTGCTCGACGTGAAGATCCTGGACTATCCGACCCACGCGGCCAACCTGCCGGTCGCCATGATCCCGAACTGCGCCGCCACGCGTCACGCGCACTTCACGCTGGACGGCAGCGGTGTTGCCAAGCTGGAAGCGCCGGACCTGTCGCAATGGCCGAAGGTCGAATGGGCGCCGAACACCGAAACGTCCAAGCGCGTCGACCTGAACACCCTCACGCCGGAAGAAGTTGCCTCGTGGAAGCCGGGCCAGACGCTGCTGCTCAACGGCAAGATGCTGACCGGCCGAGATGCCGCCCACAAGCGCATCGCCGACATGCTGGCCAAGGGCGAAAAGCTGCCGATCGACTTCACCAACCGCGTGATCTACTACGTCGGCCCGGTCGACCCGGTGCGCGATGAAGTTGTCGGCCCGGCAGGCCCGACCACGGCTACACGCATGGACAAGTTCACCGAGACGATGCTCGCCCAGACGGGCCTGATTGCCATGGTGGGCAAGGCCGAGCGCGGTCCCGTCGCCATCGAGTCCATCAAGAAGCACAAGTCGGCTTACTTGATGGCCGTGGGCGGCGCGGCGTACCTGGTGTCGAAGGCCATCCGCGGCTCCAAGGTGCTGGCGTTTGAAGACCTGGGCATGGAAGCCATCTACGAATTCGACGTGAAGGACATGCCCGTCACCGTCGCCGTCGATAGCTCGGGCACGTCGGTCCACAAGACCGGCCCGGCGGAATGGCAAGCGAAGATCGGCAAGATTCCCGTCGCAGCAGGCTGATCCGTTCACGCGATATGACGACACGCGCGCAGGCACCGGTCGGAGTCTTTGACTCCGGCCTCGGAGGGCTCTCCGTCCTGCGCGCGATTCGCGCCGAATTGCCGGCCGAATCGCTTCTCTACCTGGCGGATTCCCGCCATGCCCCGTACGGGGAAAAATCTCCTGAATACATTGCCGAGCGCACGCTGCGTGTGTGCGAATGGCTGGTCGACCAAGGCTGCAAGGCGCTGGTGATCGCGTGCAACACAGCCACGGCGCAGGCTGTGCACGTGCTGCGCGAAAAGCTCGCGGTACCGGTGATTGGCGTCGAGCCCGGCTTGAAGCCAGCGGTTGCCACGTCGAAGAGCCGTGTGGTTGGCGTGCTCGCGACCGAAAGCACGCTGCACAGCGAGAAATTTGCACGCCTGCTGGCGGCTGCCTCTGGCGATTGCAAAGTGCTGAGCCAACCCGGCTACGGCCTCGTCCCCCTGATCGAGCGCGGCGATACCCATTCGCCTGCGGTGCTGGAGCTGCTGCAGGCGTATCTGCAGCCGATGCTCGATGCGGGCGCTGACACGCTGGTGCTCGGCTGCACGCACTACCCGTTTCTGGAAGACGCCATCCGCGAGATTGCGGGCGACCGGCTGACATTGATCGACACCGGTCACGCCGTCGCGCGTCATCTGGGCCGCACGCTGGCGGCAGCGGGATTGCAGGCATCGGGCCAAGCCGCATCGCCACGCTTCATGAGCACCGGCGACGTGCTTCCGCTGCAAGCCATGGTGGCGGCATTGCTGGGTGAGGCGCCGATGGCACAGCGCGTCGACATTGGTGACGCGCCCCTGAGCCCGGCCGTAACCTCGCTCGCTTACCAGCCCGAATAACGCCGTCTAAATATGACGACGCCGCCCTGAAAGGCGGCGCGCTGTCATCGTGGCTCAACGTCAACCGACGTTCGGCTGCGGCTGCATTGCAGGTTCAGCGGCTTCCGCCTCCGCATCCTCTTCTGCCGGCTCATACTTCGCCACCACGGCCGTGGCCAGGCTGTTGCCAATCACGTTGGTGGCCGTGCGGCCCATGTCGAAAAATTGGTCGATGCCGATAATCAGCAGCAGACCCGCTTCCGGCAGGTGGAACATCGGCAGCGTGGCCGCCACCACCACCAGCGAGGCGCGCGCCACGCCGGCCATCCCCTTGCTCGTGAGCATCAGCACCAGCAGCAGCGTGACCTGCTGGGTGAAGCTCATCTCGATGTTGTAGGCCTGCGCGATGAACAGCACCGCAAACGCCTGGTACATCATCGAGCCATCGAGGTTGAACGAATACCCCAGCGGCAGCACGAAGCTGGAGATGCGCTTGGGCACACCAAAGCGGTCCAGCGCCTCGATCGTCTTCGGGTAAGCGGATTCGCTGCTTGCGGTAGCAAACGCCAGCAGCG
>Ga0308162_1000270_pt1 | contig 61751 bp, 58 predicted proteins | sample PhySR2_FD_201370 | JGI IMG/M metagenome (GOLD analysis project Ga0308162, IMG submission 201370) | Phyllosphere microbial communities from UC Gill Tract Community Farm, Albany, California, United States - DLSLS.R2 | ecosystem: Host-associated > Plants > Phyllosphere > Unclassified | place: USA... | reverse complement strand
CCACCGCCGAATTGGGCTTTATGCCGGGCTTTAAGGACAGCTTTTCCGATCGGCAGGTGACGGCGCTGGTGAATTATCTGCGCCAACGCTATGCCGGCGACAAACCGGCCTGGCGCGACGTGGAGGCGCAGGTGGCGCGGCTGCGCGCGGAGCCGGGGAATCATTAACATTGTAAATTGTTACATTGGGTTATTGACTGGCGGCGCTCATTCGGGGATTAATGTTAGCCTGATTTTTACCTTACCTATAAAAAACAGGAAGTTAACATGACATTAACCACGCATAAAATGGAAAGCGGCCTGGCCGTAACAGTTCGTTTACCTGATAACCCGGCCAAGGTTCCGGCGATTATTCTGTGCCACGGCTTCTGCGGCATTCAGGAGCTGTTGCTGCCGGCCTTTGCCGAAGCCTTCGTCAACGCCGGTTTTGCGGCGGTGACGTTTGACTATCGCGGCTTCGGCGCCAGCGAGGGTGAACGCGGGCGGCTGGTACCGGCGCTGCAGATTGAGGATATCCTGGCGGTGAGCCGGTGGGTGCAAACGCAGCCGCAGATCGACAGCGAGCGCATCGGCCTGTGGGGCACGTCGTTTGGCGGCTGCCACGTGTTCGGCGCTGCTGCGGCCGAGCCGGCCATCAAGTGCGTCGTTAGCCAGCTGGCCTTCGCCGACGGGGAAACCATCGTGACGGGGAAAATGGCCGCCGACGAAAAACAGGCGTTCATCGCCACGCTGGACAAAATGGCGGAGAAGAAGCAGGCCACCGGCAAAGAGATGTTTGTCGCCGTCACCCGGGTGTTGAGCGATGACGAGTCGAAGGCGTTCTTCGAGGAGAACAAGGTGCGTTACCCGGCGATGAACATCAAGATCCCGTTCCTGACCGTGCGCGAAACGCTGCGCTATCAGCCGCGTGACAATGCGGCGCGAGTCACATGTCCGGTACTGGTGGTGGTGGCGGGCGGCGATACCGTGAATCCGCCGGAGCAGGGCATCGCGCTGTATGAGGCGGTAGGCAGCGCGAAGAAGGCGCTGCATGTCGAGCAGAATGCGAAGCACTATGACATGTACGCCGGTCCGCATTTCGCCGGCATCATCGGCCGTCAGATCGCCTGGTTCAACGAGCACCTGTAATACCGTCCTCCTCCTGGCGCAGAAATGCCACCAGCCGCTGCGCCGGCAATGGCAGCTGCGCCCGTTCGCGCACCACGATCGACAGACGCCGGATCGCCCAGTCGTCCGTCAGCGGCAGGGCGTTGCGCAGGATCTCGGGCAGCCGCCGGGCGCTCTCTTCCGGCACCACCGCCAGCCCGGCGCCGCGCAGCACCATGCGGCAGATGGCGTCGAAATTGGCGGCGCGCGCCCGCAGCCGCATCGGGCCGCCGCTGCGTATCGCCAGCTGCTCCAAATGCTGTTGCAGCGCGCTCTGTTCCGGCAGGCCGATAAAGTCGAAAGGCAGGGCGTCCGCAAAGCTGAGCTGGCGGCGGCCGCTGAGCGCATGCCCCGGCGGCAGCGCCAGCACCAGACGATCCTGCCGGAAGGGGTAGCTTGCCAGCCCGCGCAGATCGGCATGATCCGCCACGATGCCGATATCCGCCGCCCGTTCGGCGATCGCCTGCGCGATGGCTGGGCTGGGCAGCTCCTCCAGCGCGATGTCGGTGTACGGGTGCAGCACCAGAAAATCGGCCAGCAGTTCCGGCAGAAAAGCGTCGGCGGCGACGGTATTGGCGACGATGCGTAGCTGGCTGCGCTGGCCCGGTGCGAACTCGGCCATGTCGCCGCGCAGCCTGTCGCGCTGCAGCAGCAGCACGCGCGCGTGTTGCAATAGGCGTTCACCGGCGGGCGTCGCCTGGACGCCGCGCGGATTGCGCGTCAGCAGCGCCACGCCGGCCTGTTGCTCCAGCCCGCGCATGCGTGCGCTGGCGGCGGCCAGCGACAGCCCGACGCGCTCGGCGCCGGCGGTGATGCTGCCGGTCTCGAGCACCGCCGCCAACAGCCGCAGATCGATAAAGTCAAAATGCATGCGTTCTTCCTCAGTCTTTGCCGCAGGCAAGCTCTGCCATTGCCGCATTGTGCCGTGGCGCGGCGCCGGCCACAATCGGGCCGTTGATTCGCCATAAGGATAGACGCATGTCGCTGACGTTACTCGAAATTGTCGCCCTGACGGGCATTTTTACGCTGGCCGGCACGGTCAAAGGGGCGATCGGTTTGGGGTTGCCGACGGTGTCGATGGGGCTGCTCAGCCTGATGATGCCGCCGGGGCAGGCCGCCGCGCTGCTGCTGTTGCCCTCATTGATCACCAACCTGTGGCAACTGCTGTGCGGGCCGCGGTTGGGGGCGCTGTGCCGTCGGCTCTGGCCGATGATGCTGTGCGTCACGCTGGGAACCTTGCTGAGCGCCGGCACGCTCACCGCCATCGACGGCCGCCTGGCGCCGCTGGCGCTGGGCATTTGCCTGACCGGCTATGCGCTGTTGGGTTTTACCCGTTTCGACTGGCGCGTTTCCGCTGCGGCGGAGCCTTGGCTGGGGCCGCTGTGCGGCCTGTTGACCGGCGTGCTGACCGGCGCCACCGGCGTGTTCGTCATACCGGCGGTGCCTTATTTGAACGCATTGGGTCTGGCGCGTGACGATCTGGTGCAGGCGCTGGGGCTGTCGTTCACCGTCTCGACGCTGGCGCTGGCCGCCGGATTAGCCTGGCATCAGGCGCTGCCCGGCGCGTTGCTCGGCGTTTCGCTGTTGGCGCTGCTGCCGGCGTTGGCCGGCATGTGGCTGGGCGGGATCGCGCGTCGTCACAGCAGCCCGCTGATTTTTCGTCGCCTTTTCTTTATTGGGTTATTCATCTTGGGCGTTGAGATTATTTGGCGTTCAATTAATTGAATCGATAGCATCTACGTGTAATCAGGTTCGGTATATTATTCTGGTTTTTATTCTAATATGATTGTTTTCGATATTTAAAATACACTTTGCTTATTGGTTTTTTTATGAAATACAGAGTGGTTATGGATTGTTATTAGTGTATTTTACTTTTGCAACTACAACCCGTTTTAAACGGGGTAACCCCAGTGAATCCATAGGAGAATATTGATGAAGGAAATTTTAAGCAGCCAACTCGATGCGGTGTCGGGTGGATGGCAGGATCGAGATGGGAGTGGAAAAAGATCGTCTGATAACGGAGGCTCCGGTTCTTCAAGTCGCGGCGGAAATAACGGCGGTGACCGCGGGCTTCAGTCATTCCTGTCAAAAAACAGCCCTTATGGCAGTGGTTCCGGTGCCGGTGGTTTCTGGGGGAATGGCGGTTCTGCAAGAAATGGGTACGGCGGCAATGGCACTGGGCCGAGAGAAGCCAGAGAATTCGGAACCAAACGCTAATTAACCGATGCAATCCCAGCACAGAAGTAAAATTCTGTGCTTTTATGGGGTATATGATGAATAGATATGTTGTTTTTATAAAGAGTGATGAATCAAAAGTGCTAAGAAAGGACGTGGTTACACGCGAAATTATTAAGGATATGAAGCGGAAAGGCTTCAGAAAGCATCATGTCGAAGTAGAGGCTGATAACGAAAGCGATGCCATTAACAAATTAAATAAGAACAGCAATGACTATTTGGATTCATTGAAAAATTTTTCCGGTGATTTATTGCTCTGTTCTATTTGTGTTATTGTGATGGCGATCGTCTATTTTTTTAGCTAAGCCATAATCCAGCATTGAATCATTCAAGTTTTCCATACTATAGTTTTCGTGGTGATTTAAATGAGCCATCAGGCATTGGGTATTGATTTATCAAAGGTAGAAAGGTTATCCGTTCCAAATATCCTGCATTTTGTATGGATTGGTGACTTAAATGAAGTAAATACGCATTATATCGACATATGGAAAAAAACAAACAAAGATAAGCAGATATTCTTTTGGTATGACCAAGACTCTTCACTGTGCCATTTGCTAAACAATGCCATACGCGATTTCGTCAGCGTCAAAAAAATTAAAAATAAAGACAAGGCTGAATTAAAAATAAAAAATCATGCCTTCAAATATATATATCCAAAAATAAAGGCAGGTTTTTCTTTTGATGAGCTCGTTATTGAATTCTTAACCAAGCATGAAATCCCTTATCAGAGGCCGCCAAAAGCGATTGAAGACTCATGGTTTGGCAACAGAGGTTTTATAAAAAAGCCTATAACTGAGCTTTTTTTCAACGATTTCGATGATTTTATGAAGTATTATTACTATGAGATTATACTAAGGCATAACATTGCCAGTGCAAGTGACATTGTCAGGCTTTTAATTATCTATCAGTATGGCGGCACTTATATAGATGTTGATACGCTCCCATATATTGACAATATATATCATAAATTAAACAAATATATAAGAAAAAAGGGCATTGTCGAGAGTGACTCCTTTCTATTGTTTAAAACCGTATGTTTTTTAAAAAAGACAAATTCAGAAGGGGTGCTGCCTGAAGTCGTGATCGGCTGTGATGAAAATGAGTTAGGGGTAGATGCTGTTGGATTTGAAGAAATCAAAAGGCTTATCGAACTGGACCTCACTGATTTTTCTCTGGATATGATATTGCCATTGGGTGAGACATACGTTCATAAAAATTTATTGGCGCTAGGATCACTCAGAAGATTTAAAGGTGTTTATTTTAATAACTTCATATCCTCTCACCAAAAATCCAAGGCGGTAAGGATCATTCTTAGAGTAATGAAAAAAAGATACCGCTTTTTAGAAAAAAATAATTGCATATTTGACTGTTATATTGATGATGGGTCAAGGTGTTATCTGACCAGGATCTTACCATGGAGGAATGAGTTAACAACAAGGAACTATTGCGTTACCTCGGTCTTAACGGGGCCAGGTTTAATTGTTGAGGTTTTATTGGGGTTGGCTTATAAGGCCTTTAATATTGGATATCTGATAGAGCCCTCCAGCATTGCGGAATATATGCAAAATCCTGATTTTGGAATTGCATTGTTTCAACACACCATAGATACCCCTGATGGCGCCTATTCCACGTGGCGCAAATAAAAAGGGATGGTTTGTGATGCAGATTAACTGACGTTCCGCTTGTTTGATTACCAATGCAATAGCCTGTGAATTTGAATATTAGCTTTCAATAAGGGACGCTGATCATGTTTCGCCAGGAAGCGATCGATAATCAGAAAATGAAATGGCGTGGTCGGGCCATCCTGCTACCCGGTATTCCCTTTTGGCTCACGGCAGGGCTCTGCCTGTTTTTTCTCATTGCTTTTCTCACCTTCGCAATCGCCGGCACCTATACCCGGCGGGTCAACGTGACCGGCGAAATCAGCACCTATCCCCGGGCCGCCAACGTCTATTCCGCCGTCCAGGGGGTGGTGGTCAAACAATTCGTCACCGAAGGGCAGGTGATCGCCGCCGGCGCGCCCATTTACCAGATTGACGTCAGCAAAAGCACCCGCAGCGGTGTAGTCAGCGATAACCAGCAGCGGGATATCGACGGCCAGCTGGCGCGCATTGCGCAAATCATCAGCCGGCTGGAAAGCAGCAAGCAGGCCACGCTTACCATGCTGGAAAAACAAAAGGCGCAGTATACCGCCGCGTTCACCCGTTCAACCGACATCCTCAAACGCGCCCAGGAAGGGATACGCATCATGAAGGAAAATATGGAGAATTACCGGCACTATCAAACCAAGGGATTGATCACTAAGGATCAGCTCACCAACCAGGTGGCGCTGTATTACCAGCAGCAGAACAACCTGCTGGGCCTGTCCGGCCAGAACGAACAGAATGCGCTGCAGATCACCGCGCTGGAAAGCCAGATCCATATCCAGGCCGCCAACTTCGACAACCAGATTTACCAGATGGAGCTGCAGCGCCACGAGCTGCAGAAGGAGCGGCTCAACATTGATGCCGGCGGGGCGATCATCGTTCGCGCGCTGGCCGACGGCCGCATCGATTCGCTGAGCGTCACGGTTGGCCAGATGGTCAACGTCGGTGACAGTCTGCTGCAAGTGATCCCCCACAATATCGCTCACTACGCCCTGGTGCTATGGGTGCCCAACGACGCCATCCCCTACATCGCCGCCGGTGACAAAGTCAATGTGCGTTATGACGCCTTTCCGGCGGAGAAATTCGGCCAGTTTGCCGCTACGGTATCCGTCATCTCCAAAGCCCCGGCCTCACCGCAGGAAATGCTGACCTACCAGGGGGCGCCCAAAGCGGCGCTGACCGCCGCCGTGCCGTACTACAAGACGATCGTCATTCCGGAAAAACAGGTCATTGCCTATGACGGTAAACGTCTGAGCCTGGAAAACGGCATGAAAGCGCAAAGCACCCTGTTTTTGGAAAAAAGGCAGATTTATCAGTGGATGTTGTCACCGTTCTACGACATGAAACACAGCGCGACGGGGCCGATCAATGAGTAAGCCCACGTTCAAACAGCGGATCAGCCAGCTGGATCTGCGGCTGCGCCACCGGGTTCCGATGGTGCACCAGACCGAGTCGTCAGAATGCGGGCTGGCCTGCCTGGCGATGATCTGCGGTTTCTACGGCAAAAACGTCGACCTGATCGCGCTGCGCCGGCAGTTCAGCCTGTCGACCCGCGGCGCCACGCTGAGCGGGTTAACCGGTATAGCCGAACAGCTGGGCCTGGCCACTCGCCCTCTGTCACTTGATATTGACGAGCTCAGCGCGCTGAAACTCCCCTGTATTTTGCACTGGGAGTTCAACCATTTCGTGGTGCTGGTCAGTATCAAGGGGCACCGCGCGGTGCTGCATGATCCGGCGCGCGGGCGCCGGGCCATCAGCCTGACGGAACTGTCGCACAGTTTTACCGGCGTGGCGCTTGAGGCCTGGCCCGGCAGCGCCTTCACCGCCGACTGCGTCCGCCACCGCATTCACCTGCGCACGCTGATTGGCAGCGTACACGGTCTTAAGGGGGCGCTCGGCAAAATCTTTTGCCTGTCTCTGGTGTTCGAAACCATCAACCTGGTGATGCCCATCGGCACGCAGTTGGTGATGGATCATGCTATTCCCGCCGGCGATCGCGGGTTACTGACGCTCATCTGCGTTGGTCTGATGCTGTTCATCCTGCTGCGGGCAGCTGTCGGCATGGTGCGCGCCTGGTCCGGGCTGGTCATGTCGACGCTCATCAACGTGCAGTGGCAATCCGGGTTGTTTACCCACCTGTTGCGCCTGCCGCTGGGCTACTTTGAACGACGCAAGCTGGGTGACATTCAGTCGCGCTTCGGCTCGCTGGATACGCTGCGCAGCACCTTCACCACGAGCATTGTCGGCGCCATCATGGACGGCATCATGGTGATCGGCGTGCTGGTGATGATGGTGCTGTATGGCGGCTGGTTGACCTGGGTGGTGATTGCGTTCACCGCGATCTACGTGCTGATGCGGCTGCTGACCTACGGCTATTATCGCCAACTGTCCGAAGAAGCGCTGGTCAGGGAGGCCCGCGCCGGCTCGTATTTTATGGAGACGCTGTACGGTATCGCCACCGTCAAGATGCAGGGCATGGCGGAACGTCGCATTGCCCATTGGCTCAACCTTGAAATCGACACTATCAATACCGGTATCCGGGTCACCCGTATGGACATGCTGTTTGGCGGGATCAACACCTTCATTGCCGCCTGCGATCAGGTCGTTATTCTTTGGCTGGGAGCCAGCCTGGTGATCGATAACCAGATGACACTCGGCATGTTTGTGGCGTTCGGCGCCTTTCGCGGGCAGTTTTCCGACCGCATCGGGTCGCTGACGGAATTTCTGTTGCAGCTGCGTATGATGAGCCTGCATAACGAGCGCATCGCCGATATCGCCTTGCACCCACGAGAAAACCGTAAACCGGACCTTCCTTACGCGGCGGGCCTGCAACCTTTGGGATTGTCGACCCATGCTCTGAGCTATCGTTACGACAGCCAGTCACCGGCGGTCTTCGATGCCTTGGACATCAGTGTTGCGCCGGGCGAGAGCGTGGCCATCGTGGGCCCGTCGGGCGCCGGCAAGACCACGCTGATGAAGGTGCTGTGCGGGTTGTTTCCCCCGGACTCAGGGCGGGTTGAGGTGAACGGCGTCGATATCCGGCAGCTTGGCATCAACAACTACCACAAGATGATCGCCTGTGTGATGCAGGACGACAAACTGTTCTCCGGCTCGATCCGGGAAAATATCTGCGGGTTCGCGGACGAGGTGGACGACGCCTGGATGGAAGCCTGTGCCCGTGCCAGCTATCTGCACGACGTGCTCATGCGTATGCCGATGGGATATGAAACTCCGATCGGCGAGCTGGGGGAAGGATTGTCCGGCGGGCAGAAGCAACGCCTGTTCATTGCCCGGGCGATTTACAAGAAGCCGGCGATTTTGTTCCTGGATGAGGCCACCAGTGCGCTGGATAAGGAGAGCGAAGCTGTGGTGAATCAGGCCATCAAGAGACTCAATATCACGAAGGTGATCATTGCCCACCGTGAAACGACCATTGCGTCGGTAGATCGGGTCATCCATTTTGGATAAGGGGGGATATCACCAGCGGCACCGGCCGTTAACCCTGTTTTGCCCCCTAAAAACCCAATATGCTCAGGCCTGCGGGCCGCCCAAAATGGTCCCCCACATGCCGGCGAGTTGGTCCGAACGGCGATGGGGCAAGGCTATTTTTTCTGCCCGCTCCGGTTTTCAATTTACTGGGCGCTTACATTGCGCGATATTCTGGTTTTCTGATGGGCTAAGGCGGATGAGGGAACCATGACGGACAGCCAGGCGTTTGAACAACAAAGCCTCGACAATCTGCTGAGCTATTGGCGGCGCCATCGCCGCCTGCCGGGCGCGCGCTATCCGGCCGGCCCGACCGATACCCTGTGCGACGTGCCGGGCGTTAGCGTCGGGCATCACACCTTGGCCGACGGCGAATGCCAGACCGGCGTTACCGCCATCGTGCCGCCGGGCGATCTGTTCAACCAGCCGTTGCCGTGCGGCAGCGCGGTGCTCAACGGCTTCGCCAAACCGCTGGGGCTGGTGCAGCTGAACGAGCTGGGGGTGCTGCAAACGCCGATCCTGCTGAGCAACACCTTCGCCGTCGGCACGCTGTTCAATGCCATGGTGCGGCGCAGCTGTCTGCGCTACCCGCAGATCGGCCGCGGCAGCGCCACCATCAACCCGCTGGTGCTGGAGTGCAACGACGGCTACCTCAACGATATTCAGGCGATGGCGGTGCGCGAGGAGCACGTCTTCAGCGCGCTGGATAACCATTCCACCCGCTTTGCGCGCGGCAGCGTCGGCGCCGGGCGCGGCATGAGCAGCTTCGGCCTGAAAGGCGGCATCGGCACCGCCTCGCGCTATTGCCCGGGGCTTGGCACCACGCTCGGCGTGCTGGTGCTGGCCAACTTCGGCACCCTCGACTCGTTGACGCTGAGCGGCGTGCGCGTTGGCCAGGCGCTGGGCAGGCTGCTGGCGGATCCGCCGCCGCAGGTGGACGCCGGTTCGGTCATTATCATCATCGCCTGCGATCGGGCGCTGGACAGCCGCCAGCTTAACCGCATCGCCCGCCGAGCGGGCGCGGGCCTGGGGCGAGTGGGCAGCCATTGGGGGCACGGCTCCGGCGATATCGCGCTGGCGTTTTCCACCCGGTTGCTGGGGGCGACGCTGCCGGACGAACGGCTGGAGCCGCTGTTTGCGGCGGCGGCGGACGCCACCGAATACGCGGTGTTGGATGCGTTGCTGAGCGCCGAGGGCGTCAGCGGTTTCCAGCGGCACGATCGCATGGCGCTGGGCCCGCTGCTCGATCGGCTGGCGGAAAATTAAATAACGGGAGCGTGACGTGAAAGTCTTTATCTCTGCGGATATCGAAGGTATCGCCGGCGTAATGCGGCCGGAGCAATGCAACCCGGCCCATGCCGACTATGCGGCGGCGCGCGAGCTGATGGAGCAGGAGGTCAACGCGGCCATCGACGGCGCTTTCGCCGGCGGGGCCACCGCGGTGACGGTGGCCGACAGCCACGCCATGATGCAGAACCTGCGCGCCGATCGCCTCGATGGGCGCGCGCGCCTGGTGCAGGGTAAACCGCGTGGGCTGTCGATGGTGGAAGGGCTGCAACACCAACGTTACGACGGCCTGATGTTCATCGGCTACCACAGCGCCGCCGGCGAGCATGGCGTGCTGGCGCATACCATCAACGGCCGGGCCTTTTACCGCGTCAGTCTGAACGGCGAAGCGGTGGGCGAAAGCGATCTGTACGCGGCGGCGGCGGCCGAGTTGAACGTGCCGCTGTGGCTGGTGAGCGGCGACGACGAGCTGCAACGCTGGGTAGCGGAACGTTACCCGCACGTCGGCTATGCCTGCGTCAAGCGTGCGATCTCGCAAACCGCCGCCGAATCGCTCAGCCCGCAGCGGGCGCGCGCCGAGATCCGCGAACGGGCAATGCAGCAGGTGCGCCAGGGCGGGAAGCTGCCGGTGGAGCGCCGCTTCATGCCGCCTTACCGGCTGACGCTGATGGCGGCCAAACCGGTATTGGCGGATCTGTTCAGCCTGGTGCCCGGCGTGGAGCGCCAGGACGCGCTCACCGTGGCCTTCGACAGCGACAACATGGCGGCGCCAATCCGCCTGCTCAGCGTGTTCTCCTATCTGGCGACGACGCAGAATTGATGCACGATGTGCGGGTTCTCGCCCGCAGCGCACGATTCCTCAACGAAAAATCCCTTATCAAGATTAGGCCTGCTGGATAATAGGCTACGCTAATTATTGCTCTGTTGCGCTATATCACCTGACGGGCGCGACAAGCCATTCCCATAACAAGATTTGTTTCGCCGAAGGCAGTGACGCCTTCGGCTTTTTTGGAGTCATGAGCAATGAGCATATCCCAAGTTCCGCTTTCGCGGCGGCGGTTTATCGTCGGCGCCGGGGCGTTGGTGATCGGCGCCTATCTGCCGTCCACCGGCGCGCTGGCGCGGTCGAATGCCCCGGTCGCCTCAGGCGCGGCAGCGTTTGACGCCAACGCCTTCGTTCAGATCGGCGCCGACGGCGTCGTCACCGTCATCAGTAAACACACCGAAGTGGGCCAGGGGGTCTATACCGGCATGGCGACGCTGGTTGCCGAAGAGCTCGATGCCGACTGGGCGCAGGTGCGGGTCGTCGCCGCGCCGGTGGACACCCATATCTACAAAAATCTGGCCTTCGGATTCCAGGGCACCGGCGGTTCGAGCTCGGTGGCCAATGCCTATGAGCAAATGCGCCGCATGGGCGCCATGGCGCGTGCGCTGCTGGTGCAGGCCGCCGCGCAGAGCTGGAAAACCTCGGCGCAGGAAATTACCGTGCAGGCGGGCAAGATTCGCCATGCCGCCAGCGGACGCGAAGCGGGCTTCGGCGAATTCGCCGCGCTGGCCGCCACGCTGCCGCCGCCCGATCCCGCCAGCCTGACGCTGAAGGATCCGGCTAATTTCACCCTGATCGGCAAAACGCGCGGCCTGCATCGCGTCGATTCGCAGGCGAAAACCAACGGCAGCGCGCAGTTCTCGCAGGATATCCATGAGCCGGACATGCTGACCGTCACCATCAAGAAACCGCCGCGTTTCGGCGGCAAGGTGGCGGCCTTCGACGCCGAGCGCGCGCTGGCGGTGCCGGGCGTGGTGGCGGTGAAACAGGTTGCCACCGGCGTGGCGGTTTACGCCAAAAATACCTGGGCGGCGATCCAGGGGCGGGAGCGGCTGAAGGTGTCGTGGGACGATGCGCAGGCCGAACGGCGCAACACCGAGGAGATCTACGCCGAATTCCGCCAGGTGGCGCAGAAAACCGGCGTGGTGGCGAAGAGCCACGGCAAGCCGGACGAGGTGTTCGACAAGGCCGACAAGGTGATCGAGGCCGAATACACCTTCCCGTACGTCGCCCACGCGCCGATGGAGCCGCTGGACGGCTATCTGTTCTGGGACGGCGAGAGCGTCAAGGCGCGCTACGGTTGCCAAATTCAAACGCTCGATCACAAGCAGCTGTGCGATCTGTTCGAGTTGCCGCCGGACAAGGTGCAGATTGAAACCATTCTGGCGGGCGGCAGCTTCGGCCGGCGCATCGATTTAGGCAACCCGACGCTGGGGCCGGATCTGGCGGCCGACATGGCGGCGGCGGCCAAGGGTATCGGCCCCGGCCACGGCGTGAAGGTGGTATGGACGCGCGAGGACGACATCCGCAACGGCTGGTATCGCCCGATGATCCTGCACCGCCTGCGCGGCGCCATCCGCGGCGGCAAGGTGGTGGGCTGGACCGATACCGTGGTCGGCCACTCCTGGACGCGCCACAGCGCGATGGATGCGCTGGTGGTCAACGGACTCGATCAGATGATGGTCGAGGGCGCCAGCGAGGTGTCATACACCTTTGAAGCCTTCCGCTGCGATGCGCACATCGTGCCCGGCAAGGTGCCGACCACCTCGCTGCGGTCGGTCGCCAGCACCCACACCGGCCACGCGGTGGAGAGCTTTATCGATCAACTGCTGCAGGAAACCGGCCAGGATCCGGTCGAAGGGCGGCTGGCGCTGATGGGCGACGCGCCGCGCGCGGCGGGCGCGCTGCGGGCGGTAGCGAAAGCCGCTGACTGGCAGGGCGCGAAAGTGGTGGACGGGCGCGCGCGCGGCGTGGGCGTCGCCAAGGCGTTCGATACCTATGTGGCGCAGGTGGCCGAGGTGTCGATCGGCGAAGGCGGCATCCCGAAAGTGCACAAGGTGTGGTGCGCGGTGGACTGCGGCGTGGCGGTGAACCCCGACGTGATCCGCGCGCAGATCGAGGGCGGCATCGGCTACGGCCTGAGCATGGCGCTGTACGGCAACATCACGCTGAAAGACGGCGTGGTCGAACAGTCCAACTTCAATAACTTCCGCCCGCTGCGCATCGATGAGATGCCGGAGATCGAAGTGATCATCGTGCCCTCGAGCGAGAAACCGACCGGCGTGGGCGAGCTGGGGGTGCCGACCATCGCCCCGGCGGTCGGCAATGCGCTGGCGCTGCTCGGGCGGCCGCGCACCTCGCTGAGCCTGCCGCTGCATAATCCCACCGCGAACCCGGCGTCTGACAAGGAGAGAACCTGATGATTCAATTAACCGTAAACGAGCAGCCGCTGACCTTCGAGGGCGATCCGCACATGCCGCTGCTGTGGTTCTTGCGTGACGAAGCCGGCCTGACCGGCACCAAGTTCGGCTGCGGCATCGCCATGTGCGGCGCCTGCACCGTGCATCTGGACGGCGTGCCGGTGCGGTCGTGCATGACGCCGATTTCGGCCGCCGTCGGCAAAAAAATCACCACTATCGAAGCCGTGGGCGCCACGCCGGAAGGCAAGGCGGTGCAGGAGGCCTGGCTTGATCTGGACGTGGTGCAGTGCGGCTACTGCCAGTCCGGCCAGATCATGAGCGCCAGCGCGCTGCTGGCGCAAAGTAAAAATCCGAGCGATGCGGACATCGACGCGGCGATGGGCGGCAACGTCTGCCGCTGCGCCACCTATGTGCGCATTCGCGCCGCCATCCACCAGGCCGCCAAGGCGTTGGGTTAGGGAGAGATGCGATGAGCAACGCCTTGAAAGGGCTGTTATGGCTGATTATCGCCGTGGTGGTGTTGGCGGGAGGATATGCGCTGTACACGCTGCTGCGGCCCACCGGCGCGGAGCCTGCGGCGCCGATCGCCGGAGCGCCGGCCGGCATCACCGATAAACTGGCGCGCGGCGAGTACCTGGCGCGCGCCGCCGACTGCGTGGCGTGTCACACCGCGCCGGGCGGCACGCCTTATGCGGGCGGCTTCGCCTTCAAACTGCCGTTCGGCACCATTTACGGCACCAACATCACCGCCGACAAGGAGACCGGCATCGGCAACTGGAGCGACGATCAGTTCGTACGCGCGGTGCGTGAGGGCATCGGCCCGCAGGGCAACCTGTATCCGGCGATGCCGTACACCTCCTACACCGGGCTGAGCCGCGACGACGTGCTGGCGATAAAAGCCTATCTGTTCAGCCTGCCGCCGGTGAAGCAGGCCAACCCGCAAAACGACCTGTCGTTCCCGTTCAATCAGCGTTGGGGCATGAAATTCTGGAACCTGGCGTTCTTCCATGAGCAACGCTTTACGCCGGATCTCAACAAGGACGAGCAGTGGAACCGCGGCGCCTATCTGGCGACCGCGCTGGGCCACTGCGGCGAGTGCCACACGCCGCGCAATCTGGGGTTCGGCCTCAACCAGAGCAAGCACCTGAGCGGTGAAGTGGTGCAGGGCTGGTTCGCCGCCAACATCACGCCGGACAAACAGAGCGGCATCGGCGGCTGGAGCGACCAGCAGCTGTCGCAATATCTGGCCACCGGCCATGCGCCGGGGCGCAGCAGCGCCGCCGGCCCGATGGCGGAAGCGGTGGAAAACAGCCTGCAGTTCCTGACGCCGGAAGATAATCTGGCGCTGGTGAAATACCTGCGCGATATCGAACCGATCGCCGGCGACGCCGCCGCGGCGGTAAATCTGCAGCCGAAGGGCGCGGGGGCTTCCACGCCGATCCTGCCGGGCGGGCAAGAGCAGTCGCTAGGGCGGCGGGTGTTCGCCAACGACTGCAGCGGTTGCCATCAGTGGAACGGGCCGGGCCGCCAGAGCGAGTACGCCTCGCTGGTCGGCAGCACGGCGGTGAACGATCCGCAGGGGCGCAGCGTGGTGCAGGCCATCCTGAAGGGAACGAGCATCAGCATCGGCGAACGGCATGAAATGATGCCGGCGTTCGGCAGCGCCTATTCCGACGCGGAAGTGGCGGCGGTCGCCAACTTCGTGGTCGGCCACTTCGGCGATAAGCAGGGCAAAGTCACCGCCAAACAGGTGGCGGAGCAGCGCAAGCAGTAAAGAAAAGCGGCGAGGGAGCTTCTCCCTCGCCGTGGCGTCAGCGGCTGCGGCGCGACATGACCCGTTTGTCTTTCGGTCTATCCTGCCAGTCCTCAATCTGATTATTGAAGTTGTCCGCCAGCAGGTAGGCCGGGGTTTTCGCCAGCCAGTCGGACAACGAAATATCCTGATAAATGCCGTTGTCCATCACGATCAATACCTTCAAATCCTCATCGCCGATGTTCTCGATGTAATGGCCGAAGCCCTGCGGCACGTAACCGACGTCCGAAGGGGCGTACTCTTCCGTCTGCGCGTGGCCGTGTGAGCTGAACACCGTCATGCGGCCTTTGCCGGCAATATAGTATTGCCATTCGTTGGCATTGGGGTGCCAGTGCAATTCCCGGATCGCGCCGGGTTTCACGATCTCGATGATGCCGGTCATGGTGGTGGAGATGGGAAATTCTTTCGACGACACCAAATGCACGCTGCCGGCGTCATTTTCAAAGAACGGTTTTTGCTTCATTAATTCATAGCGGTGGGTCAGCGGGGCGTTATTTAATCCGCCGTCGTTTTTCGGCAATGGCAAGGTGGGCGGAACGGCGCCGCCGACAATATAGGCCTCGCCCTGTTTGGCCTTGGAAAATACCGCCGCCGGCATGTTGACGCTTTTTTCCAATACCTCTTTCGGCATATGCGCCACCCAATCGGTAATGCTGAAGGTGCCGAACTCGGAGAAATGGCCGTTATCGAACGCCAGAATAAAATGCGCGCCGTCTGCCAGCGCCTGAATGGAATGGCCATAGCCTTTCGGGAAATACCACACGTCGCCGGGGCCGAAATCCGCCACTTCGCATTTGCCCTCGGGATCGAGGATGGTGATGCGCGCATGGCCTTCCAGCATAAACGCCCATTCGGCGGCGATGGCGTGCCAGTGCAGCTCGCGCACGCCGCCCGGCTCCAGCGTCATGTCCACGCCCGCCACGCCTTCGGAGATCGGGAATTGCTCGACGGTGGCTTCGCGCGCCCAGCCGCTGGGCAGGCTGCGCTTCTTGCTGTCGGTGAATTTGTATTTATAGAGATGCTGCGCATCGGCAGGCGGCTGATAGCTGCTGGGGGGGACGATATTGCGATGATCGTCGGCAGCGGCATTTTTTACGATGCCGCCGATCATGCCGGCGGCGGCCGCGCTGACGGCGGAGACTTTCAATATATCACGACGCGATAGCATAGCATTTTCTCCAATATAAAACCGCGCGTCTGAATAGGCAGGCGCAGGGAAGGCAAAATTGCTCTTGAAAGGTGTTTTGTCATCGGCGGGAATAGGCTGTGACCCTTAAATCCTAGCGGCTGGAATGTATTGGGTAGGCGTTTATTTGTTTGCGTTTGTTACTAAGTGAGAGCGGGTTTGATTAATTCCCCGGAAGTTGAATAGTCATTAATCGGAATTAATTTTAGTCGCCGACCGGTTTAAATAAATAATAAACGAACTTCATTTATTATTGGCCGTTCGGGCTTTTTATGACTGCGCCACGGTCTCCAGCACCAGCTGGCGAAAGCGCTCGACGATCGGCGAAGCCGGGCTGCGGCGCAGCGCCAGGTAAAGCGGGGCGCTGAGCTGCGCTTCTTCGGCGAGGGTGCGGTAGACGATGCCGTCGCCGCCCAATCGCCGCATCGAGCCGGGCACCACTGACAGCCCCAGCCCGGCGCCGACCAGGCTGAGGGTGGCCGGCAGGCGCGGCGCTTCCTGCACGATGCGCGGGCTGAAGCCGGCGCGGTGGCAGGCGGCCAGGATGGCGTCGTACAGCCCCTGGCCGGCCGGGCGGCGATAGAGAATAAACGCCTCGTGGGCCAGTTCGGCCAGCGGCAGCGGCTGCTGCGTTTCTTGCGCCAGCCGGTGGCCCAGCGGCAGGGCGACGATCATCGGCTCGCTGAGCACCGGCTCCACGCTCAGGCCGGGAATGCCGTTGGCCGGCGAGCGCACGAAGGCGGCGTCGAGGCGCTGTTCCAGCAACGCCTCCATCAGTTCGCCGCTGCCGGCTTCTTCCAACTGGGTAGTGATGCCCGGCAGGATGTCGCGGTAGCGGCGCAGCAGGTTGGGCACGAACGGGTGCAGCGCGGCGGAACTGGTGAAGCCGATGGCGATGTGCCCTTGCTCGCCGCGGGCGGCGCGCTGCACCGCTTCGCGCAGGCGTTCGGCGCGCGCCAGCAGGGCGCGGGCCTCTTCGAACAGCACGCCGCCCGCTTCGGTGACGCGCACGCCGCGCGGCAGGCGCTGCAACAAGGTTACGCCCAGTTCGTCTTCCAGCCCCTGCAGCAGGCGGGTCAGCGGCGGCTGCTGGATAAACAGCCGCTCGGCGGCGCGGGTGATGTTGCCTTCTTCCACCACGGTGACGAACGCCCGCAGGCGACGCAGTTCGATCATAGCCATACCTCAAAGGTATCTTTGGTTGTTCCGGAATGCATTAGACATCATGGCACGGCGGCGCGCATGATACCAGACATCAAAACAAGCGATGTGGAATGGCAATGTCATGTCAGATATCAATACGTTAAAACCGCACCCGGCGGCAGCGCCGGGCAACGCGGAGCTGTTTGTGGGCTTTCTGTGGCTGGGGCTGATCGGCTTCGGCGGCGTGCTGCCGTTGGCGCGCAGCATGCTGGTAGAGCGCCGGCGCTGGTTGAGCGGCGAACAGTTCACCGAGCTGCTGGGGCTGTGCCAGTTCCTGCCCGGCGGCAACGTCATCAACCTGTCGGTGGCGGTGGGCATGGAATTTCGCGGGTTGCGCGGCGCGCTGTGCGCCTTGCTGGGCCTCATCAGCGCGCCGACGGCGATCGTGGTGGGGTTGGGCGTGGTCTACGCCCGCTTCCAAAACGATCCGCATGTGCAGCATGTGTTCGCCGGGCTGGCCGCCGCTGCCGCCGGGCTGCTGCTGTCGACCGGGATCAAGATGCTGCTGCCGCTGCGCGGTAAATGGCCGGCGCTGGCGATCGTCGCGCTGGCATTGATCGCCATCGCCTGGCTGCGCCTGCCGCTGTTGCCGACCATGCTGGTGCTGGCGCCGCTGAGCATTCTGCTGATGTGGCGGTGGCCGTCATGAGCGGGGTTCTGATTGCGCTGGCGCTGATCTTCACCGAGCTCTCTTTGCTGGCGTTTGGCGGCGGTATGACCATTCTGCCGGAGATGCAGCGGCAGGTGGTGGAGGTGCATCAATGGATGAGCGCCCAGGAATTCAGCGCGCTGTTCGCCATGGCGCAGGCCGCACCGGGGCCGAACATGATGATCGTGCCGCTGGTCGGTTGGCACGTCGCCGGCTGGGCGGGGCTGTTGGTTTCTTCGGTCGCCAAGTTCGGGCCGTCTTCCATCGTCACGCTGCTGGTGATGGGCGCCTGGCGGCGCTTTAAGGATCGCCCGTGGCGCCGCATCGTGCAGGCCGGGCTGGTGCCGCTGACCGTGGGGCTGGTGGCGGCCAGCGGCATCTTGATCGCCGAGGCTTCCGCGCCCAGCTGGCGGCTGGCGGCGATCGTGGCGCTGGCGACGGGATTGAGCATGAGCAAGCGCCTCCATCCGCTGTGGGTGCTGGCGGGCGGCGCGCTGCTCGGGTTGCTGTTCGCCTGAGGGATTAGCGCGGGATCAGCATAAAGCGTGAAGGGCCGTTGCGGTCGATCAGCTCATAGCGCTTCGGCGCGGTCAGGGCCAGAAACGCCACCATGCCGCCTTCAGCGTCGGTCAGCGTCATGCCGTCCGGCGTCGGCCGCCAGGCGACCGGCAACGTTTGCAGCGCCAGCGGCTGCAGGCACTGGGCGGAGGCGCTGAAGCGGAAGGCGTTGGTGTTGGCCACCGCTTCGTCGCTCAGCTGCACCTCGCAGACGGCTTTACCGTCGCCGATGGCGGCGAGCTGCCAATCGCCCTTCAGCGCGGCGGGTTCCAGCAACGGCAGTGAACTGCCCAGGGCACTGCTGCACAATACGCTCATAACGACTCCCGTCAGGCTGGCGCGGCGCAAGGCGCGCATAAGAAAAAAGGTTGGCATCGGGTCACTCCTTTCGGCTGTCCGTTCACACTTTAGCACGTACCCCCGTGATGATGAGGGAAGGATTAGGTTTTTTAATCCTCGATTATTCTGATCTAACCGGCGATAAAATGCGCAAAAAGACGAATGATTAACCCGTTAATGCACTTATTTTTCTCATTAATATAGTGAGAATACAAATTGTTACGAGCATCTCCATCTCAATGCCCGGCACGGTGAAGCCAGGCGGGGCGGGCTCGCGCCGCCGGGGTGAGTCACTATACTGGTCATTCCTAAGCCTTGGCTTAGATTAGAACGACTGATGAATAGTCTTACAAAGCGAGTGGGTTCCTATTGTGTAAAAGGAGAATGCAATGCGCCGTAGCCACAATGACATTTTGCAAGATGATGATGAGTTCACCAGCCTGGCCGCCACATCCCCCAACGATCATAACTATCAATTTTACTATCACCAGCCCGGCAGCCCCTATGACGGATTGGGCTACGGCGCGCTGTTTACGCTGGACAACGCCAACCTCTACAGTAACCAGCGCGGCGGAGCCGCCATTAACAACTTGGGTAAAATCCGCGATAACTTCAGCTTCGATCGCGCCGCCGATCAGCTGACGCGGCCGGGCCTGACGCACAACGGCGACCAGGTGTATCACCAGCCGGTCGCGCTGACTTATTCCTTCCTGACGCAGAGCGCGCTGAACCGCATCGGCCAGACTGGCGACGGTGACAAGGGGCTGCAGCCGCTGACCCAGGCGGCGCAGGCGCAGGCGCTGAAATCGATGCAGGCCTGGGCCGACGTGGCGAACGTGACCTTTACCGAAACGGCGTCCACCGATATCGACCATCGCGCGGACATCACCTTCGCCTACTTCACCCAGCGCGCCGACGGCAGCACCGCAGCCGGCAGCGGCCCGAATGCCATTAATGCTTACGCCTATTACCCGCCGAGCTCCAAACCGGGCAGCGATAACGCCTTTGCGGGCACGGTGTGGTTCAACAAGAACTTCGCCACCCATCAGGCGCCGGTTAGCGGCGACTTCAGCAGTCAGACCTTCACCCACGAGCTGGGGCATGCCCTGGGGCTGGCGCACCCGGGATCTTATGACGCCTCGTTGGGCAACCCGAGCTACCAGAACGACGCGGCTTACTATCAGGATTCGCTGCAATACTCGATCATGAGCTATTTCAACGCCGGTTACACCGGTGCCGACACCAAAGGGGTGTATGGCTATGGCCCGATGGTGGATGACATCGCCGCGATCCAAAAATTGTACGGCGCCAACATGAACACCCGCACCGGCGACACGGTGTACGGCTTTAACTCCAACACCGGGCGCGATTTCCTGACCGCCACGGCGGACAACGGCAAACCGGTCAACTTCGCGGTGTGGGACGCCGGCGGCAACGACACGCTGGACTTCTCCGGCTACAGCCAGCAGCAGATGATCAACCTGAACGACGGCGCGTTCTCCAGCGTCGGCGGCGGCACGCAGAACGTCGCCATCGCGCGCGGGGCGATCATCGAGAACGCCATCGGCGGCAGCGGGCGCGATCTGATCATCGGCAACGATCAGGACAACCTGCTGGCGGGCAACGCCGGTTCCGACATCCTGTACGGCGGGCGGGGGGCGGACCATCTGTGGGGCGGCAAAGACGCCAATAACTTCACTGACTATTTCGTCTATCTCAACGCCAAAGAGTCGACGGTGGCGGCGTTCGACGTGATTGAAGACTTCGAGCACGGCATCGACAAGATCGATCTCTCCGGCCTGCGCTTCAACAACAGCCTGAGCGAGCTGCGCTTTATCGACAGCGGCAGCGCCTTCAGCGGCCAGAAAGGCGAGATCCAGCTCAACTTCGACGCCTTCAACGGCACCACCGATCTGTTGATGAACACCCAAAGCAACAGCTATGCCGCCGACTTCAAGATCCATGTGGTCGGGCAGGTAGAGCAGAGCGATATTCTGTTTGCCTGAGGGCGATGCAGGGGAAAGAGAAAAGGGCCGAACGGCCCTTTTTTTACGGCTGGGCCACCGCGGCGCTTTCCGCCACGAAGGAGCCGGTCGTCACCGCGCCGGCGCGGCGGTAGTGGGCCACGATCACGCCGCCGGGCGAGACCACCGATTGGGCCAGCGTGAAGGCCGCCGGCGCCGCGTTGTCATCAAACAGCCGTTTGCCGCCGCCGAGCAGCACCGGGTAGGTGAGCAGGCGCAGTTCGTCCACCAGATCGTTGGCCAGCAGCTGTTGCATCAGCGTGCTGCTGCCCTGCACCAGCAGTACCGGCCCCTGCGCGCGTTTCAGCTCGCGCAGCCGGGCGAGGATGTCCCGCCCCAGCCACTGGCTGTTCTGCCACGCCAGCGTCTCGCCGTGGTGGGTGGCGACGTACTTGGTGGCCTGATTGAACACGCGGGCGATATCGGCGGATAACGGGTCGGCCTCGTCGGTGATCTGCGGCCAGTAGCCGGCGAAAATGTCGTAGGTGCGCCGCCCCAGCAGCAGATCGAACGGCGCGGAGAAAAGATCGCCCATCGTTTCCGCAATGGCGTCATCCCAGTAGGGGGCTGTCCAGCCGCCGAAGCGAAAGCCGCCGCTGCGGTCTTCGTCCTGCCCGCCGGGCGCCTGCATCACGCCGTCGAGGCTGACGAAGGCGCTGGCAATAATCTGTCGCATGGCTGTCTCCTGCCGTTGAGTGCCAGCTGAAAGTTTAGCCGCCGCGCGGCGGCTGCGCCAACCGGCCGCTCAGGGCTGCAGCGCCTTGAGCAATGCCTGATGGAAACGCTCCGGCTCCTCCATTTGCGGCGCATGGCCCAGCCCGGCGAACTCGATCAGCGTGGCGTGCGGGATCAGCTTCGCCGCCTGTTTGCCTAACACGTCATAATGCCCGATCCTGGCCTTGACCGCCGGCGGGGCGATATCGCTGCCGATGGCGGTAGTGTCGGCGGTACCGATCATCAGCGTGGTGGGGGTTTGCAGATCCTTGAACTCGTAGTACACCGGCTGGGTGAAGATCATGTCGTAGATCAGCGCCGAGTTCCACGCCACCAGGCGATGGCCCGGCCCGTTGTTCAGCCCGGCCAGCATATCCACCCAGCGATCGTACTCCGGCTTCCAGCGGCCGCCGTAGTAGGTGCGCTGCTCATAGTTGCGGATGCCCTCGGCGGTGGTGTTCAGCTCGCGCTCGAACCACCGATCGACGCTGCGCCACGGCACGCCTTTCGCCTTCCAGTCCTCGAGGCCGATCGGGTTGACCATCACCAGCCGTTCCACCGCCTGCGGATACATCAGGCTGTAGCGCGTGGCCAGCATGCCGCCGGTGGAGTGGCCGATGACGATGGCCTTGCTGATGTTCAGGTTCTGCAGCAGGCCGTGGGTATTTTGCGCCAGCTGTTGGAAGCTGTACTGGTAATGCGCCGGCTTGGTGGAGGAGCAAAAGCCGATTTGATCGGGCGCGATGACGCGGTAACCGGCCTTGCTCAGCGCCTTGATGGTGTCCTGCCAGGTGGCGGCGCAGAAGTTTTTACCGTGCAGCAGCAGCGCGGTGCGGCCGTTGGCGGCGCCTTCCGGCGGCACGTCCATATAGCCCATTTTTAACGGCTGCCCCTGCGAGGTGAAGCTGAATTGTTGCAACGGGTAGGGGTAGTGAAAGCCCTGCAGCTCCGGGCCGAATTTCGGCGTTTCGGCAGCGCCGGCGGTGAACGCGGCCAACGTGGCGCACAGCAGCGCGCGGCGGGTTAATCTCAGCATCCTGATCTCCTGAAAAGGGCGATAGCCGAGTATAGCCACAATCGGCGCGCTGGCGCGCCAGTGGTTTCAGATAATTCTGTAATATTACGGTTTGATTCCCGGCAAGATTCCGACAACGGTCTTTTTCACAGTGAACGGGGTCACGCCGTGCAACATTCGCAGTATCTGATGGTTTTATTTCAAGGCTAAGTTATGCGATGCTTAAGCATTATTTATGCAAAAGGATCCTCGCATGTCCGCTTTATCCCGCTGCGCTTTCAGCGAAGGCAGCGTCGCTTTGCCGGAAGGCTATGCCGATCGCACTGTCAACGTGCTGTTGGCCGGCGATGATGTTTCCCCCTCAATCAATATTTCCCGCGATGCGCTGCAGCCGGCGGAAAACCTGGAAGGCTACGTCACCCGCCAGCTCGATGCGCTGGCGCAGGGGCTGAAAGGCTGGGCGTTCAAAAGCCGCGAGCCGGCGACGCTGGGCGATGGATTAACCGCCGGTGAATGGGTGCGCGCCAGCTACCTGCGCGACGGCAAGCGCATCTGGCAAAACCAGGCGGTGTTCGCGCTGGCGGAGGGCCGGGTGCTGGTGTTCACCCTGGCGATGGCGCGCAAGCTGACGCCGCAAGACGACGCGCTGCTGCAGCAGGTGCTGAGCAGCTACCGGGCGGCCTAACGATGAACTCTTTGCGTAAAAGGACCTTACGATGACCGAAGCGGCTCGCGTCGGCGATACCATCGGGCATTCCCATGCCCTGGCCGGCATGATTGCCGGCACGATTGTCGGCGGCCTGATCGCCGCCGCAGGCGCGGTGGCGGCGGGTGCGCTGTTCGTCGCCGGCCTGGCGGCTTCCTGTATCGGCGTTGGCGTGTTGCTCATCGGCGCCAGTCTGGCGGTGGGGTATCTCACCGGGGAGGCGGCCACCGCGGCGCGCGACGGCATTGCCGACGCCGGCGCCGGTAGCCTGACCCCCAAAGGCAATATCGTCACCGGCTCCCCCAACGTCTTCATCAACGGCAAACCCGCCGCGCTCGCCACCAACAGCCAGGTGGCCTGCAGCGACGACGGCCCGAGCATGCAGATGGCGCAGGGCTCCGACAAGGTCAGCATCAACGGCCAGCCCGCCTCGCGCGTGGGGGACAAAACCAACTGCGACGCGCAGGTGATGGAAGGTTCGCCCAACGTGTTTATCGGCGGCGGCACCGTCACCACCTTGCCGATCAAGCCCGAAGTGCCGGATTGGCTGTATAAGGTCTCCGATCTGACGCTGCTGTTTGCCGGCCTGGTGGGCGGCGTGGGCGGCGCCGCCGGCAAGCTGGGGGCGCTCGGCAAACTGCTGGGCAAACTGCCCGGCATCAACAAACTGGCGCGCATCGCCTGCCGAGCCGGCACCCTGATGACCGCGACCGCCGCCGTCGGCATTATCGCCCGGCCGGTGGATATCGTCAGCGGCCAGAAATTCCTCGACGGCGAAGACGATCTCGATTTCGTGCTGCCATCGCGCCTGCCGGTCGCCTGGCAGCGCTATTGGCGCAGCGGCAACCCCGGCGACGGCGTGCTGGGCCGCGGCTGGAACCTGTTCTGGGAGAGCAGCCTGCAGCCGTATCAGGACGGCCTGGTGTGGCGCGCTCCTTCCGGCGACTTCGTCGCTTTCCCCAGGGTGCCGCGCGGCCACAAAACCTATTGCGAAGCCGAAAAATGCTGGCTGATGCACAACGACGACGGCAGCTGGCAGCTGTTTGACGTCGGCGAACAGATTTTCCACTATCCGCCGCTGGCGGGCGATCGGCCGAGCCGGCTCAGCATGATCACCGACGCCATCGGCAACGCCACCTCGCTGTTCTACGACGACGAGGGGCTGCTGAATGAACTGGTGGACAGCGCCGGGCAGCGCCTGATGTGCCGCTATGCGCAGGGCCGCCTGTGCGAAGTGGCGCTGCAAACCGCCGAAGGCGAACGGACGCTGGCGCGCTACGGTTACGATGAGCAGGGCCAACTGACGACGGTGAGCAACCGCGCCGGTGAGGTGACGCGCCGCTTTGGCTGGCGCGACGGCCTGATGATCAGCCACCAGGACGCCGCCGGACTGCTGAACGAATACCAATGGCAAGAGATCGACGGCGTGCCGCGCGTGACGGCCTATCGCAACAGCGCCGGAGAATCCCTTGAGTTCGGCTATGACTTCGCCGGCGGGCGCCGCAGCGCGGTGCGCGGAGACGGCAAACGGGCGGAGTGGCGGCTGGATGACGACGACAACGTGGCGCAGTACACCGATTTCGACCAGCGCCGCTACGGCTTTATCTACCAACGCGGCGAACTGTGCAGCGTGCTGCTGCCCGGCGGCGCGCAGCGCCGGAGCGAATGGGATCCTTACGGCCGCCTGCTGTCGGAGACCGATCCGCTCGGCCGCGTGACGCGCTATCAATATTCACGCAACAGCGGCCGGCTGTTCGCCGTCGCCTACCCGGACGGCAGCAGCGAAGCGCAGCACTGGGACACGCTGGGGCGCCCGACGCGCTATGTCGATGCGCTGGGCAATGCCACGCTGTACCGCTATCCGGATGACGAAGAGAGCCTGCCGGCCAGCGTGATCGACGCGCTGGGCGGGGAAGTGAAGCTGGAGTGGGACGCCCGCGGCCAGCTGACGCGCTACACCGACTGTTCCGGCAGCGTCACGGCTTATACCTACGATGCGCTGGGGCAACTGACGGCGCAGACCGATGCCGAAGGCCACCAGACGCGCTACCTATGGGATAACGGCGGGCGCCTGCACACCCTGATCCACCCGGACGGCGGCGAAGAGCGTTTTAACTGGAATGCGCACGGCCAGCTGGCCGAACATCAGGACGCGCTGGGCAGCCTGACCCGCTGGCAGTACAACGCCCTGGGGTTGCCGGTCAGCATCACCGACCGCATCAACCGCACCCGGCGCTATCACTACAGCCCGCAGGGCTGGCTGACGCGGCTGGAGAACGGCAACGGCGGCGACTACCGCTTCAGCTACGATGCGGTGGGCCGTGTGGTGGCCGAAGAACGCCCGGACGACACCCGCCACTATTATCGTTACGGCGCGGCCGGGCTGCTGGAAGAGCACCGTGAGGTCGGCCTGCCGGGCGGCGCGGGCGAGCTGACTCAGCGCGAACAGCGCTTCCGCTTCGACGAGGCCGGGCAGCTGGTCTGGCGCAGTAACGCCAGTGCGGAATGGCATTACCGTTTCGACGCCATGGGGCGGCTGCGTGAGCTGAACCGCCTGCCGACGGCGAGCGGCGTGGCGTTGGGGATCGAGCCGGACAGCGTGCAGATGCGCTATGACGCCGCCGGGCGGCTGCTCGGCGAGCAAGGCGTCAACGGCGAGCTGCAATACCAGTGGGATGCGCTGGCCAACCTGCAGGCGCTGACGCTGCCGCAGGGCGATCGCCTGCAGTGGCTGTATTACGGCTCCGGCCACGCCAGCGCCATCAAATTCAACCAGCAGGTGGTGAGCGAGTTCACCCGCGATCGCCTGCACCGGGAGACCGGCCGCAGCCAGGGCGCGCTGCAGCAGCAGCGGCGTTACGACGCCATGGGCCGCCGCAGCTGGCAGAGCAGCGCCTTCGGCCACGACAAACTGACCCGGCCGGAAGACGGCGTGCTGTGGCGCGCCTATCGTTACACCGGCCGCGGCGAGTTGGCCGGGGTGAGCGACGCGCTGCGCGGCGAAGTGCACTACGGTTACGACGCCGAAGGCCGCTTGCTGCAGCACCGTGAACCCAATCAGGGCAAACCGGGCGCGCGGCTGGTGTACGATCTGGCGGATAACCTGCTGGGCGAACGCAGCCCGCAGAGCGACATCGACGCGCACCTGCCGCTGGCGCCGATTGTCGATAACCGCCTGACGCACTGGCAAAAACTGTTTTACCGTTACGACGCCTGGGGCAACCTGATCAGCCGGCGCAACGGCCTGTATGAACAGCACTACCGCTACGACGCCGACAACCGGCTGGTGCAGGCGCACGGCCGCGGCCCGCAGGGCGAATTCGAAGCGCAGTATCATTACGACGCGCTGGGCCGCCGCAGCCGCAAGGCGGTGCGCTATAAGGGCAAAACCGAACAGACGACCCGTTTCCTGTGGCAGGGCTACCGGTTGCTGCAGGAGCAGCGCGACGACGGCAGCCGCCGCAGCTGGAGCTACGATCCGGCCAGCCCGTGGAGCCCACTGGCGGCGCTGGAGCAGGCGGGCGACAGCCGCTCGGCGGATATTTACTGGTATCACACCGATCTGAACAGCGCACCGCTGGAGGTGACCGACGCGGCGGGCAACCTGTGCTGGTCTGGGCAGTACGACACCTTCGGCAAGCTGCAGGGCCAGACGGTGGCCGGCGCGGCGAAGCGGCAGGGCGCGCAATATCAGCAGCCGCTGCGCTACGCCGGGCAATATCAGGACGACGAAAGCGGCCTGCACTACAACCTGTTCCGCTACTACGAACCCGAGGTGGGGCGTTTCACCACGCAGGATCCGATAGGGTTGGAAGGCGGGTTGAACCTTTATCAGTATGCGCCGAACCCGCTGATGTGGGTGGATCCGTTTGGGTTGAGTATTGAATGGGTTAATCCTTCGTCGTTAAATTATTCTCAAGCATATATATCTGATAACGTAACTGGATATATACATGATATGTCTAATAACAATTGGGATTGGAATCGAAGTGGACCATTGAATGTTGCCGAAGTTGATGGACAATTAGTATCTCTAGACAACCGCAGATTATATGCAGCACAAATGGCTAATGTAGAATCTGTACCGATTAAGAGAGTTAATTTATCTGAACCGTTACCACCACCAGCAACTGGAGGTACGTATGGGAGTAATCTCAATAAAAAACTGAACTCTAAACCTAAGAATTCTGATGTTCCTAGAGTCCAGTTGCCAGCAACAGGAACACCTAAAAAGCCAACAATTGTTAGCAAGAACAAAAAAACGGGGAGTTGCAAATGATAGCTAAAGAAATGCAGAGTAAGTGGGAAGACAATCAACTGATCGGATTAGATGTAATCATTAATGATGCAGGTGTCGTAAGAGAAATAGACATTGAATTCGAGATGAATTATAAATTTAAAGACACCTTTAATAAGGAGTATAAAATTTCATTGGGTAATGAGACAACCTTGAATGCATTGATTGGACAGTATGACGAGGTGTGGTCAGAGATTCAAGTGAATAACAAGGTGCAACTTCCTGACGGTGATTTCTTGTTATGTGGTGAGGGTGAAATGGGCAATGAAGGGTTTATTGCACGTACAGATGGAATTAATAAATTGAAATGGTTTATGTACTCAACAACCTCTAACCCTTTTGTTAACGTTATAGAAGCTGGTAAATGTGTATATTTTCAATCTACGCTGGGTTTCTATCTATGCTTTGATATAACCAATAATAACATATCTATAAAAAATGAAAAAAGTTGGTGAGACTTTAAACGAAAGTGATTGGCGTGGATGAAAGTTTATTTCTATGAAGTGATGAGCTAAATCGGCAAGCTTCAGGGCCAGACGGTGGCCGGCGCGGCGAAGCGGCAGGGCGCGCAATATCAGCAGCCGCTGCGCTACGCCGGGCAATATCAGGACGATGAAAGCGGCCTGCATACAACCTGTTCCGCTACTACGAACCCGAGGTGGGGCGTTTCACCACGCAGGATCCGATAGGGCTGCGCGGCGGGTTGAACCTTTATCAGTATGCGCCGAACCCGCTGATGTGGGTGGATCCGTTGGGGTTGACTGAGGTTACTGTTGGTCGCTGGATGGGACCGGCAGAATACGAAAAAATGGTTTCCACAGGTAAGGTTGTGCAAAGCACAACGGGAACAACCCATGTAGCATCACCTGCAAATATTGATGCGTTTGGAAAACAAGCAAAACCGGGTACTATGTACGTTGAATTCGAAGTGCCTGAACGATCTTTAATCAAGACAAATGAAGGTTGGGCAAAAATAGTTGGTCCTGACTCGTTGGAGGGGCGATTAGCCAAACGTAAGGGGCTACCAGTACCAGAAATGCCTACTGTGAAAAACATTGAGGTTAAGGCTCATAAAACAGAATCAGGAATTTCAACATGCTCAAAAAAATAAGTGATTGGATCTTATCCAATAGCCATTATGAAGTTAAGTACAATGCTAATGATTTTACAGATAGTCTGGTTGTTGATATAGATGATGATACGAAGATTGCGCGTTTTACGGTGTGGGATGATGCATCTTGTATGCTGGAGATCATTGATGTTGAAACCGGGAACTATATAATTAATGAAAGAAGAGAATTATCAGACGAGGAAACTGTAATAGAAGCATTTAAAGAGTTTGTATCGTTGCTTAGAACTTAGTTATAAAGATTATTGATCTGAGTTTGATTTGCTAATTTTAAATGCTCGTCTTTATGCACTGATGGACTTTTAAATAAAGATCCGGCGAGCCCGCTGGCGGCACTGGAGCCGGCGGGCGACAGCCGCTCGGCGGATATTTACTGGTATCACACCGATCTGAACAGCGCGCCGCTGGAGGTGACCGACGCGGCGGGCAACCTGTGCTGGTCTGGGCAGTACGACATTTGTTTTCCCGATCCGAAATCAAGATTGTCCAGCTTTTTTATTTGGAATGAAGGTGATGGTAATTTCCTATCCTACTCACTGCCAAAAGGGAAAATGCCAAGCGCTTTGAGTAGCGACATTTTTAATTTGCATGACTATTTTCCTGCCAGTCTCGGAATTCCAATTTTTTCAAAAAGAGCTAAGGCTGTATTTGAACGCAAGGTTTCGTCTGAGATGTTATTCTATGAATGTGCGGTAGAAAACGTAACTGAAACGATTTTTCTGTGTAAAGTGAATAATTATTTTCCAATTATTGATGAGGAAGCCTCGACGTTCAGAGAACTTGAAGATGGAAGCAAGCTCATTGATGTGCCTGCTTACAAGTGTGACAGGGAGTTCTTTATTGCTAGGGATAGCATCTATTGTGAAAGAATAATTGTCTCTCAGCAGTTTGTTGACCTATGTAATGAAGAACAGCTAAACATAGGCTTTGAGCGTTGCTAATTGACGTTCCCAAAGATGCTCACCATCCTCTTATTCCTCCCCCCAAACTAAATACCCAATGTGCCATCAATCAGGGTGCGGCAGTGCCCGCCGATCCAGGGTTCGCCGTCAATAAAGCGCACGTTCACGCGGCCATCTCGATTCAGTTGGGTGCCTTGGCGCACCTGGTAGCCCTGTGCGGTCTGGCCGCCGTCGGGAAAGCGGCTGGCCTTCAATAAGCGCGCCAGGCAGGCGTTGGCACTGCCGGTCACCGGATCTTCAATCAAGGCGCCGCATTCCACCATAAACGCGCGCATTTCGTAATCGGCCGGTTCGGTTGCGGAGCAGGCGCCATAGATCACCACGCCATCCACATCACACGCCGTTTGCAGCTGTTTAATCGTGGCCTGATCCGGCGTCACCGCCAGGCAGGATTGTGCGTCCGGCAGGCGCACCATCAGCCAGCGAATGCCCATCTCGGCAATCACCGGCAGAGGGCTTGCTGCCATCACCGCGGGCCGTAAAGCGGCCATCAGCCGTTCTGTTTCCTCAGCCGCCATTGGGCGGAACTCAACTTCGGGCGCGGCGAACGCCAATGTGCCTTCCGGCTGGATATCGACCGCCACCAGGCCGACGCCGCATTCCTGCATCACCGTCCCAGGCCGTTTAGGCGTCAATCCGGCTTCCAGCAGGGCGTGGGCGGTGCCCAGCGTCGGGTGGCCGGCGAAGGGCAGCTCTTTTTCGGTGGTGAAAATGCGCACCTTATAATCCGCCGCCGGGTGCGTCGGTTTAAGCACAAAGGTGGTTTCCGAAAGGTTGGTCCAACGGGCCAATGCCAGCATTTGCGCGCTGCTCAGCCCCTCGGCCTCCAGCACCACCGCCACGGGGTTGCCCTGCAGCGGCGTACGGGTAAACACGTCCACCTGTTTGTAGGCGCGGGGTGTCACATCATCACTTCTGAGCATTGGCCATCATCCGTTATCAACAAAACCTGATGATAACGATATTCGCCAATGGCTTCAAAGGGTTGAGTTTTGTTTCGCGATACCTGGCCGTCGCCATTTCAGCCCCGGCTTGGCGAACATCACCAGGTTGCCCAGCAGGATCAGGCACAGGCCCAGCACGGCGTTGAAGTGCCACTGATAGCCTTCGTAGATCGTTGAGATGGTCAGCGCTACCAGCGGGAACAGCAGGGTGCTGTAAGCCGCCGCGCCGGCGCCGATGCGGCCGAGCAGGCTGAAGTAGGCGGCGAAGGCGATCACCGATCCGAAAATCGCCAGGTACAGCAGGGAGCCGATATAGCGGCTGCTGAATTCGATCTGGAACGATGCGCCCTGCGCCAGGGCGATCAGCGCCATCAGCAGCGCGCCGTAGGTCATGGCGTAGGTGTTGGTGGAAAAGATATCCAGCCCGCGGCGCTGATGGCGCGTGCTGATCATGTTGCCCAGCGAGAAGCCGTAGGTGCCGAGCGCGCTCAGGCCGATGCCTTTGAGCAGCTCCGGCGCCATGCGGGTGGCGGCCAGATCTTGCCAAAACAGCGCCACGATGCCGGTCAAACCCAGCAGCGCCGCCGGCAGCAGGTTGGGGCTGGGACGCTGGCGGAAAAACAGCAGGCTGTTGAGGGCGTTGAACAGCACCGCCATCGAGAAAATCACCGATTCCAGCCCGCTGCTGATGTAGGCCGCCGCGTGGTAGAAGCAGAAGAAGTTGAAGCCGAACACGCAGCAGCCCTGCAGCACGCAGAACAGATGATCGCGCGGGGCGAGGCGGCGCAGGCGGCGTGTTAGCAACAGCACGGCGAACATCACCGCGGCGGAAATGGCGAAGCGGTAAGCGATCGAGACGGGAATGGCCATCGGGCCTTCCTGTTGCAGGGTGATCGCAATCCAGGTGGTGCCCCAAATCAGCACTACGGCGAGGTACAACAGCGTATTCATTCTATTTGTTACTCCGAAAAAACCGATGGCGCAGTATCCGCTTTGGCGTGCGGCGGCGCTTGCAGCGCTTTGCGCCCAGTTGCATATTCTTGCGCTTTTTTTGCCAAAAGCGCGGGGCGGCGGCTGGTATGCGGCGGCGCCACTCTTTACACTGTCTGCATGTCGAACAGCGGGGCCGGCGATGTCCAACTATCAGGCGTTTGAAACACTGCGTGAGCACAAGGCGCGGCTGCACGGCAGCGTGCTGCTGGGCACCGGCGTGGAGCTGGCCGCCTGGTCCAACTGCAACGATCGCGTCACGCAGGAAAGCGCCGACCACCATACCCTGAGCCTGTACGTCGCCGACGGCTATGAGTGCTACCAGCAGGTGCCGGGCGGCTGGCGCAACGGCGGCGGGCCGGATCGGTTCTGCATCATGCCGCGCCAATACGCCTCCACCTGGGACGTGCGCAGCGATCTGTCGTTCGTGCACCTGTATTGCACCGACGGGCATCTGCGGCAGCTGGCGGAGCAGACCTGGGATCGCAGCCCGGCGGCGATCAACGTGGAGCCGCGCAGCTTCGGCGAAGATCCGCAGATCACGCTGCTGTATCGCCAGTTTTTGCTCAACTGCGACTGGCGGGACAGCGCCAATCTGCTGGCGCTCAGCAGCGCGTCGAACCTGCTGATGTCGCATCTGATCCAGCGTTACAGTCAGCTGCAGTGGAAGCTGCCGCAGGCGCGCGGCGGCCTGGCGCCTGCGGTGGCCAGGCGGGTGCGGGAATATATCGAAAACCACCTCGATCGGCCTTTGCTGTTGGCGGATCTGGCGGCGCAAGCCGGGTTGAGCGAATACCATTTCGCCCGCATGTTCAAGCACGCCACCGGGCTGGCGCCGCACCAGTTTGTGATGCGCGCACGGCTGCAGCGGGCGGAACGGTTGCTGCGGCACAGCCAACAGCCGATCACCGAGATCGCGCTGGCGTGCGGCTTCAGCTCCGCCAGCCACTTCAGCAACCGCTTCAAGGCGGCCTATGGATTTGCTCCGCTGCAGGTGCGGCAGGGGCGCTAACCGAAAGGGAGAGCAGCATGGATCAACCATTTGCCGGGCTGGGCGTGTTGTTTGTCGCCGGATTCGGGCCCATCACGCGTGAGAGCGACGAGAGCAAGGCGTTTTATGTCGAGGCGCTGGGGCTGCCGCTCAAGCCGATGCCGGGCAACGAAACCTATCTGCTGTCGGAGCAAGGCGCGCTGGACGGCGTGAAGCATTTCGCCCTGTGGCCGCTGGCGCAGGCGGCGCAGTCCTGCTTTGGCGACGATCGCTGGCCGGCGGATCTCGCGCTGCCGCAGGCGTGGATCGAGTTCGACGTGGCCGACATGGCGGCCGCCACCCAGGGGCTGGTCGATCGCGGTTATCGGCTGTTGGTCGCCAACCGCGAAGAGCCGTGGGGGCAGAGCGTTACCCGTTTGCTCAGCCCGGAAGGGTTGCTGGTCGGTGTCACCCATACGCCCTGGCTGCGTTAAACGCGACGCCGTTCGCCGCCGCCTTTCGGGGGTGGGCGGCTTAAGAACAAATACGCATTAGCTTAAAGCGATCTGCGCTATAGACCCATCAAATCTCCGAGCAGTTTCCCTTCCTGAAAGCAGAAATTCCGTTCATTGCGTAAAAACCAATGGCCAGAACGCGCTATTGCCATGCCATTCCGCGGCGATTTTTCGCCGTCTTTTTTCGCCGCCAGGTGCCTGATAGGAATAGAGATTATTCTTATATTTCTGCCCATTGCCAATTGATGATAATGATTCTCGTTTTCAACCACGGAAAGGAGAAGGAACGATGAAAACAGTGAAGAGAACGGGCATCGCGCTGGCGATAGCCCTGACTTTCCCCCTCGCATTACCCGCCGCTACGGCGGCGCAACCCTCCCTGACTAACAGTAAGGCGGCAACGATGACGGAAAAACACGGGCAGTTCATTGCGGTCGGTAAAGTGGTGCAGGTGACCTTCGGCGATTTCGCCTTCAAGCTGGATTTTACCGATGACAAGACCATGACCTTCACCGGTATCGGCGAGGCGTCGCAGGGCATTACCGACACTGTGCAGTACACCGCGGTGGAGATCCGGCCAAAGGTCTATATGGTCTATTGGCACGAGCCGCAGTCCGGCGACAACGTGACGCATATCGAGGACTTTGAGCGCGGCGAGGTGTACACCAACATCGCCGCCAAGGACGGCAGCTTCACCCATCTGAAAGGGCAGCTGAAAATCGTAGGTCACTCAGGAAAATAAGGAGCAGTTATGAAAAAGGCATTGATCACCTGTGCGATCGTCGGCGGCTTGCTGGCGAGTTACCCGGCGCTGTCAACGGATCAGGCGGCGTCTGACAAATCGGCCGGCAAAGGCGGTTATCATCATGCTCAGCAGAAGCTGAAGGTGGTGGAAGATCTGTACGCGGGCTTTTTCAATCGCCACGACATCGGCGTGGCGCAGAAGCTGATTGTGGAAAACTACAAGCAGCATAACCCGTTCGTCGGCGACGGCATCAAGCCGTTCCTGGATTTCTTCAGCCAGACCTTTAAAGACAATCCGCAGTACAGCGCCAAAATATACCGCAGCGCGGTCAACGGCGATTTGGTCTATGTTCACGTCAAATACCAAAATAACCCGCAGGATCGCGGCACTGCCAGCGTGGATATTTACCGGGTGAACGATCAGGGGAAAATCACCGAGCATTGGGATGTCAATCAGGATGTGCCGGAAAAATCGGCCAACGACAACACCATGTTCTGATCCGCAAGGGCCGCTGCGGCGGCCCTCAACACGCCCGTAACACTTTATTTACTTACATAAATACCAAACGATCGCCGCGTCGAGTAGGCTACGGCCGCCTTTGGCAGTGGTGGCACGGTTGATGGGCGTCATTGTCCCGCCACTGCTTGAGGCGTTTCCCCGCATTCCCCGTTATCCCGCGCGTTGACTCTCCACTTTTTTGAACTGATGGCGCAGCTGCAGCGCATTGCAAAGCACCAACACCGCCGTCACCGCGAACACCCAGCGGAATCCCATCATCGCCGAAATGCCCGACCCCAGCAGCGGGCCAACCACGTTGCCCAGGTACATAAAGGATTGGTTATAGCCGAAGATGCGCCCGGTTACCTGATCGGAGGAATACTTCAGCAGCAGCGCCTGCACCGCCGGCATCAGCGCGCCGTCGGCGAAGCCGAGCAGGAAACGCAGAATGCCCAGCTGCAGCGGCGTATTGACCCAGGCCATGACGGCGAACAGGCCGGTGGTGAACAGCAGCGCGGCGATCAGGATGCGCGCGGTGCCGATGCGATCGCCGAGCCGCCCGAGGCGCGGCGCCGAGATCAGCGCTGCAATGCCGGGCACGGCGGCGATCATGCCGCTGACAAAGGCGATATTGCTGACGTCGCCGGACAGCTCGCGGATGAACAGCGTCAGGATCGGGCTGATGGACGAGTTGGCCAGCTGGATCATCAGGGTGCAAACGAACAGGGTGAGGATCAGCGTCGGATAGGGCAGCGAATGGAACACCGCCTTGCCGCTCAGCTGATCCGCTTTTTTCACTGTGATGCGCCGCTCTTTAATCAGGAACAGCGTCACCAGGAAGCTGACGAACATCAGCCCGGCGGTGACGAAAAACACTACCCGCAGCCCCAGATGGTCGGCCATCAGCCCACCCAGCAGCGGCCCGGCGATCACGCCGGAGATCTGCCCGGTAGAAAGCGTGCCCAGCGCCCAGCCGCTTTTATCGCGCGGCACCTGCGAGGCGACCAGCGCCATGGCGTTGGGAATATAGCCGGACGTCAGCCCCATCAGGGCGCGCAGTGCGAACAGCTGCCAGACGTTGGTGGCCAGCCCCTGCAGCGCGATGACGATCGCCATGCCCAGCGAGGCGCGCAGCAGCATCAGCTTGCGGCCTTTGCGGTCGGCCAGGCTGCCCCACAGCGGCGATACCACCGCCGAGACCAAAAAGGTGCCGCTGAACACCAGCCCGGACCACAGGCTGAGGGATTGGTGATCGCTGACGCCGAGCTGTTCGACGTACAGCGGCAGAAAAGGGAGGATTTGGCTCATCGCCAGCCCGGTGAAGAAACACCCGAGCCAGACCGAGATCAGATTGACTTTCCACGCTTCCATCGGCTTACCGTACCACGTTGAATAAGGAGGGATTTATTGAGCAACATAATAATAACACTGCAAATTAATCGGCGAGAGGCAATGCGTGAGCAAACGTAACCCTGCCGACGCAGTGTCTTTTTGCTATATATTAATAGCTATATTATCATAGGTAACTGGGTTAAGCCAGAGCCGCGCGATCCGGCGGTGTGAAAGCAGAGATAAACTGAACGCTAGATTGATGCCAATGAAAAAAGATCACCCTGAAGACGTGACGCTGCTGCGCACGCAGTTAATGTCGCTGGTGCGCCGTATGCGGCGCGAATCGCGTAGCGACGAAAAATCCTGGGCCCAGCTGATGCTGTTGGGGGCTATCGATCGCCACGGCGGCGAGGCGACGCCGTCGCTGCTGGCGGAATCGGAGCGCATGCGTTCCTCAAATCTGGCGGCCGCGTTGCGTGAGCTGGAGGCCGATGGGCTGCTGGTGCGCACGCCGGATGCCGAAGACAAACGCCGGGTGCGGGTGCGCCTGACGCACGCCGGGCTTGGCCTGCTGCAGGAGAGCCGCAGCCGGCGCGAGGCGTGGTTGCTGGCGGCGATGGAAAACTGTTTAACGGAGCGGGAGCAGGCGCTGTTGATTGAGGCGGGGGCCTTGATGGCGCGGCTGGCGGCGGCGCCATCAACGGAAACGGAATAATCGGCGGGGCGGCCGGTGAGCCGCCCCCGCGGCGAGGTTACGGCATCGGCCAATCGACCGGCATGGTGCTGACCACGTCCACATAGCGATCCCAGGCCGATGACCAGAATTGGGTGAAAGCTTCCAGGGTGAGGTGGATACCCATCAGGCCCATCACGAACCAGCAGGCGGTAAACAGGCCCAGGCTGCTGAACATGAACGCCATGCCGTTGCGGCTGGTTTTACGGCAAACGACGTTTAACTGGCTGGCGAAGAACATCATCACGGCGCTCAGCAACTCCCAGCGCATCATGACTAAACCGGTGGCAATGGTACTCATCGAACTCGATCCTATGTAACAAAAATCCGCATCCGGCAGGGCGCCGACAGGGAAATGCGGGGAAATATCGGGAATATTGTGATTCAGATCACATTGTAGCATTGTGGCGAACGGCGGCTCAATGGGAAGCGCGGTGAAAAAAACGCCGCCGGTAACATTCCAATATGCTGAAACAGTTATGCCATTTCATTAGCAACCTTTTCATGGGGCGGTGCGCCCGATAACGCTATGCTTGCCGGCTTTTCAGTTCCCTGATTTTGCGGGGAAATGTGACGCATAAGGTATCGGCACCGCATGGCCCTGTTAAAAGAAACAATTCGCGACCATTCTGCGGAAGAAAGGCTGTTTATCCGCCGGGCGGGCGTGGCGCTGGCGCTGGTGGTGGTCTGTTTCGGCGCGCTGATCGTCAACCTCTACCGGCTGCAAATCCGCCAGCACGGCTTTTACCAGACGCGCTCCAACCAGAACGACATCAAAATGCTGCCGATCGCCCCCAGCCGGGGGCTGATCTTCGATCGCAACGGCACGCCTTTAGTGCGAAACGTGACACTGTATCGTATCGAGATCACACCCAGCAAAATCAGCGACATGGCGGCGCTGCTGCAGGCGCTGACGCCGATCGTCGACCTGACGCCGGAAGACATCAGCGCGTTTCGCGACGACATGCACCACAACAGCCGCTACAAACCGGTGACGCTCAAAGCCGGGCTGAGCGACACCGAGGTGGCGCGCTTTGCCGTCAATCAATACCGTTTCGACGGGGTGACGATCGATACCTATCAACAGCGTGAATATCCTTACGGCGCCCAACTGGCGCACGTGCTGGGCTATGTGTCGAAGATCAACGACAGCGATCTCAAACGCCTGGACAAGGCCGGGCTGAGCGAGAACTATGCCGCCGACCGCAACATCGGCAAACAGGGCATCGAGGCCTATTACGAGGCCGAACTGCACGGCACCACCGGCTATCAGGAGGTGGAGGTGGATAACCACGGGCGGGTGATCCGCCTGCTGAAGGAGCAGCCGCCGAAGGCCGGCAAGAACATCTACCTGACGCTGGATCTGTCGCTGCAGCAGTACATTGAATCGGTGCTGAAGGGGCAGCGCGCCGCGGTGGTGGTGGAAGATCCGCGCGACGGCGGCATCCTGGCGATGGTTTCCAGCCCCAGCTACGATCCCAATCCTTTCGTCAAAGGCATCGGCTATCAGGCCTATAAGGCGCTGCTGACCAACCCGGATTTGCCGCTGATCAACCGCGTCACCCAGGGCTTATACCCGCCGGCGTCGACGGTAAAGCCCTACATGGCCGTTTCGGCGCTGTTCGCCGGGGTGATCACGCCCACCACCACTTTTTTCGGCGCGCCGACCTGGACGCTGCCCGGCACCGAGCGCCGCTACCGCGACTGGCTGAAAACCGGCCACGGCATGCTCAACGTCACCAAAGCGATCGAGGAATCCGCCGACACTTTCTTTTATCAGGTGGCGTATGAGATGGGCATCGATCGTATCCACCACTGGCTGAGCCAGTTCGGCTACGGCCAGTCCACCGGCATCGATCTGAACGAAGAGTACCGCGGCGTGCTGCCGAGCCGCGACTGGAAGCTGAAGGTGCACAAAAAAGGGTGGTATCAGGGGGATACGGTTTCGGTGGGCATCGGCCAGGGGTATTGGGTGGCGACGCCGATCCAGATGGTGAAAGCGCTGACCACGCTGATCAACAACGGCCAGGTGAAAACGCCGCACCTGCTGTATTCGCTGCAGCAGGGCAACCGGGTGACGCGCTACCCGCCGCCGGCGAAAACGGCGCAGATCGGCGATCCCCATTCGCCTTACTGGGGCATCGTGCGCAATGGCATGTACGGCATGGCCAATCTGCCGAACGGCACCGGGTACAAGCTGTTCCACACCGCGCCGTATCAGATCGCTGCCAAATCCGGCACTTCGCAGGTATTCAGCCTGAAGCAAAACCAGACCTACAACGCCAAAATGATCCCGGTGCGGCTGCGCGATCACATCTTCTATACGCTGTTCGCGCCTTACAAAAACCCACGGGTGGCGATGGCGCTGATCCTGGAAAACGGCGGCGGTAACGGGGTGGTGGCGGGGCCGACCGCGCGCGCCATCCTCGACCATATTTTTGACCCGGCCAACGCGCCGCAGCCCGGCGATGCGGGGCAAAGTAAACCGCAGTTAAACGACAGTGCCGATGTGCAACGGTGAGGCGGTTTGTTTTTACTTTCTTACAAACTGCAATCTCCTGACCATTTCCGGCAAGGTAGACTGAAATAACACCATAAACCGAATAAAAACGCAGGGTTAACACAACAGTGGCGCCATCGACCAAAAAAAGCGGTAAAACCTATTCCACAGTTCGTTTCGGCTGGATTTGCGCCGGCATGCTGGTCTGTTTTTTTCTGTTGGCGTTCAGGGTCGGTTACCTGCAGCTGCTGGAGCACCAGCAGCTGGCGGATCAGGCCGACCAGCGTTCGATCCGCACCCAGGTGGTGCCGACCAACCGCGCCATGATCACCGATCGCAACGATGAGGCGCTGGCGGTCAGCGTGTCGTCCAAAGACATCGTGCTGGATCCGAAGCATATTCTCGATTCCCAGACCGACACCGGCAACGAGCGCTGGCAGAGCATGGCCAACGTGCTGAAGATCCCGCTGGCGGACGTGCAGCATCTGATCCAGAGCAATGCGCACAAGCGTTTCGTCTATCTGGCGCGCAAGGTGGAGGACGACAACGCCGCCTACATCAGCAAACTGCACCTGACCGGCGTCAGCACCGAGCAGGATTTCAGCCGCTTTTATCCGATGGGCCAGGATGCCGCCGGGCTGATCGGCATCGTCGGCCAGGACAACCAGGGGCTGGAGGGCATCGAGCTGGGCTTCAACCCGCTGTTGCAGGGCAAAAACGGCCTGCGGGTCTATCAGAAGGACGGCAGCGGCGCGGTGATCGGCGTGCTTAAAAGCGTGGATCCGGTGCCGCCGCCGAACGTGACGCTCAGCATCGACAAATTTATCCAGTACGTGCTCTATGCGCAGATCCGCGACGGCGTGGTGGCCAACCAGGCCGACTCCGGCTGTGCGGTGCTGGTCAAGATCGACACCGGCGAGATCCTCGGCATGGCCAGCTACCCGTCGTTCAACCCCAACAACTATGCCGGCACCCCGGCGAAAGACATTCGCAACGTGTGCAGCAGCGACAGCTTCGAGCCGGGCTCGACGGTGAAACCGGTGGTGGTGATGGTGGGGCTGGAGCATAAGCTGATCCGGCCGGATACGGTGCTGGACACCACGCCGTATCGGGTGAACGGTCACCTGATCAAAGATGTCGGCCACTGGTCGAAGTTGACCATCACCGGCGTGCTGCAAAAATCGAGCGACATCGCGGTATCGCACATTGCGCTGGCGCTGCCGGCCACGGTGCTACCGGCGGTCTACCGTAGCTTTGGCCTGGGGCGGCCGACCGAGCTCGGCATCGGCAACGAGAGCAGCGGCTATCTGCCGCAGCATCGCGAACGCTGGGCCGATATCGAACGCGCTACCTTCTCCTTCGGCTATGGGCTGCGCGTGACGCCGCTGCAGATGGCGCGTGAGTACGCCGCGATCGGTTCCTTCGGCATTTATCGGCCGCTGTCGATCACCAAGGTGACGCCGCCGGTGATGGGGCAACGCATTTTGCCGGCGGATACGGTACGCTCCGTGGTGCATATGATGGAGAGCGACGCCTTGCCGGGCGGCAGCGGGGTGAGCGCCGCGGTGCCGGGCTACCGGCTGGCGATCAAAACCGGTACCGCCGAGAAAATGGGCCCGAGCGGCAAATACGACGGCGGCTACATCAACTACACCGCCGGCGTGGCGCCGGCCAGCGATCCGCAGGTGGCGCTGGTGGTGATGGTCAACAACCCGAAAGCCGGCAAGCACTTCGGCGGTTCGGTGGCCGGGCCGGTGTTCGGCAAGATCATGGCCCAGGTGCTGGAGCACATGAATATTCTGCCGGACGCCCAGCCGCTTAACGTGGTGTCGTCGGTCAAGGGGTAACCGAGGGCGAGCGAGATTCCAGCAGGCGCTTCAGCGCCTGCAGATCGGCGTTCACCAGCCCGGCGTCGCGGGCGAACAGCGCGTCGACCATGCCCGGCTGGCGGCAATGCTTCAGTGTAGATCCCGCCGCGTTCAGAAGTAGTAACCGATGTTTACGTTGGTGCGAAAATACCATTTATTGCTGCCGGAGGATTGGGTGCCGGTCCAGCCGGTGGCGTTTTCCACGCCGCCCCACGGGTTGGCGTTCTGCGCCCAGGTCAGATCCACCCACAGCATCACCGGCATGGCGAACACCTGAACCCCCAGCGTGTTCATTTTGGAATCTGAGCCGCCGTGCCTGTCTTTCCATAGCACGCTGTAGTCGTTGTAGAACCGCAGCTTTTTCACCGGCCCCCAGGGCACGTCGACGTCGCGCGCCAGGTTGATGGCGGCGGTGGTGGCCTGCGACGGGATCAGATAGGCCGGCGTCAGGCCGTTGCCCCCCATCAGGATCACCGAATTGTTGGCCCCGGCCGGGCCTTTGGCGTCGTAACCGTAGCGGATCACCTGGCCGGACAGATGCCAGGGATCGTAATTCACCAGCGTATGTAAACCCGCCGCCCAGAAGCTGCCGTTATCGCCGGTCGCCTGGTTATAGAGCCGCGAGGCCGCCAGCGAACCGCCGAGCTCATTGTCCCAGCCGCCCTGATGGAAAGCGCGCGTCAGCCGCAGGTTTACCTGATCGCGTTTTTCGTTGCGCTGCAGGTGCTGTGACGCATAGTTGGTGTTTTTCAGATCGTCGTAGCTGGCGACGTCGGGGGCGTAACGCACGCCGGTCGGCATCATGCGCGGGTAGTAGGCGGCGTCGAAGGCCCAATCGTCATGTTGATATTGGTATTTGGCGCCCAGCCCGGTGTTGACGCCAAAGCCGAGGTAAAACGGAATGCCGTACGACCAGCCGAACTGCGGGTAGGGCATCAGGCCGAACGGTTTGAACGGCGCGCCAAGCTGCACGGCGGAACGTTCAGACAGGTGGTAACCGACATAGGCGCGGTCGATGGCGTATTTGCGCCGATCCTGAAACCAGAATCCGCTATCGAAAAACGCGTCGTTTATCTGGCCGGCGGCATCGATGCGAAAGGCGTCAAAGCGTAAATGCGGCGGATTCCGATAATTGCTGCTGTGCCAGTCTTCATAGCGATAATTGGCACGCAGCGCGCCGCCGATATCAATATTCTTTTTATTATCCTCGCTTTGCCAATGAATATGCGGCAATGCCGGACGGCTTTTTTTTACCGGTGCCGCGGTGGCGGCAGCGTCGTTGGGCAATGCGACGGTGGCCGCATAACTCACTGGTGAAACAAGCAAAAAACAAAGCGTGATCGTGCGCATGCCTGGCCCCTGATGAAAGTAGACTGTTTATTAAGGCGAGCGAGTTTCACCTGTGAACAGGGCATTTACGCTCATTGGTTTTATATTTGAGACGATTTTATTGTGCGTTTCATATATTAAATTCAGCGTCGGTTAATATATGAAACTTTGTTTCTTGTTTAATGGAAAAACTATAAATCCGGTATTAAACAAGTCAAGAAATAAAAATGAGAGTTGACGGGCAATACCGATTATTGGGCGCCTTGGCCTGCGGGGGCGACGCAAAGCAGGCTGAAATATTAGTGTCATCAATGCCCGTTAGACTCGCGGCATCCTGGTATTACTGACTAAAAATCATGAACATAAAACTGACGCTGGGCCGCAGGGTAAAATCTGCGGCAGCGCTGCCGCGCGCGTTTGGCTTCGGCAAGAGCATGGGCCTATTAAGCGGCGTAATTTGCGTTATCGCGCTATTTTCTCTGCTGCAATTGTTTTCCACCGTATTTATTTCCAATATTTTGCGCGACGCCAAGGTTAACCTGGTGACGGGCGACGCCTTGCATCGCCAGCAGGCGACGATGGATCGCGCCAGGCTGTCGCTACTGACGGCCAGCGACACCCTGAACCGTGCGGGCATCTATTATCTGCAGGACAAAGCCACCGGCTCCGACGGCAGCTGGCACAGCCTGCTGGATGAGTCGTTGGCGGCGCTGCAGGCTTCAGAGCAGGCCTTTGCCCGGTTCGAGCGCTTGAGCGCGGATGCGCCGGAAGCGCCGGGTGCCCTGCAAGACAGCTATCGCCTGTTCTATGACGGCCTGAAAGAGCAGGCGCAAGGATTGCAGGGCAACAGCATCGATGCGTTTTTCGCCGTGCCGATCCAGGCGTTTCAGGCGGATTTCAACGAGAAGTATCTCGCTTACCAGGCGCTGAATGAACGGCGTGGCGATGACGTCAACGTGCGGCAGTTGGCGGCGCTGGAGCAGGCCAGAACCTTTGCGCTTGGCGCGTTGGCCGCGCTGGCGCTGATCGCCGTGGGCGTTTGGTTAGGCGTCTCTCGCTGGGTGATCGCACCGCTGCGGCAGGCGATCGCGCACCTCAACGTGCTGGCCGCCGGCGATCTTTCGCGGCCGCTGCCGCCTGGGCGCGCGTTCAACCGTGAGATGCGTCAGCTGCAGACCAGCATTGGCCATATGCAGGGCGGCCTGCAGCGCCTGGTGAGCGAGGTGCGCGATGCGGCGGGCGGGATCCTGAACGGCGTCGGGCGGCTGGCGGACGGCAATCGACAATTGACGGCGCAGTCGGCGAAGCAGGACGGCGAATTGCAGTTGGCGACCGAGCACGTGCGGCAACTGGCGGCGCGGGTGGAAGAAAACGGCCAATATGCGCAGCAGGCCAGCCAACGAACCGAACAGGCCCGGCAGTGCGCCGGCGCCGGTGAGCGGATGATGCAAACCGTCAATGTTTCGATGCAAGGGATCGTCAACCAATCGGCCGAGATGCGCGGCATCGTCGCGCTGATCGACAGCGTGGCATTCCAGACCAATATTCTGGCGCTGAATGCGGCGATCGAGGCCGCGCACGCCGGGGGTCACGGCCGCGGCTTTGCCATCGTGGCCAAAGAGGTGGGCCTGTTGGCGCAAAAGAGCAGCCATTCGACACGCGATATTCAGCAGTTGATCAACCGTTCCCTGCAGCAAATCGATCAAGGCTCGCAGGCGGTCGATCTACTGACGGGCAACCTGCGCCAAATTATCGATCTGGTGAACAAATGCAGTGCGCTGATGGGGGACATTTCCCTGGCGTCGCTCAATCAGGGGGAGAGCATTCAGGACGTGACGGCGCGCATCTCGGCGCTGAATCAGGTGGCGCAGCAAACCGGCACGGTGGTGAACGCGGTGACCGAGGCTTCGCAGCGGTTACAGAGCGAGTCGGAACGGTTAGAAAAAGCGATGGCGCGTTTCAGGCTGCCGGCGCAATAAATACTTCCGACGCAGGTTAATGAATAATAAAGCTGCGCTTAACGTTAGTTATTATTTTCGTGCTCTGAGAAAGTTCAGCGGTTAAATAAAAGAACAGGCCGGCGCTTATGGGTTAAAAAAGCGTCGGCCTGCAGAGATTATTTTAACCGGATGATTAACGGCTGGTCTGGTGGCCGATAATGCCGCCCAGCGCTGCGCCGCCCAGGGTGCCCAGCGTACTGCCGTCGGTCAGCACCGCGCCGCCGACGGCGCCCACGCCCGCGCCGATCGCCGTGTTGCGATCGCGATTGGACATATGCCCGCATGCGGTAACGGAAAGCGTTGCCATGACCACCACCAACACACCTGCGGCACGTTTAATATTCATAATGAGTTCCTGGTAAATTGGCTGATTAATGGATTAAAAATAATCCGATTAACCTGCCGGTAGAAGTTGAGATGAATGTATTCCTCCGTAAGAAAATCGAACAGGTAAAAATTCTTAATTTTGCGGCGCTGAAAAGCGATTGCTCGCCGAATGCGCGGCCGCGGGTAAAATCGTGGGTCTATACTGGAAAGACGCCTCGCGGGGTGCGGGGCGCACACTCTGGAGGCCGCCATGTCCGATCTCGTTTCCGCATCCGGCAAACCGGTGAAAATCCCCGGCCCGGATCACCCGATCGCCTTGACCCGCCACCCGACGCAGGTCGTGGTGCGTGCCGGCGGTCAGACCCTGGCCGACAGCCACAACGCGCTCATTCTGCAGGAAGCCACCTATCCGCCGGTGTTTTACTTTCCGCGTGAGGACGTGAATATGGCGCTGTTGCAGAAAAACGAGCACGTCAGCTACTGCCCTTATAAGGGCGACTGCAGTTATTTCTCCCTGGCGCTTAACGGCGGGCAGGGCACCAATACGGCCTGGAGCTATGAAATGCCCTACAACGCCGTGGTGGCGATCAAGGATCATCTGGCATTTTATCCCGACAAAGTGGCGGAAATCCGTGCCGAAGCCTGAGCCCCGCCGCATCCGGGCGTGGGCAGGTTGACATTCTTCTTATCCCTACTCATTATGTGTATTACCGGAAATTGATACGTTTTCCTTATGTTTTAGTCCGACATAAACGAAGCTCTGAGCAGGTGCCAAGGTGTCTACCTCTACGCGATTTGCCGTTGCCATCCATATTCTGACCAATATCACACTGTGCCGTGGCCAGACGGTGCGTTCCGAAGATATCGCGCGCAGCGTCAACACCAACCCGACGGTGGTGCGGCGCATCCTCGGCGCGCTGGCGGAGGCGGGGCTGACCTATTCACAGATGGGGCAAGGCGGCGGGGCGCTGCTGGCGCGGCCGGCGGAAGCGATCTCGTTGCTGGACGTGTATCGCGCGGTGGAAGATCAACCGTATTTCATGCTGCACCGTACCCGGCCTAACGATGCGTGCTATATCGGCCACGCCATTACCCCGGTGCTGGAGCAAGAGTTTGCGCGCGTCGGTCTCGCGCTGGAAGCCAGCCTGGCGCAAACCAGCATCGCCGAAATGGCCGGGCAGGTCGAGCGGCGCGCAGGCTATCCTTTTGTTCCTTGTTCGCCGCAATATCAAGCGGATACGCAATAAAAACCCGCGCCAATTCCTTCTTCGCGCAGAGCATTTTTTGCATTGCGTTAATGTAATTGTGTAAGTTACATTAGCTCGCATCAAGTGTGATGTAGCTCACGTTTTAGACTGCCTCCCCACGATACTCAACCGATTGGCCGGAAACCTTTTCTTCCGGCACAGATTCGCTGTGCTTATAAACCAGGAGAGAACGATGTTAGAAATGATTGAAAGCTTGGCCACCGTGGTGGTCCTGGTGCCGGTAATGGTGGCCGTCTTGCTCGGCGCGATTTACGGCCTGGGTGAAGTGTTCAACGTCTTTTCCGCTATCGGCCGCAAAAAAGGCTGATCGGCACGCCCGGGGGCGGTTCTCGTCCTCCGGTCCCCCGCATTTCCCTTCCCATCATTACTCCATCGCGTATACCGTCTCTAGTCCCGAAAAAGCCGGGCGCTCAGCGTATCGATAAACACCCTGAGTTTTGGCGTCAGGTGTTTGCTGGAAGGCCACAGAACTTTAAAGCTGCCGGTGTGGTGGCAATGCTCAGACAAGATCGGTTGCAATCGCCCCTGTTCCCGTGCGCGCTTCACGGCAAAATCCGGCAAACAGGCGATGCCCTGTCCGCTTTCCGCCAGGTAAATCAGGGTATCGACGGTATTGCAGACCAGCCGGGCGTTGGCCCCTTCGGTGAGCAGCTTTTCCCATCCGGCGACCGGCCAGGGCTCCACTTTGCCGGTCGAGGGAAATTTGTACAGCAGACAGGCATGGCCTTGCAATTCCGCCGGTTGATGCGGGATCCCCATCTGGCGCAAATAATCCGGCGAGGCCACCAGCTGCAGATGAAACGTGCCCAGCTGGCGGCTCATCAGCCGTGAGTCTTCGGTCTCGCCGACGCGAACCACGGCATCAAAACCTTCTTCGATGACATCGACCCGACGGTCGGAAAAATCGGTTTCCAGCTCAATTTCCGGGTAACGCCGAACAAATTCCGCCAGCACCGGATTCAACAGGCCGCCCACCAGCGGCAAACTGACACGCAGCTTGCCGCGCGGCGCGCTGTGCGTATCGCTGATTTCCCGTTCCGCCGCCGCCAATTCCCCGAGAATGCGCTGACAGCGGTGCAGAAACAGCCGGCCTTCGGCGGTCAGCGTCATGCTGCGCGTGCTGCGGTGAAACAGGCGCGCCCCCAGCCGGTTTTCCAGGCGGGCGATGCTTTTCCCCACCGCGGAAGCGGAAATGCCGAGCACACGCCCGGCCTCAACGAAACTCAGCGTCTCCGCGGCCTGCACAAAGACGCTTACCCCAGACAGATTATCCATTGCTTGCCCCATTGCGGACGTGAATGTCCGCTATGAAAGGAAATCTAGCCTGTTTTTCCGTTAATCACCACGCTCTATGCTCGGTGGCGACAGCATGGGCTGACTACCTGGAGCAATAAAGATGAGTGAATACGGATCCTCCACCAACGCGATCGACGGCGCGCTAGAGAAAGCTTTGCGCGAAAAACGCTTGGTTGGCGCGGTCGTTTTGGTGGCGCAGGGCGGTGAGATCGTTTATCGACGCGCGGCGGGCATGGCGGATCGCGAAGCGGGCAAGCCGATGGCGTGCAATACGCTGTTTCGGCTGGCTTCGGTGTCCAAACCGATCGTCTCCACGGCGGCGTTGGCGCTGATGGCGCAAGGCGGCATGCGGTTAGACGATCCGATCACGCGTTGGCTGCCGAATTTTCGCCCGCGGCTGGCGGACGGCACCCAACCGTTGATGACGCTATGGCATTTGATGACCCACACCGCCGGATTAAGCTACCGTTTTTTCCAGCCGGAAGGAGGATTCTACGCCCAGTCGGCGGTCTCCGACGGCATGGATGAAGCGTCTGTCAGCCTGCAGGAAAATGTGCGGCGTATCGCTTCCGCGCCGTTGCTGGCTCCGCCCGGCGCGGCGTGGCGTTATTCCATCGCCACCGATGTGTTGGGCGCGGTTATTGAACAGGCGAGCGGCCTGCCGCTGGCGCAGGCGGTCAAAAAATGGGTGACCGGGCCGCTGGCGATGACGGATACCGATTTTCTGGCGGTGGACGCCGCGCGTTTGGCGGCCGCATACGCCGATCATCCCGGTGAGCCGCGGCGCCTGCGCCAGCCGGATCGTTTGCCGTTCATCGACGGCAGCGCCGGTTTTCATCTGTCGCCGGCGCGAGCGCTGGATCCGCAGGCGTACGCCTCCGGCGGCGCCGGCATGGTCGGTTCGGCGGAGGATTTCCTGCGCCTGCTGGAAACGTTGCGCCAGGGGGGCGGGCAGGTGCTGCCGGCTGATTGGGTGGCGGCGCTGACCACCAACCAAATCGGCGATCTGCCGATGCCGTTTTGGCCAGGGCGCGGGTTTGGCCTGGGCATCACCGTGCTGAAAGATCCCGTCGCCGCGCAAACGCCGGAGTCCGTTGGCAGCTGGCGGATGGGCGGCACCTATGGCCACTCGTGGTTTGTCGATCCTGCCCGGCAGCTCAGCGTGGTGGCGTTTACCAACACGGCGCTGGAGGGGATGTCCGGCGCCTTTGTCGGCGAGATTTGTCAGGCGGTTTATGCCGCGACGGGAGCGATGTGATGGGCCTGTTGCCACCGATTTTCTTCATCGCGCTGGGGCTGTTCGGCGTTTACTGCATCGAGTTTGGCGTAGTGGGTATCTTGCCGCAGATCATCGCGCGCTATGGCATCTCCACGGCGCAGGCCGGCTGGCTGGTCGGGATCTTCGCCCTGACCATTGCGCTGTTCGGGCCGCTGTTGGTGCTGCTGGCATCGCGGTTTAATCGCAAACGCATGCTGTTGATCGCGTTGGCCGTGTTTGCGGCAGCCAGCGCGCTGGCCGCTCAGGCGGACAGCTTTGCCATGCTCATGCTGCTGCGCATTTTGCCGGCGTTGTTTCATCCGATCTACTTTTCACTGGCGATGGTGGCGGCCGCGGCGCTTTATCCGCCGCATCTGGCCACCAAAGCAACCGCTTATGCGTTTATCGGCACCAGCATGGGCATGGTGTTGGGGATACCGTTGACGCAATGGATCGCCGGGCAGTTCAGTTACGAGGCGTCGTTCCGATTTTGCGCGCTGGTCAATCTGCTGGCGGCGCTGGGATTGCTGTGGCGCTTGCCTGATGCGGCCGTGCAGCGCCTCAGCTATGGCAAGCAGTTGGCCATCCTGCGCAGCGGCACGCTGTGGCTGAATATCACCACCTGCGTGCTGATCTTTGCCGCCATGTTTGCCGTCTACGCCTACGCGGCCGAGTATCTCAGCCGTGAAATCGGCCTCAGCGGCGGCGCCATCGGCTTGCTTCTGGTGGCGTCCGGTGTGGGCGGTGTCGCGGGCAACCTGTTGGCCGGCAAGTGGTTGAGCCGTCATCGTGCGGTGACGGTGTTGCTGCACCCGATAGCCTTGATGGCGGCCTATGCGCTGCTGTATTGCTACGGCAGCGTGAATATCGGTTCCATGACGGCGCTTTGTCTGTATTGGGGGGCGGCGCACACCAGCGGTTTGATCGTGACGCAGGTCTGGCTGACCTCCGAAGCGCCGCAGGCGCCGGCGTTCGCCACCGGGCTGTATATCGCCTTTATCAACCTGGGCGTGGCGGTGGGGTCGCTGGTGGGCGGTTGGTTTATCGCTGCCTGGGGGCTACAGGGCAGCCTGCTGTGTGGGGCCATGTTTGCCGCACTGGCGGCGATCGCGATCGCCGCCAGGCTGTGGCTGCAACGGCAGGCTACGGTTCCGTTGCGTCAATCATCGCCATCACCTGCCGAAACATCGCGCTTTCCGCATCGGCCAGCTCGTTGACCAGCGTAAAGTGATTGCAGTGGCGATCGGCCAGCAGCTGGACGTCGAGGCCGCGCGCCAGGCAGGCGTCATAATAGGCCTGCGTCTGGTTTTTGAAGCCTTGGGTTTCCCGCTGGCCGACGTCGAGCAGGATCTGCGGCGCATGTTCCTTCGCCGGCAGTAAAAACAGCGGGCTGAGGGCTTGCGCCTGTTCGGGCGTCAGGTGCAGCCAGTCGTTGATATAGATATCGCACAGCGGCCGCAGATCGTAGAGGCCGCTCAGCGCCAGCGCGCCTTTGATCGCGTCGGGCGGCAGGCGATAGCGTTGCTGCCAGCCGTCGGCGATCAGCATGCCGCACAGGTGGCCGCCGGCCGAACTGCCGCTGACGAAAATGCGCGCCGGATCGATGCCGAAGGGCGCCCCGTGATGATAGAGCCAGGCGACGGCGCTGCGCACCTCGTGCACGATCTCCGCCAGCGTCGCTTCCGGCGCCAGCGTATATTCCAGCGTGGCGACCGCCACGCCGCGGCGGGCAAACGCGGCGGCCATCGAGCAAGCTTCCTCTTTGCGCTGTGAATGCCAGTAGCCGCCATGAATAAAGATCAGCAGAGGCGCGGGCTGTGCGCTGGCCGGGAACAGGTCGAGGCGCTCGGCGGCGCTCATGCCGTAACGCAGATCGTAAATGCCCGGTGTCTGCGCCCTGGCACGCTGGGCCAGCGCGGCGTATTCCGCCATGCAGGCGTCAAAATCTTCCACCGAAGCGCGGGCGTTGTATTGCACGGCGCGCACGCTCAGGTCTGTAAACGTCAGATCGATGCTCATCACCTCTCCTGATTGTTATGCGTTATGCCCTCATCGTCGTCCCGCAGGCGAAAAGATGTTTGATCTTCGGTGCGCATCATTGCGGCTTCTCTGATGCTGTTTTCTGCTGTATATTGCTGTTTTATGCTTTTTACTGCGGAATAAACCCATGCACAAAGCGGCACGACAGCGCCATTTATTGGATTTGCTCAGCGAACGCGGGCAGGCGGCGGTGGCGGAATTGGCCGGCGCCATCGGCGTTTCGGTCGATACCGTGCGCCGCGATCTGGCCGATCTCGAGCGGCAAGGGTTGGTGCAGAAACATCACGGCGGGGCGATCGCGCTCGAACCGTCCGGCATGCCGCGCCAGGCGCGCGCGGCGCTGTTGCCGCAGGTCAAGCAGCGGCTCGGCCGCGCGGTGGCCGCGCAGATCCCGCCCGGCAGCACCCTGATGCTGGATGCGGGCAGCACGCTGCTGGCGGTGGCGCAGGCGCTGCGCGGGCCGGCCACGGTGATCACCGCTTCGCTGGATATCGCGCAGTGCCTGAGCGACAGGCCGGAGATCAACCTGATTCTGCTCGGCGGCCAGTGGGATGCGCGCCAGCGGCTGTTCGCCGGCAGCGCCACCCTGGCGTTGCTGGAACGCTACCGCGCGGATATCGCCTTGCTGGGCGCCTGTGCGGTGCATGCGCAGCTGGGGCTGAGCGCCGGCGACGAGGCCGATGCAGAGGTCAAACGCGCCATGCTGGCCAACAGCGGCGAGCGCTGGCTGGTGGCCGACCATATGAAGCTGGATCGCTGCGAACCGCATCACGTTGCGGATCTGGCGCAGATCCAACGGCTGTTTACCGATCGCCCGTGGGACAACCTGGACGAACAGTCACTGATTGAACTTTGTGTCGTCGCCGACGACCGCTAGAGGAGAACACTGATGAACGATACCGCTCGACCGTTGCAGGTGGCGCTGATTGGCTACGGCTTTGTCGGCAAGGCGTTTCACGCGCCGCTGATTAACGCGGTGCCGGGGCTGGAACTGAGCGTGGTGGCTTCGCGCGATGCCGCCAAGGTGCATGCCGATCTGCCGCACGCGCAGGTGATAGCCGATCCGCTGGAGGCCATCCGCCGGCCGGAGGTGGATTTGGTGGTGATCGCGTCGCCGAATGACACCCATGCGCCGCTGGCGCTGGCCGCGCTGGAGGCGGGCAAGCACGTGGTGGTGGATAAGCCCTTTACGCTGGACTTGGCGCAGGCGCGCACGCTGATTGCGGCGGCGGAAAAACACGAACGCCTGCTGTCGGTGTTCCAGAACCGCCGCTGGGACAGCGACTACCTAGGGGGGAAGCAGGTGATCGAACAGGGGCTGATCGGCAAGGTGACGCACTTTGAGTCGCACATCGATCGTTACCGCCCCGAAGTGCGGGTGCGCTGGCGCGAGCAGAACCTGCCGGGCAGCGGGCTGTGGTTTGATCTGGGGCCGCACATGGTCGATCAGGCGCTGCAGCTGTTCGGTTTGCCGCACAGCGTGCAGGCCAACATCGCAACGCTGCGCCCCAACGCGCAGGTTAACGACTGGGCCCACGTGGTGCTCAACTACCCGACGCACCGCGTGATCCTGCACGGCAGCATGCTGGTGGCGGGCGGCGTGTCGCGCTTTACCGTGCACGGCGAGAAAGGCAGCGTGGTCAAAACGCGCGCCGACGGGCAGGAGAGCCAACTGCTGGCCGGCGTGACGCCGGGCTCGGCGGAGTGGGGCAAAGACGACGACGCGATGAGCCTGTTTATCGGCACGGAGCCGGTGCGCACGCTGCCGACGCCGGATGGCGATCAGCGCCAGTATTACTTCCAGGTACGCGACGCCCTGCGCGGCGCCGGCAGCAATCCGGTTACCGCTGCGCAGGCGCTGGCGGTGATGGCGGTGCTGGAGGCGGCCACCCTGGCGGCGGAAACCGGCGTTACCCAAACCCTGCCGCTCACCGAGGCGGAGATCGCCGCCTGGTAACGGCTCGCGTCAGATAAGGCGTCAGACGCATGGATACAGTGCATACCGTGCGTCTTCCGCCATCCCAACCCCTGGCATAGGCTAATCCTCAGTCTATGTCAGGAGTGTTTACCATGTTATCCCATCCTTCGCCGCAGGGCGTCCGCGGCATATTGGCCGCACTGTCTCTGAGCATGCTGCTGTCATCGCTCGGCATCAGCATCGCCAACGTTGGGCTACCGGCGCTCGCCGCCGCGTTCCATGCTTCGTTCCAGGCGGTGCAATGGGTATTGCTCTGTTATTTACTGGCCGTCACCACCTGCATCATCGGCATCGGCCGCCTCGGCGACAGCCTTAATCGCCGCCGCCTGCTGCTGGCGGGCATCGCGCTGTTTACCGCCGCTTCGCTCGCTTGTGCGCTGGCCCCGCAGCTTTGGCTGCTGCTGGCGGCGCGCATGGCGCAGGGGCTGGGGGGCGCGGTCATGATGTCGATCGCCATGGCGCTGGTGGGCGAGGCGCTGGGCACGGATAAAATCGGCCGCGCGATGGGTCTGCTCGGCACGATGTCGGCAGTGGGCACTGCGCTGGGGCCGTCGTTGGGCGGCGCGTTGATCGCCGGTTTCGGCTGGCGGGCGATGTTTCTTATCAATCTGCCGCTGGGCCTGTTGGCGCTGTGGCTTGCCTGGCGATACCTGCCGAATGGGCCGTGCGCGGCAGCGCGCCAGGAAACGTTCGATCGCGCCGGTACGCTGCTGCTGGGCGGCGCATTGCTCTGCTATTCGCTGGCGATGACCCTTGGGCGCGGCAACTTCGGTGCGCTCAACCTGGCGTTGATGCTGGGGGCGCTGTTGGCGGGGGCGCTGTTCATCGGCGTGGAACGCCGCGCCGCATCGCCGCTGTTGGCGCCGGCGATGTTCCGCCATCCGGCCCTGACGGCGGGCTGGCGGCCAGCGCGCTGGTGATGACGGTCATGACCGCCACGCTGGTGGTCGGGCCGTTCTACCTGTCGCGCGCGCTGGGGCTAAGCGCAGCGCAGGTCGGGCTGGTGATGTCGGCGGGGCCGGCGGTGGCGATCCTGACCGGCATTCCGGCCGGTTATCTGGTGGATCGTTTTGGATCGCAGCGCATTGGCCAGTTTGGGCTGGCGGCGGTGGCCGCCGGGGCTGCGTTGCTGTCGCTGCTTAACCGCTGGGGCGTGCTCGGCTATGTTGGCCCCATCGCGCTGCTGACCGCCGGCTATGCGCTGTTTCAGGTGGCAAACAACACCATGCTGATGAAGGATCTGTTTCCCGAACGGCGCGGGCTGATCGCCAGCATGGTGAACCTGGCGCGCAATCTTGGGGCGATCACTGGCGCTTCGGCGATGGGGGCGCTGTTTTATCTGGCTTCGCAGCGGGTGGCGGGCGCGGGCGCCGCCGCGGCTTACGGCATGCAGGTGACCTACGGCGTGGCGGCGCTGTTGGCGTTAGCGGCGCTGCTCATCGCCTTCGGCGGCCGCCGCCCGCGTCGGCGATGAATCCGTCTACGCCGGTGGCGATATGAACCGAACATTTCATCAGGCGAGATCGCCCCGGTACACCACATGGACCTTGTTGCCGTCGGGGTCGCGCAGGTAAGCGCCGAAATAGCCCTTGCCGTAATGCGCGCGTTCGCCGGGCTCGCCTTCACCGCTGCCGCCCGCCAGCAGGCCGGCGGCGTAAGCGCGTTTGACCTCCAGCTCATCGGCGGCGAGAAACGCCAGCATGCTGCCGTTGCCGGCGCTGGCGGGTTGCCCGTCGAAGGGTTGGTAAGCATAGAAACGCGGCAGCGTTTGGCCCGGCATCACCCAGCAGCGGGCGGCGGGGCCGCCGTCCGGCGTCACTTCCCGCCGTTGTAATCCCAGCGGCAACAGGATGGCGTCGTAGAAGGCGGCGGCGGCGTCCAGATCGCTGACGCCGACGGTAATATGGCTGAACATGGCGCTTCCTTTCCGAAGAGAGAGTATGAACGCATAAAACAGTAGCAGCGATATTGCCGAATGGACAGACCGCAACGGAGGATTCGGATTAGAGACGCGCGCAGGGGCAAAGCGCGCTTCACGGTGTGCGGGGCAGGCCGCCGCTCAATTGCTTTCGACGCGCGGATTGGCGTGAGTCGGTTGGCTGGGATAGTCCACCTGATGCTTGTGCAGATAATCGCGGATCAGCTGGCGCACCACCTGGGAAGGGGTGACGTCCTGTTGCAGGCACAGTTCCTCCAGGGCTTTCTTCTTGTCCGGGTCAATCAGCACCGTTAGCCGCGCCGTTTTCTTTTCCATCAGGATCCTCCAGAGAATGATAACTGAATGATAATACCATGTGGGCGAAGCGGCCAGCCAGACCGCGACGCCGCCCGTCTTTAGCGGAAATGCAACCGCTCTATTTTACGTGACAGGTAGCCGAGTTCGCAGTTGAACAGCTCGCCGCTGCTGGCGGCCAGGCTGCGCAGCGCGCTCAGCGGCAGCGTCACCTGGGCCGGCGTGGCGTAAATGATCACGTTGCCGCTGGGGGCGACGCAAAACAGTACGGTGCCGAATATTCGCTGCAGGCTGTGGTACAGCAGGCTGTTTTCGTCAGGCAGATCGTGGTAATTGAGCACCAGCCAGCCCCCGTCGTTCAGCCGCGCGGCGCAGTTTTCCAGGAAGGTCTGGGTGCCTTGCTGCGGATCCATGGCGAACGCCGAATAGAGATCGGAGAAGATCAGATCGTAGCGCGTCTCGACGGGCGGGCGCACGAAGTCTATGGCGTCGGCGGTGCGCAGGCTGATGGTGTCGGTGGCCGGCAGCGTAAAATAGCGGCGCGCGACGGCGATCACCGCAGCGCGCAGCTCAACCACGTCCAGACGCATGGCCGGATCGAGCGCGTGCAGCGCGCGCAGCAGACTGCCGCCGCCCAACCCCAAAATCAACGCCGAGCTCGGCGGTTGCCAGGCTACCGCCATCAGCATCGCTTTGATGTAGTTGTGGATCGGCTGCGCGGGGTTGCTGAGGCTCATCTTGCTCTGTTCGCAGATGCCGTCAAACCGCAGCGTGCGGTAGTCCTTGTGATCGGAAACGATGATTTCGCCCCAGGCGTCGGCTTCGCGAGCGATCACCTGGCCGCGCGGAGAGAAATCGAGGGTTCTGAGTAAGCTGTCAACCAGAGACATGGTATTCGCAGGGCTCCTTTGGCAAGCGGCCTATTTACGGGCGCACATGAAATCGGCGGTGCAAATGCGCCGGCCATCGATGCTGGCGCGGCCGGTAAAGCGGGCGATCGCCCCGCGCCGACGAACAAAAGCGACCTCCATCAGCACCTGGTCCCCGGGGCGGGCGGCGCGATAAAACCGCGCGCGCTGAATGGCGGCGAAATAGTAATGCTCCCCTTCATTCAGCGCCCCGAGATAGTAGTGGGCCAGCAGACCGGTGCTTTGCGCCAGCGCTTCCACCAACAGCACGCCGGGAAATCCGGCGAAGTGCGCGTGGCCGTTCCAGAACGTCGGCTCATTGGCGGTGATGTTCTTGATGGCGCTCAGCCGCCCTTCGGCAATGCAGGTGCCGGCGGGCAGCACGCGATCGACCAGCAGGCAGGGATAACGATGAGGCAAAATCGCCTGAATATCGTTGAATTGCAGGGGGTGACCAGTCAATGGCATGAGAGAGCGTGATCCTGTCTGCGGCGAAACCGGTGCGAGCGCCGGCGTTCAGTCCATGATGAGTGTAATAACATTATAATAAAATTATCATCAGATGTGCCAGATGAAAAAAACGACGGCGCAGAAACAGGCGAAGAGAGGAGCGAGAGGGAGGCACCCGATCCTGGCGATCGGGTGTGGCAGTGCGTTTAGTGCTTGGAGCGGGTCACTTTATCCAGGTAGCCCATCACGAAGGCGGACAGCACAAAGGTAAGGTGGATGATCACATACCACATCAGCTTGTTGTCCGGCACGTTCTTGGCGTCCATAAACACCCGCAGCAGGTGAATGGAGGAGATGGCAACGATAGACGCAGCAACTTTGTTTTTCAGCGAGGTGGCATCCATTTTGCCCAGCCAGCTCAGCTTTTCTTTCCCTTCGGTGATATCCAACTGCGAGACGAAGTTTTCATACCCGGAGAACATCACCATCACCAACAGCCCGCCCACCAGCGCCATGTCGACCAGCGACAGCAGGGTCAGGATCAGATCGGCTTCGGCGATAGAAAAAATGTTGGGCAGGACGTGCAGGATCTCCTGAAAAAACTTGATCGACAGGGCGACCAGAGCCAGTGAAAGGCCGACATAAACCGGTGCGAGCAGCCAACGGGAGGCGTACATCGTGTTTTCGAGCAAGCGTTCAATCATAAAAATTTATTAATTACGTGGCTAAAAGAGCGCTCAGTATAACTCAGGAGACCCGGGCGAAATCAACCGCGTGCCAATGGCTTGGAGAAATTTGCGAATGTACGTTTGCTTCGAACGGGTTCATGACAATGATATCGCATGGGGATAAACTGCCGCGGTCTCTTGCCTTGCTACTGTTCCGTCAATCGCTGCTCAAAACTAAGGATGGTTAGATGGTCGACAATGCGTTTATCGCGAGAACGCGAGCCGTCAACGGCTGCTTTTCCATGTTTTTGCTGATGTTCCTGATTACGTTTATTCCGCTGCTCCTTGAGAACAGAGCCGCCTTGATGCGACAAGGGCTATTGCTGCCGCTGCTGTATGGAATGGAATTCGTCGCTATCTTTTCGTTATACCTGCTCTTTTTCCGCCGCAGAGAAGGATTGGGCAAAGGCGAGGTTAAACGCAGCGATTTTGCACGGTTGCTGTTCGCGCTGTTGGTGATTCAGTTTATTTTCCCGCGTTTGATGGGCGTGGAGAAAACGGAAACCTGGGTGACGGAGCAGGTGGCATTGCCCGGCGAGATTTTGGCGCTCAATGCCGCTTTGTTGGTTTTCGTCGTCCCCGTCTATGAAGAGATCGTATTTCGCGGCTGTCTGTTTAACGCACTGATGTATTGGTTTAACGACAAGGTGCTTTGGGCCGCGTTAACGGTGTCTGTCATCTTTGCCGTTTTGCATACCCAGTACACCGATTGGCGCACATTGGCAGCTCTGGTGCTCATCTCGCTGGTGTTGACGGCCGCACGAGTCAAATCCAAAGGGATCTATTTGCCCATCGGGCTGCATATGACCATGAACGGCGTCGTGATGGCGGCAAGCTATGCGTTAAGCTGAAGCCGTGCTTACCGCCCGATTTTCAGTGCCGGGCTTTTTTACCGTCGCTGTGGCCGAGAGAGCGATCGGGGAAGCTGTGATCGCGCAGCCGTTGCTTTAACTGCGCCGCATCGGGGAAACCGCCGTCAATCTTGCGATCCCAAATCATTACGCCATCGACGCTGATTTGATAGACCCCGCCGGTGCCTGGCATCAGGGTGACGGAGGCGAGATCGTCGCCGAAGGTGTTCAGCAGCTCTTGCGCCATCCAGCCGGCGCGCAGCAGCCAGTTGCATTGTGAACAGTAGTGGATCGTAACGGCGGGGGCATTTTTCATCGATGATCGACCGGTAGTGGTAACGGCTTGCAATCAGCCTGAGGAACCTGCAAACGATGGTGGCCTCGTCTCGCCAAATAGTCAAGCGTCTGCAGCGGCAGGAACGAGAGGGGGGCCGAGCGCGCGTCACGGCCGCTTGCTGCCGGCAAACCATTCAACCCCACGCAGCATGCCCGCCCAATAAAACCGGGGTAAAAACCAGGCTTTCAGCCACCAGGCCAGACGGCTGGGCTGGGTGGCGTCGAGCAGCGGAAACGTGGGCAGCAATTTACCGTCATAGCCAAACTCCGCCAGCACAACTTTGCCTTTCTCAACCGTCAATGGACAGGAACCATAACCATCATAATGGGCAGTGAGAGGCGCGCCTTGAATCAGCGCCGCGACGTTTTCCGCCGCCACTACCACCTGCTTGCGGGCTGCCGCCAGGGTTTTGGCATTTGGCGTCGAGCAACAGTCGCCTACCGCAAAAATATCCGGCCAATGCTTATGCTGCAGCGTCGATTTATCCACATCGCACCAGCCGGCACCATCAGCGAGGCCGCTTTGCGAAATAAACGCCGGAGCCGATTGGGGCGGCACCACGTGGAGCATATCGAAGGGCAGAGTTAACTCGCGTTTTCCTTCTTCATTTGTCTCTACGGCAAATGTCGCTTGCCGCTTCTCGCCATCAACGCGGATCAAATGATGATTGAAATTGACCTGTGCTCGGTATTTTCTCAAATACTCGGTCAGCGGGGGAACAAATTGCGGAATGCCGAAAACCGCCGCGCCCGCAAGGCAGAAATTGACGTTAATATTATTCAGGATGCCTTGGCGACGCCAGTAATCGCATGACAGATACAAGGCTTTTTGCGGTGCGCCGGCGCACTTGATGGGGAGCGGTGGCTGAGAAAATATCGCCTGGCCGCCTTTCATTTCGCGGACCAGTTGCCAGGTATATTCGGCAAGATCAAAGCGATAATTAGAGGTGACGCCGTTTAATCCCAGGGTTTCTTCAAGGCCCTCTATTTTATCCCAGCGTAAAATCAGTCCGCATGCAACAATAAGAAAGTCATAGTTTATTTTCTGCCCCTGGCGGGTCTCGATGTATTTTTGGCTGGGCTCAACCCTGACCACGCTATCCTGTATCCATGCGGTGCCTGAGGGCAGAACGGCATGCATGGAGCGCCGTGTTTTCGTGATATCAAAGAGCCCGCCGCCCACCAGAGTCCATGCCGGTTGATAATAATGACAATCGTTAGGTTCCACTATCGTTATATCGATGTCTTTAACTCGCTTCCTTATGCTTGCCGCGATACCTATTCCGGATGATCCGCCGCCAATAATAACGACGCTTTTCTGGGGGTTTATTTTTTCTGGTTTCATGCAGGCCTCCTTTCATAAGAAAGTAGGGGGTTGTCGCCCAGATTAAAAGCGAATTCATAGAACTTGTAGTTATATAAAAAATCACATATTCCATTTTGCTATATGTAATAACAAATCGAAATAAGTTATTTGACATTGCCGGTGAACTGATCGTTAATAAATGGCATGAGCATCATTAAGGGATTAACGCAGTGGATTTTTTCCATTTCAGTTTTTATATCGTGATGCTGTTAGTGGTCACCGGGGGAATTGTGGGATTTCTCCTGGCCCTGACCGGCGGCGGCGGCTCAATCGTCTGCGTGCCATTATTGCTGTATATGGTGAAAGTGCCGGATACGCATTTGATTATAGGGACCAGCGCCATGTCTGTGGCCGTTAACGCGCTGATCAACCTGGCCGCGCACGCCTCCAAAGGCAACGTCAGGTGGCAGACCGGGCTTGTCGTTTCGCTGCTCGCCGTCATGGGGGCTCTGGCCGGCTCTCAGATGGGAAAAATCACGGACGGACACTACATAACCCTGCCTTTCTCCCTGTTGATGCTGGTGGTCGCCGGATTGACGCTGAAAAGAAATCCCCTTGCCGGCAACCCCTTGCCGTCCTCCCATTCTGCCGTTCATCCCGCCATCGTATGGCCCAGCGTTCTCGCGCTGGGCGGGCTGGCGGGCTTTCTGGGCATTGGCGGCGGATTTTTGGTTGTGCCGGCGCTGGTCTGGTTTTTTCGCTTCTCGATGGTTGAGGCGGTGGCAACCTCACTGGTGGTCGTGGCGGCCATGGGGCTGTCGACCAGCGCCAGCTACGCCATGTCCGGAAAGGTGTCGCTCGCCATTACGTGCTGGCTCATCGTCGGCGGCGTTCTGGGGGGCGTGGTGGGGGTGGCGCTCGCCGAGCGCCTGAAAAAACGCGAGGGCATTATCAACGTGCTCTATGCCCTCATGCTCCTGGCGCTGGCCCTGTATATGTTATTTAAAAGCCTATGAAACGGAAGGAAACAAACATGCGCATCCGCACTTACCACCCTCAACTCTCCTTTTCGGCCGCGCCCGAAGCGAGTGATTTCAAGGCGCTGTCTCAACAGGGCTACTGCCTTATCGTCAACAATCGGCCGGACGAGGAGCCGGGGGAGTATCTTGACCATCAGCAAGAGAAAGCGTTGGCTGAACAAGGGGGAATGCGCTACGTCTATCTCCCTTATACGTTCGATACGCTGACCTGGGAGACCGTTTACACCTTCCAGTTTCTGTTGCGGCAAGGCAAGAAAACCCTGGCGCACTGCAGAAGCGGGGCTCGCTCTGCCTGCCTTTCCCTGCTGTATGCGCTGCGCGAAGGTCAGATAAATGAAGCGCAATTTCGCCGCCAATGCGACGAATACGGCGCGGACGCCGATAAGGCGCTCAGCTGGTACGGCAAGCATCGGTCCGTGCGGGCCACGGCAGAAGTTCACGCGTTTTATGAACCGGAAAGCGGCAGCCTGCAGTATGTGGTTGCCGATCCCGAGGCGCGCCGCTGTGCGATTATCGACCCGGTGCTGGATTTTGACCGCCGATCGGGCACGGTCTCGCATCAACAGGCCAATGATATCCTGAATTTTATCCATCAACGGGGGTGGGGAGTGGCCTGGGTGCTGGATACGCACCCGCACGCCGATCATTTTTCGGCCGCCACCTGGCTGGCGCAGAAAACCGGCGCCTTCACCGGCATCGGTGAAAAAATTACCGCCGTTCAGGGGCTGTGGGAAGAGATCTATAATTTAAAAGACCTGCCTGCGGCCAATACCGTCTGGGATGCGCTGTTCGCGGACGGCGACGTCTTTTTTATCGGCAACCTGCGCGCTGAAGTCCTGCTGTCTCCCGGGCACACGCTGGCGTCCGTCACTTATTACATTGCGGATGCGGCGTTTATCCACGATACGTTCTTCATGCCGGACAGCGGTACCGCAAGGGCCGACTTTCCTGGCGGCAATGCGGAAGCCTTGTGGGACTCATTGCAGCGCATCTTGAGCCTGCCGGCGGATACCCGCCTGTTTACCGGCCATGATTACCGCCCGGCGGGGCGTGAGGCCCGTTGGGAAAGCACCGTGAGAGAGCAGCGCGAGAACAATCCCTGGGTGGTCAACATGGATAAATCCCGGTTCGTTGCGCAAAGAAAACAGCGGGACGCCACGCTGCCGCACCCGGAACTCATGCTGATGGCGCTGCAGGTCAATATTCGCGGCGGCGTTTTGCCTGACTGTGAAGACGATGGGCAACACTATCTGAAAATTCCCGTGAATCGATTTAAGCGCTGAATCAAGCCAGAGGTGCGCGATCGTTCGCCGCCGCTGCGGTCAATGCGAATGAGATCGCGCCGTCTGTTAATTGTTTTTTATGAAATAATCATGCTGGTTCATATTTAATTATTTGTTTTTACACAAATCATGCGGTGCTTGCCCTCACCGAATACAGTCACTACATTAACAACTGTACTTCCCACTCTGCTAAGGAAAACACCATGAAAGCTGCCGTAGTGACGAAAAACCATACCGTAGACATTCAGGATAAAGTGTTGCGCCCGCTGAAGCACGGCGAAGCGGCGTTGAAAATGGAGTGTTGCGGGGTGTGCCACACCGATTTGCACGTGAAAAACGGCGATTTCGGCGAGGTGCCGGGCATTACGTTGGGGCATGAGGGCAT